>Ga0099364_10010355_pt1 | contig 12821 bp, 12 predicted proteins | sample TergutTh196P3_FD_73070 | JGI IMG/M metagenome (GOLD analysis project Ga0099364, IMG submission 73070) | Microcerotermes parvus P3 segment gut microbial communities from Pointe-Noire, Republic of the Congo - Th196 P3 | ecosystem: Host-associated > Arthropoda: Insects > Digestive system > Gut ... | reverse complement strand
TAACCAACGGCGTCCGACGGTGAGATTGTGTTTTGCGCTGGAAAAACGTCCCAAACGTTGCAAGACAGTACGGACGGCGTGAACTTTGGAAATTGCGGCGAACCCGTCGAGCCGAACTTCATCAAGACATTGAAGCATTGGTTTCATTCCCATTCCGGGATCAATCAGAACGAGCGTCGCCCCGCTTTTGAGCAGTCCGAACACGAGCGCAATGAAATCGATTCCCTGCTGTACCATCAGGGCGATTCGCATTCCCGGTTCGAGCCCGGCCTGGAGAAGAGCGGCGGCGATGCGGTTACTGTCCCGGTCAAGTCCGGCAAAGGTTATCGTCCGTTACTTTCGGGCGTCGGTTGGTGATTGTTTCGGGATCGGTTCAACAATCGCAATCGCGTCCGGGTTTTGGGTGGCGTAATAAACAAGCCGATGGGCAATATTTGTGTCAAGCGGCAACATAGAATCCTCGTCAATAGATCAGGGGTTTCGAAACAATATCCGAAATATTTAAGCAAGTTGTCTTGCCTCGATACTCCGGTGGTAGCGTAAGCATTTCGCCTGTCGAGACCGCCATGTGATAAGGTTGCGTTCGGACATACTATTCTTTCTCCTTGAGTTGTGAGATTTCCTGCCAGCCTTCCCTCCAGGGGCGTGTCGCGTACGGATCAATTTCACGCAATCTGAGATTGGATTGTACCTCCTGGTGTTCAAAATAGCCCTTGAACAATAGCCTGCCTATGATACACCCTATAAGCACGGCGATAAGATTAAAAAGGTTGTCCAGACGCAGAAAATGTCTGCCGTGTATCACATCGAAAACGGCAACTGTCAAACCATAACCGATCAGCACATAAAAATATCCCTTGAAAAACGAGAGAGATTTACGATTGGGATTGTTCATGGGTGTGGAACATTTATTAGAAGATAGAAGAGTCAACAAGCCCCACTTTGAAGGAGTATAATGTTCATAATCTCCCGTGTCAACTGGGGAAAAGGTTAGGTCGTGTTGACACTATTCACGTAAAGTTTCACAAATCATGGCGAATGTTACGAAGGAGGAATACATGATGTCCAGTTTGTCCTAGCGGGTGAAGACTCGTCGGAACCCTTTGAGCCGTCGGAAGTAACGTTCCACCTCATTCCGACGCCTGTAAAGTTCCTTGTCATACTCCCAAGACTCCTTGCGATTGCTCTTGGAGGGAACGACTGGCTCCAACCCTAACGAACTCGCGAAATCACGGATTTCGTCCCCTTCACACGCCCTATCCATGAGCAAGGGGACTTGATTGTTTTGGTAAGGCCTCGGAAGTTTCGGGATCAATTTCCGACCTTCCGGATCGTCGGCGGCTTGGCCGGGTGAAAGCCGAAAGACGACCGGTGTTGTTGTGATTGCCACAATCAGGTGAATTTTGGTATTAGACTTGTTTCACAACCCGGAAATGGCTATTATTACGGATTGTCAGTCAAATTCTAGCCAATTTTCCCATTTGAGTCAAGGAGGATTTTATGCGGGTGCGTGCAAATTTTCTGGGTGGTTCAATGAGCAGTTTTCCAGTAATCATTCCATTGGTCGCCGTAGTAGATTGAGCAAATGATCCCCATTCGGTCCACCCGCTCACGCTTCCACTTTGCTCCGGTTTGCTTCAGCCTCGCCCCGATCAGATTTTTGCAGGCCCCCTCCACCTGACCGCTTCCAATCGCCAGGCCCGCCGCCAGCCGCTCTCGGTCATTCAACCGTCCCGAATGGAACTCCAGGTAATTTTTCAGTTGTCGAAGCACTTCCTTATTTTTGTCCAGTTGCTCCAGAGAGGCCATCGTCTGTACCCGATCCCCAAGAGGGGCCACTCCCCACTCCAGTAAGTCATACCGCATCGTATCATACCACCAACGATATTCCGCCGTCCCTTTGCCGAACAACACATCACCTTTGGACGACAGGTACTCCAAAGCATGGTAAATGAAAAATGAGAAATGAGAAATGAGAAAACTCTGATGATCAACGACCGCAATCGAAACATGCGGCCTCGGCAAGTGCCGTGACGCCCATTCCAGTGGTGTCGCGCTCTTGCCAGGCTCCCGGCGTGAAAAGAGACCGACTCTCCTCTCTTTCCAGCCTTCCAGGGTATTGACACAGGTGCCGTCGGTCGTGAATTCGATCTCGCCTTCGGCTTCAACAAACCCCTTCCAGGACTGCGGACTGTTTTCCTGCCACTTCTTCATTTTCGCGGACTCTTGGTCGCATAACGTTTTGATCGTATTGGCGGCGATTTTGAGACCACAGAATTTCAGTAACCGTTTTTCTGCTTTGTCAAAAGAAGAGTCGGCGGCGGCAAAGACGGCGAGGTCACGTACACCAACGGTGTAACGATTTTCCACGCCAAGCATGGCGTCGGTGGGATGGAGGAGTTCTCGGCATTGTCGACACTTTCGATAAACCCGACGGATTGTGATCGTGCCTGAAACGGTTACGTTTTGTCGCTGGGAGGGACCAAGATGCTCTCGTTTTCCACCGCAGTCGCACTGCTTGGTTTCGTTTTTTTTTCCAGGAGATCGTTTTGTTCCTGGAGGATGGTTTCGAGGGCTTGCCGGGTGAATTCGCGGCCATGCTCAACGGCGAAGGCATCGGCAAGGGAGAGGATTTTTCCGTAGGGGGCGTTTCGGGCGGTGGCTCGAAGGTCGCGGATAAACGCCTTCGCTTGTTCGAGGAGAAGGCGGTCGGTTTCGGCTTCGATTTGTTCTGCTGTTTGGTCATGTTTCGGCATGGCGAGTCCTTTCGCGTAGGAAATGAAAATATTAACAGACATTTTACCCAGTTTACACAATTCTACAAGAACTATTGCTCGCACCCAAAATGCGGCGTTACAGGGTCTACAACCCCGGGTTGCATTTTATAAAGGCCGGTTTATCATTGACTCAGGTTGTCTTACCGCCGTTTTGCCGTTGAACCCGAGAGGCTTCTCGTTCTCCCATGCCGTCGAACTCACGAGACATTCTCCAGCTTTCGCTCCAACACAAGGACGGTCCGCTTGCGTTGGACCTCGGTGCGTCGCCGGTATCGGGAATTCACGTTTCCTGTCTGGCCGGTTTGCGTAAGCACTACGGACTGGAAGAGAAACCGGTCAAGGTCCATGAACCTTGCCAAATGCTAGGCTTTCCCGAAGATGATCTCCTCGACATCCTCGGCGTTCACACTTGCGGCATTTTTTCCCCCTGGACAAAATTCGGTTACGAAAACAAGAACTGGAAGGAATGGAAAACGCCTTGGGGACAAATCGTATTGGTCGGCGAAGGTTTTCAGGTTGATGAAACCGAGTCGAACATATTCATCTATCCCGGCGGCGACCGCTCCGTACCGCCGTCCGGCCTGATGCCGAAAACCGGATATTATTTTGACGCCGTCATCCGGCAGGAACCGATCGACGACGCGACACTCCGAGTGGAAGACAATCTTGAAGAATTCAAACCGATTACGAACGAGACCCTTGCCTCCCTGCGGCAACAACTTGACGCCATTCAAAAGACGGGACGCGGTACCGTTCTCTGCGTCGGCGGCACCGGTTTCGGGGACATCGGAGCCGTGCCCGGCACGCAACTCAAACGGCCTAAGGGAATTCGTGATGTTGCCGAATGGTACATTTCCACGGTAACGCGTCGTGAACATCTCCATGCGATTTTTGAACGGCAACTTGAAATCGCCCTGGCGAACCTGCAAAGGGTTCATCATGTTCTCGGTAACGCCATTGACGTGATTTATCTTTGCGGTACGGATTTCGGTACGCAGCAATCGCTTTTTTGTTCCGAAAAATCGTTCCGGAAACTCTGGTTTCCCTATTACAAGGCGCTGAACGGTTGGATTCATGCAAATACGACCTGGAAAACCTTCAAGCACTCCTGCGGGGCGGTCTTCCAGCTTCTCCCGGCACTGATCGAATGTGGTTTTGATATTTTGAATCCCGTTCAATGTTCGGCGGCAGGCATGGACCCCAAACGGCTCAAAGAGGAGTTCGGCGGCCAACTTGTCTTTTGGGGCGGAGGAATCGATACGCAAAAAACGCTCCCGTTCGGGACACCGGACGAGGTGCGCGACGAGGTTCGCAAGCAGATTGACATCTTCGCTCCCGGCGGCGGGTTCGTTTTCAACACCGTCCACAATATCCAGGCACTCACCCCCATCGAAAACCTCGCAGCCATGTTTGAGACGGTTACGGGACAGAATCGACATCATCATTAAAGACAATACCAAACTGGCGGTGCTTTTGCTTGGTTTTGTACGATTATTTGTGGAAAATGAACCTCATTTTCACCTTATTTTTCTGAACAAAACAGACCATGAAAAAACAAAATTTAAAAATGAACTTTATGAGTTCAGGATTCATTTGGTCGATGGCATTTTTGTTGACATCTCTATTGGTGATTCCAGTCGGTGTTCTTCTTTGGTGGATTGATATTTTATTACTTAGCGGGGGCGTAAGTGCTTTTGCACAACCTCCGTCACCGATGCTATTATATATCCTGATTACTATTCCCGAAACAGTCGTTTCGCCTGTTTTTCGAGTCCTGTTGCCGGGTGCGGCTTCAGACGGACAACTTAAAGAAGTGGTTAGAATCTTATCTCTTGGTACATTTTATTGCTATCTGATGCTCAGTCTCTTCTCTTGTTATGTGAAACTACGATTGTCCAGCCAGCGAGCTTGTTCGGACGCCGCTCCATGAAAAACTCGATGCCATGCTCGACGAATGCGGTCTCGTCACGGGCAACGCCGCCTACGGGCAAACGATCCACGATCTCGATGACTTTCGGCTCATCGTCGGAAAAAAGTTCCTCCAAGAAGTCTTCCAGCAGAAACTTCAGGAACGAATCGAACGCACCGAAATCAGTCTCGAAGGAAAACAGTGTTTTCACTGCAAAAAAACGAAAGTTCACGACAAGAAACCCAAAACCGCATCGCCGCCGAAAATCAAACCCGAAAAGTCACGTCGGAATTCATCGAAAACATGGGCGGAAAAGTCTGGACAGACAAGAAATCCAAGCTCGGTGGTTTTATCGTTGTCGGCAAGGATCGAACCATTGTTTCAGGTAAATGCAAGGGAATCCCCGCGATTTCCTCCGGGGAATTCCTGCAATGGATTGATTCGTAAAATTTCCTTTCGCCGTTGTCCGGTCCGCCGGGTGACGGTAAATTTATTGAACCAAGGTATTGTGAATTGTTGCGAATGGAGTATGATCCCAGTTCCCAGTGAAGAAGAGCAAGAAACGGTCCTTGTCGGAGACGGAAAAGACCTATAATCGGGAATTGTCCCGGCAAGATATTTTATTGAGAACATCAATGCGAAAATCAAGACATTTAAGATCATGGCCTATCCTTATCATAACAGACGACACAAGCATCTGCTACGGACAAAGTTGATCTGTGCAATAATCAATGCCGAAAGAGCATGATGGGTTAGGGAACAAGTCTAATATCTATCGACCAAAAATTTCCTTTTCCCTCCCACTGTGTTTCCATGCGCGAATTGATTGACCACTATACGGAGATGGCCCAATTGGTGGGGGGGCTTGCGCACGAACTCAAGAATCCGCTTTCGACAATCCGGTTGAATATGCAGCTTTTGGCGGAAGACCTGGACGGTACGGAACTCCGGGCACGCACCCGGGCACTCAAGAAAATCGATACCGTCAAGAAAGAATGCGGTCGCCTGGAGGAATTGTTGCTCGAATTTCTCGACTACGCCGGAGCGGACCGCCTGAGTCTGGAACCTCGCGACGTGAACCGGCAGATTCGGGACTTGATTGACTTTTACCGTCCGCAGGCGAAGGAGTCAAATGTCGAGATTCTGGAGTATTACGCCAATGACTTACCGACAGTGAAACTGGACGCCAAGTCGTTTCGCCGGGCAATTTTGAATCTGGTTCTCAACGCCCAGCAGGCGATGCCGGACGGCGGAAAATTGGTGATTCGCACGCGAAAAACCGGCAATGAGGTCGTGATTGACCTGATCGACACCGGAATCGGCATGGATGACCGAACAGCGTCGCGGGTTTTTGACCCGTTTTTTTCAACGAGGGCAGACGGGAACGGTTTGGGGTTGCCGACGGTCCGTAAAATTGTCGAAACACATGGCGGCCGGATGATTCTTCAGTCGGAACTCGGGCACGGGACTCAGTTTACACTTCTTTTTCCAAGCATCCCGCGACTTGCCGATGAAGGCTCCGAATCGGTGTCCCTCCCTGATATGCCCCCTATTCTTTGTCCCGAACAAACGGAACTTTCCAATGTTCCACATTTTGATAAAAATGAAGCAACTCGTTAAAGGGGACGGAACCGGATGATTCAGGAAGCGATTCGCGCCCCAGTACACCGGACAATTCCCGGTGAACGAGAAAACAATCCTTGTGTTGCCAAAGAGGTAAAATCGATGTTTCCTCAAAACTGAGCCGATGAATCGCCCGGAGTTCTTTGGCGATCTCCGGCCATTCTTGCGCTTGCTCCAATTTTTTCAACGCCAAATCCATGTAAACGCTTGACGAACCGGCCAGCCCGTCGCCGCTGAGAATCGCGCGGACATCGAACATCGGCTCGGATACCGGACAGGCGACAAACCAAAAATCAACGCGGTTTCCCCGGCCAATCGGTTCGTCGGCACTGTAGGGGACAAGTTTCACCGGAATTCCGATGGATTCCCATTGCCGCCAGACCATTTGTGCCGCCGCCTGAGATGCCGTGTTGTTCGGGTGGGCGAGTACAATCTCCGGCATATCGGATGCCAGTTGAATCGCCCGCTTCCGCGCCGGTTGCTCATCTTCTTTGAGCAATTCCTTGTCGCGGGCGTGGGAAAGCGACATCAAACAGAGCGCAACGGCTAATTTCGGATCGTAAAGTCGTGGGGAGATCATGGAATCGTAACCGTACCCGATGGGATCAACATCCGAACTCCCTTTCGGGGCAACACCGCTGATGAGTTCAACCGTGTTCGTTGTACCGCTGAGGGTTTGCGCGATTCCCTGCCGGTTTAGACCATAAAGCAACGCACGGCGAAACGTCCGGCTTGACGGCAACGGGCGGGCCCGGTTGGGAACCAAAAAGTGAACGGTCGGTGTTGCGTATCTGCCGACGACGTATTGTTCCGCAAGCTCCGGTTGGTTCGCAATTTCCCACGGGGCGAGCCGGTCAATCGCAAGAATCTTCTTCTCTGCAAGTAATTTCAGCCCCTCTGGAGTCTCTGTAACAGACAATTCCCGGATCATTTTGGGACCGCTTCCCAACGGAAAAACGTAATCATCATTGGCTTGGAAAATTGCAAACTCCGGTTTTGCAGCGTCGTTTTGCCGGTAGTACGGCCCGGTTCCGTTGGTCGGTCGGGAAACGGTCAAATCGTAATGGGACCGAAAAACCGGGACGCGAAACAGCGATTCCGGGAGAACATGCCGCTCACGCAGTCGAATTGCCAGCCGGTTGTGTTCTTCGATTTCCACAGACTCAATGGTATTCATCCAAAGAGTCAGGTTTGATAATCGAAACAGGGATTCCGCGATTTCATAAGCGGCAATCGGGGAATTTTCCAGTCTCAAGCGCAAAGTTTGACCATAGTCTTCCCTCGCAAGCGTTCCATAAGGGGAGAAGTATTTTCCCCCTTCGACCTCGAACCCGACCTGTTCGGCGAAGTTACGAAAGAGCAAACGCTGTTGCCTGTAAGCGGCAAGCGGAGAGTACGCATTGGTCAGGTAAAAGGAATGGTGTGCATAAAACGCCGCCGGAATCGTTTCCGTAACGCCGATGGTGAGGCTGGGATATGCGGTGTGGAGCGTCTGAGCATATTCCCGCAGTCCGTTCAAATTCGGATCAACGGCGGTTGCGGTTTCGTTTTTTTGAATCGCAAGTACGAAATTTCCCGACTCAAGCGCCGTTTTCGATTCTTCGAACAGTTTTTGTGCGCGGTTTTGATAAGCATGGCTCCAGCGATTGGCAACCGGATGGTCCTGAAATCGTGATTGGAGAAGGTGCAGGTAATGGCGTGCTGCCGGGTAGTCTTCGCGGTCCGTTACATCTTTGAGAATCTCATTGAAAATCGTTCCCCAATGGTCGGCGAGATGAGGATGATCCCTTTGCTCCGCGTAAAGCCGCTCCAATCGGGCAATCGCGTTGGCCCAGTCGCGGTGTTTGGAATAAAAGATCGCTTCTCCAAGCAAAAACTGCCGATACGGTTCCACAAGTCCCGGCGGCGGATCATGGGAACGTGAGAGGTAATCGTAATACCCGTACAGCTCTTCCAGCGATTTTTTGAGCGGATCATCGGGGTCATTTTTCGCCGCTTCCGGTGTTGCTTGTGGCAGGTTCGCAACCTTTCGCAAGATTTCCGGCTGCTTCCTGCGAAGTTCCTGAAAAATAAGTTCGTTAAAGGTTTCCACCCTTGCGATTGCGGTCCAACCGATAAGAAACTCCTCGGTCGGAGATTCGAGAAATCGAACCGTAATCTCGCCCGATCTCGGCAAGACCGCCGGTTTGCGTCCTTCGGGAAATTCGATGGGGAACATGTCGAATGTGCTCCCTCCTTCCGCGTCGGTCAGCGTGATCCGGCAAAACGCCTCCTGCTGATAAAGCGGCGGTTGCCCGAATGCGTGCGGCACCGTAAGCAAGAGGAATAGACAAAAAATTCTCATATACTCAAATCATGGACAATGATCCGTCGTCATTAAAACTTCATGGTAATAAACCATTTACCTCTTCCTTTTACAACTCCCGTGTTCCATTCTACTCGTTCCCCAAGCGGCGTCAACCGTAGTTTTTCGCCAAATCGCTTCAACGCACTTTAGCACCTGTCCATGTCTGACCTGTTAAAATAAGAAAACTTTTTCGATAACGCAAAATTTTCCGAAAGAATTGATTTTAATTGTCCGATAAAATATTCTGATTAGGGAGTTGTTTACGCGCAAAAAATACCTGTCATTTTACGCAGATGCCGCAATTTAACAGACCCGTAAAAAAATCAGGACGGACATAATGATAAAGTCGCTCGGAAAAATTTGGATTTTGACTACTTTCCCGCTCGTGTTGGCTCGGTTGGGGTTGGGGGCATTGGTCTTGACCGTCACTTTTACGCTGACTTGCACGACCGACGCGCAAACCCGAACATCGGCGTCTTCCACTCCTTATACTTATTCTGAACAATCAAATTCGACCAAAAACCGCCCCAACCCGATTCGTTTGGTTCAAGCGGAATTGGAAATACCGTTGCTAGCTTATGACCAAGAAGATGATCCCTTCGGACCGGTCGATGATCTTGATCTCGACACCGGGTTGAATGAGTCGTATGAGCCGTATGAACCGGTGCTACAAGACCAGGCTCGCCACTTGGATATCCCGGAAAATTTTCCGAATGCCACGGAATTTGAATCGGGATTCGAGGGATTTTTTCAGGATGACGAAACAGAGGAAGAGTTCGAACTCCCTTCTCTACAGGGAAGTTTACCGGTTCTTCAGCAAAACACAGACACGAATCAGCTACAGCGTCCCACATTTAGCCCCCCACAGGATGTAAGTTTGGAAGAAACATTCGGCGAAAGACATGCCGAGGAGGAAGAAATTCGACGAAGGCTTCGCGAAATGGGCCAGTTTGGTCCGGTTGAACCATCTCTCCCCCCGGTGGTTCCTCCGCGAGGAACACAACAACCGGCTCTGCCGGTAGAACCAGTGGAACCAACGTATCCTCCGCGACCAGAGACCGACGGACCCGCGACAAGTATGCCGGAGTTCGGAAAACGTCAGCCAACTGCGGCAAAACGGTATTTTCAGGATTGTAATATTGGGCGAGACATGATGTTCGCGGATCAGTACGGTGCCCCTATCGAAATCGCACCGTTTTTGGGACTTTTTGTGGAAAACCCTTATGCCCCGCTTTTCGATTTCGGCGGAAGCGGTCTCGACTTTTTCGGGTATCCACGTGATTGTCCCCCCGTTCGTCCCTGCGGCTGGCTGTTCGATAATATGGAAGTCTTTTTCGGCACAAGCGGTTTCGGCTTACGGTCCGACGATATTGAAGAAACAAGTTTTGGAATTCACGAAGGGATCAATTGGTCCGGTTCACTTTCACCACGATTCGGGCTTGGTGCTCAATTCGGCGTTCGCGCCGTTCAACGAACCATCGACGGGACAAACCCGCTTTTGGTTGAAACGGAGAAAAAAAGCGGCAAGTCGCAGGTGTTCATTACGACGGGATTTTTCAAACGAGCCCAATGCCATCCCTTCCAATACGGCGTCGTTTACGATTGGATGAGCGACAACGTCTATCGAAACAGGCGAATGGAAAACGGAAAAATATTGGATGCGTTCAATTTAGGGCAAGTTCGTACGGAATTGTCTTACAAGCATTGTTCCGGTTTTACCTGGGGGGTTCGCGGCGCGTTTGGTATGACACAAACCGATATTTTTGAACAAGCGGCCTTACGAACCAAAGCAACGACGCAAATTCACGGCTTTTTCGAAAAACCGTTTTGGTGCGGCAGTCTGGCGGGTTTTAGTGCCGGCGGTACTCCCAAAGGGAACGCGGTTTTGTCCGCTTACTACGACCAGCCGCTCCGGGATAAGTTTTCACTCAAAGCCGGTTTTACGTACATGTTACCCAAAGATAATAACAAGTTCGTCGATGAGCGTAACGCCTGGGAAGCGATGATCTCGCTGACGTTCCATCCGCACGGAGGGGCGTTCTCGAAAAATTGCAATCCGCTTCGAGCCATGTTTGACGTTGCCGGAAACGGGTCAATGATCGTCTCGCATCGAAAGTGAAAAAGTGAAAAAGTGAGAATTCACCGCAAATCGATACACACCATTCGGGTAAGGTCACGAAGTATCAGGAGTCCATCGACAAAACACATTGGTCCCCATGCTTCGTGAGCATCGGGGAGAATCTCCCATGTGCCAAGCGATTGAAACCCTCTCGCCGCCGCTTCGGCAATCGTTAATTCGGCTTCGTCGGATAATATCAAGAACAACCCGTCTGCGATCATGTACGGTCCGGCAGCGCGCGAGCCGACAATATCCAATCTCGAACCAATATCCCACTGGAATTTTCCATCCAAATCGATACAAACGAAATTTTTGCGTACCGGACGCAATCCGAAAATATGGTCATCATAAAAAAGCGGCGTTTGCTGTTCGGATGCGAAAACCGACGCCGGCAGTCTCCAGAGCAATTCTGAGCCGTATTTTCCGTCGCTGGCTTCCGTGATTTTTAACATCACGCTGGCGGCACTGTACCCGCCGCAAAGAAACACCCGGTTTTCCGGCAAGATCAAGGGGGAAGGGCAAGTTGCCACCCCGATTTTCCAGTCGAAATTGACCCAAAGAATCTCGCCGGTGTTCGCATCGACGCCGACGATCCCTTCTTTGCCGACGTAAACGTAAGTGTTCCGCTCGCCGAGTTTCATCGGCATTACCGAGGTGTGCGTTTGCACCCAACCAAACGGGTTCGGCGTCCGCCAGAGTTCATCGCCGGTTTCGCAATCAATCGCAACGATCAACGCCTCAGGCCCGCTCGGAGCCAGAATCGCAATTTCCCTGTCTTCTCCGCCGTCCGCCGTCTGCCGTTTGCCGACTATTGAGGGACATTGCCCTGCGTACCATTGCGGAACGATGGTCCCGTAATCCTTGGCCATATCCTTGTACCAAAGAAGTTCGCCGGTTGCGGGATCAACGCAGGCAACATGGCACATCGGTCCAATGGTTACGCAATATTGATCCGTAACCGCCGGGATTGTCCGGGAAACACCATGATTACTTGCAACCATCACCGGATAGGAAAAATTCCAGATTTCTTCGCCGGTTTCGACATTCAGGCAACGGAGCGTATCGCGACGGCGTTTGAAATCATAATCGAGAACGAACGCTCGCCCATTTCGGACGGCGGCGGCGGCGTACCCTTCACCAACCGGGATTGTCCAGAGGACTTTTGGTCCCCCAGAGGGAAACGACCGAGCGAGTTTCGGGGAATCTTTGGCGATTGCGTCCAAATTGTCGCCGCGAAACTGTGACCAGCTTCCGATGAAGGAAGCGGAAGGTTGTCCTGTACCGGTCTGTAGCTCGCCGAATTGCGGACCTTCATTGGACCGGTCCCGAGGCGGAGGAGGAGGAGTCGGCATTCGAATCGGCGTCCCATATTTCTCCGGCAATCGTGGCATAAATGTTTGTTGATATGCCTTCAATTCAAAAAAACCGAAAGCACTGACGATCCCGAAACTCAGCAGGGAAATTGCGAGAAAAACAGTGGTGTATCGGACAAAATCCTTGAGTGCCATGTTCAATGGTTGATAAAAAAATGGTTGTCGCCGCGATTTTTCCTCGAAAACCGGGAAGATAACCTCATTTTTACCTTATTTTTCTGACAAAACAACCTCCGTAGCATTCCCAAATCGGCAGGATTATGGTAGGTTTTCTTTTGCGGGTCAAGAGTTGTTTTTTGACTCAACCGTAATATCACTCCCACCTGAAACGATTCGAGCGAATCATTATGCTAAAACTTGGTATTATCGGAGCAGGGCGGCTTGGGTCGTTTCATGCAGACAAAGCGGCGAAACATTCCGGCGTTCAACTCATCGGCATTGTCGATTCCTGTGAGTCGCGGCGTAAAGAATTAGCCGCGAAACATGGAATCGCCGATTATGCACAGGCGGCGGAACTCCTGCAGCAAGCGGACGCCGTGGTGATTGCCGCACCAACGCAGTTTCACCATGCTCTCGGCAGGGAAGCTCTTGAGGCAGGTGTTCATGTCCTCATGGAAAAGCCGCTCGCCGTCTCCGAACAAGAGGCGAAAGAACTGGTCCAACTCGCCGAAAG
>Ga0099364_10010354_pt1 | contig 12821 bp, 13 predicted proteins | sample TergutTh196P3_FD_73070 | JGI IMG/M metagenome (GOLD analysis project Ga0099364, IMG submission 73070) | Microcerotermes parvus P3 segment gut microbial communities from Pointe-Noire, Republic of the Congo - Th196 P3 | ecosystem: Host-associated > Arthropoda: Insects > Digestive system > Gut ... | reverse complement strand
GTCCCATAACACGAAACACCTGCATCCATATGGTATAGGCGTGTGCCAATCGCCAGAATGGGTCATAGCCCGAATACTTCTCCATGCCGCCGCGAACGCCGAGGTGTTCCCATATCAACCATGCCCATGTATCAGACAGGGCGAGTTGAAAGTAGTCGCTTTCGTAGACTTCGCGCCATTTTGGGTCGTCTAAAACTATGTATGGGTCGCGTGGAAAATCGGTCAGTCCGTCCGCGCAACGATTTCTTCTGGTAGGAGATAGAACATCATCAGCGGCTCGTGACCACGGAAGCGTATGTTCATGGGCTACCTCCTGTGTCGTTGTGATATGATTATATTTATATACGACACAGTATGCCATAAAATGTTCCGTATGTCAAAAATATATTTTGCCACAATCAAGATGAAGATCAAGATTGACATGGGTAAGCAAACAGAGTGCCGATTGAACGACACCCTGTTTTGTGCTATGTTTTAGTTGTAGACCAGTTCCGTAAGGATAATTTCATGGGCAGCTTCACGATTCGGTATCGTTGCCAGTCGCGTCGCTGCCGCTTCGTCCACTTCGCGGCAGAGCGGGTACAATCGCTCCGACAATAGAAGCTGACTGTATAAAATTGGTCTGTGTTCCCGCAGGTACGCCTTGTGCATCATGCCGTATCTGCCGAGCGGCGGCGTGTCGGATGGGTCTGATAAAGCCATACAAGGCAGAAAATAATCGCCGACGCGAATGTAATTTAGTTCCATAAGCGCGTCCTCCCATAAATTGAAATGTCGGCTGTTTATGCCATTCAGATTTTACGGCGACGGTAAAACAACTGAAAAACCCGCCGCCATAAATACTCGAATCGCCCGATTATCACCTCCCCGAAACGCCAAAAACCTTTGCCACAAGCGGATTTGCCGCCAATAAAATAATGGTAGTTGAAAAACTACCATTTCAGTGTAGGACAAACGCGCTCTTGGTCACGAAAGCCAAGCATAAGTCTTTGTTTGAACAGGCTTTATCAGATATGGGCATCCTGTACCAACGTATCCGCATCGCGACGCCAAGACACAACGGCAAGGTAGAGCGCCAGCACCGCTGCGACGAGCTGAGATTCTACAGCAAGCTGCGTATGTACAACCTCACCGACGGGCGGAAGCAGTTGGCGGCTTACAACAAGAGATCAAACAACATCTTTAAGATTTGCCTTGGATTCCAAAGTCCCAACCAAGTTTTAGAGAAATACTTGGGCGTGATGTAAGGGCTATGCCTCCCTGCGGGTCGGCAAAACCCTCAAAAACAAATCAATGCTCGGCGATTGATTCGTTTCCGAGGGTGAGAAGAGAAAACGGAGCCATCCACCACCAATATCTTTTTTCGGGGTTGTGTCACCTATCATTGACTCTCGCACAGTGCAAAAATACTGGGACAAACAACTGTCTTGCAATGTGGTGTTGTTCATGATATACTTCTTGACGAGAACAAATTTTTAGTTAAAGGTGATGTTATGAAAAAGCTATTTGTTAAGCACTTTGGTCCGATCACTGGAGAAATCGAACTCGACACAAGCAAATCCCTTACCATTTTAATTGGTGAGCAGGGTACAGGCAAAAGCACTCTATCAAAACTAGTCTTTTATTTTGAAACAGCACTTTATCGCTTATGTGATTACATCTTAGAAGAGCGGAGTAAAGGACGCGAAGCAAAAGAACCGGGCATTAAGCAACACCTTCGAGAAGATTTTGAAAGCTGGCTAACACCAAATGGTACGAAATGTAAATCTATAAAATGTTATGACGATCCGTCCTTACATACAGTAATATCGGCTAATAACAAGTATGTAGTCGATATTGAAACAATTCCTAACCGAGAAAACGAATACAATCAACTATTTTCGTCGCTCTTATCAAAGGCTGATGTAACCAACTTATACAAGAGTTCTAAATGCGTTTACATTCCTGCAGATCGCAGTTTTTTCCCAAAGATTCTTGATAGTTTTAATGCTACTTTTAATTATCCGATAGAGGCATATTCTAATCATTTCTTGCGCTTCATCTCAACAATACGTTCTTGCGTTGGCAATAACTTAGAGGTTGCGTTGGATAAGCATGCGGCCTCATTGACAGAAGAAAACATGGTGATTGGTAGAAAACTCATTGATTTGTATAAAAGAATTTATAAAGGAACGTATGCATATCGAACAAGGGAGTATATAATTGTAAATAAAAACATTACCGTACCGTTAGTAAATGCTTCTTCTGGTCAACAAGCGGCCAACTATCTTCTCTTAACACTGTTTTATATATTCCTAAAACAAGAACCATACTTAATTATAGTCGAAGAACCTGAAGCTCATGTATTCCCAGCAGGGCAAGAATTAATAATGGAATTTATTGTGCAGGTCGTCAATGCGACAGGTAGTCGTGCTATCATTACTACTCACAGCCCATATATCTTGACAGCAACGAACCCTCTAATTCTTAGAGCCAAAGTAGCTAAGGAGACTAGAATAAAAGATCATAGGGTGTTAGCTGGCGCACAAATTGAGGGAGATAACGTGAATGCGCTATTTCTTTATCGAGAGAAAAATAATGTGTTAAAACACAAAAACATAAAAATGGATTTAAAAATGATTGATATTAGCGACATTGACGGTGCATCTAACATTATTAACAAAAAAGTAACGGATATTATCCAATTGGGAGGACAACATGGAATCAATTTCGATATGTAAAAATTTCGAAGTATGTCAGGAAAATGCAAGCAAAAAGGAAGGGTGTATGAAATGCGATAGTGAACAGACAAAAGGAGCATTACACATAACATTCGGTGCTACGAAATACATCCTTTACAATGACATATGCTTACTGAGAAAATACGATATAAAGAAGTTGTCATCTGGAAGCAAATTTTTATGTTCATGTGTTATTATTCCACCCAAAGAAGTTGTACATGCATTTTATATTGACACGGTGGGCGGAAATGATTTAGATGTTGCTTTTACAAGATTGGTATGTACAGTGTTAGAATTATATAAAAGAACAAAAGAAAGAATCCCACACATAAGGTTGTGTGTCCCGCCATTCTTCAGCAGACCAAACCTCGAAACTCCTAAGTTTATTAAAGCGAAATCTCGCCTTATAAGGCTTGACTCTCAAGCAGATTATAGGGTAGATTTTGGTATCACTGATAATATGCACGCTTTCTGGGACATAGACAAACAAAAGTCCCGTCGATGAACGTAACCCTATTATAAACGATTGTTTTTTTACCGCTATTAGGGGATTTCACCCATTCTTACTTGCCACAACTTGCCACAACCCTATTTATTATAAGGTGAGCATAAATATCCGAGCTAATCCAATAGTCGTTGTATGTATATTTTCACATCACCAAGCGAGGTCGCACAGGTATCTTGCCATTACATCGCGGACACTGCGAGCCTGCTGTCCTCGCGCCAATTGTGCCTTGCCAATGCCGATGGCATTTACGGCACTTCCACCAGAATTTTGTGTTACAAAATCGTTTTAGATTGTGCATATCATATCCCTCATTGCGAACACTATCCCATTCTATTTCCAATTCAGGCGAAATAGCCGCCGCATCGTTTTCGCCGGGGATTACCCATGGCCGGAGCAATATGGGCAAAGTCCGCCTTTGTGCCTGTCATATATCGTCGCCTGCCACGAGTGCCCCTTTTCGCAATGCCACCAAACAGATTTATCGCTGCCGTAGGTATATGCCGCAGGCGGGAGAGTATTTTGCTCAAAGTCCCACTCACCAAGCAACTCAGGATGAATCGACGCGAAGTCGGTCTTGCCGGGAATCGGACGTTTACCGTGACAATGCGGGCAACTGTCCGGGCTTCGTCGGTTTGAGACAGCGGTATTGTAACTTAATCCGCATTTGCCGCAAAGCCACCAAACGCGCTGATTAGTCCACGCCGTAACTTGGTCGGGAGTAAGCGGATTATTTCTCGTATAGTCCCAAGCGGCGGCGATGTCCGGTCGGACGGTCAGCAAGTCTGTTTCGCTCGGTGAAACTGTTTTATGTTCGCAGTACGGACAACCCGTGCCGCTGATGCGGTTTGAAACTTGTGCCCGCCAGATATGTCCGAGTTTGCATCTCCACCATGCGTAATCGTGTGAACCATAAATTACGTCGCAAGCCGTAAGCGGTTTATTCTTCTCATTACTCCACTCATCAGCGAGGGCGGGGTTGCGTGTCCATAAATCGTTGAATCCTCTGAGCAACAAACGATTAGCACAATATGGACAACCGTTGCCGCCGTTACGACTGGCGATTGACGCTTCCCAACTGTGCTTCAAATCACATAGCCACCACGCTTTGTCGTTATCATTTGCCGCAACTCCTTCCGGTCCCAGGGGACCGCCTTCTCCAATCATTTTCCGCAAAAAAATGATTGGAGGAACGAACAGTGAGCAAATTCAAGCTCTGTTTTATTTTCGACGAAACCGGCGATTACAAGCCGGTTCCTTATTCCAAGCTGATGGATAACGGGGAGCGCAGGGATGAATACAAGGATAAATACTTCCTGCCGCTGAACGGTTATCTGCTTGAGGTGAACCGCGAGGATTACCTGGATCACTACAAAAACGCAAACAGGCAGGAGTACATCAGGAAGGAGGCGAAGCGGGCAGGGCAAATTTCCTTACAGTCCATGACGGCTCTTGATGATTTCGGCATCCGTGATCTCTACGAGGACGTGGCGGAGAGAGTCATCACGGATATGATGAACGTCTACCTGCACAACGCCATCGCCACTCTATCCGAAGATGATCAACTCTTGATCCGGCTGCTATACTTTGACGAGCAGACCGAGCAGCACTGCGCGGAGGTTCTCGGCGTCAACCAAAGCACGGTAAACAGGCGGCGAAACCGCATTATAGAAAAATTGCGAAAAATTTTAGAAGCCTGACGCATAATCGCCCGGATTTTTTACCAGTTAAGTTATAGAGGGGTTCATTCTCCAAATAAAAGCCCACCGGCAGCCTTTTGCGTAAGGTCTGCCGGTACGGCTATCTCGCCATCTATTGAGATAGACACTCACTGCCGGGTTCATTGCACCTTGACAAACAGCCGATGTTTTTCGGCTCATAGCCACCCACCGGAGGTTATACAGGTTTTATGGATAGTGTGCCATGCGGCTTATCCAAGCGCACCCATAAAATAAATGCCGCACAGCGGCAGCCTGCAAATACGCGGTCTGAAACGAGGGCGCAGGAAATGAGCCGGTGCGGGGTGTTCGTTTTTATGAAATATTCTTGAGACAGGAGGATAAACATGCAAATAAATAAATGCGAATCAAGAGATAAACGATCTTACACAGTTAATGAAATAGCCGAATTGCTGCAAATCAGCAAAACAAAAGCTTATGATCTGTGTAAGCAAAATTTGTTCCGAACGATTAACGTCGGCAGAGCCGTCCGCATTTCAAAAAAGTCATTTGATGATTGGTTCGATGCTTTGGATATGGGCGGTTCCGAGATAAGTGAATAACCTTTTCTTCGCAAAAATGCCTTGAAGCCACGACTAAGAGTATGCTATAATACAATAGCATAGCATACCAGTGTACTCCATGGTATTCAAAGGCTGAAAGGAGCGTGAATCTTCGCCTTTGAGGGGGCGATAACACATCATGCAACATCATAAACCATTGATGTGGTATCTAACCTGAAGTACGAAAGGAGTATACAAAATGGCATCAATCCAGAAAAGACGAAAAGGCTGGGATGTCGTCTACCGTTATAAAACAGAAGATGGTTCCAGCAAGCAAAAATGGGAGCGGTTTAACAGCTATGACGACGCGTTAAAGCGCAAACATGAAGTCGAGTATCAGCAGGACACCGGCACATTCATACCGCCGAGCAACATTACCGTAAGAGAACTTTTGGAAAAGTTCATGCAAATCTACGGCATCAAAACATGGTCGTTCAGAACCTATACCGGGTATGAGTCAAAAATCAGAAACTATATTAACCCGCATATAGGCGACTTAGCGGTTAAGGATGTCAACGCGCTTACCCTCGACACCTTTTATCACAAACTGCAAAAGACAGAAGCGGTCGGAAGAAAATTCGAGAAAAGCACTTACATGGTCACTCCGCATATTGTCAAGGAAATCCATAAGTGCTTGCGGTGCGCTTTCAATCAAGCAATCGCATGGGAAATCATTACCAAGAACCCCTGCACCCACGCGAAACCTCCGAAATATACCCCAAAGGAAAAAGCGTTGTGGGAGTCAGATGATATCCTTTTTGCGATCCAAAAATCGGAAGACTTGAATTTGACGGTGTGCCTCCATCTCGCGTTTGCCTGCACAATGAGGATTGGCGAAATCGTAGGGCTCACATGGGACAACGTGGACGTAAGCGATCAAGCATATCATAACGACTCATGCCACCTTTTCATTAACAAGGAATTGCAGAGGGTTGAAATTGAACAGCTTGATAAACTGAAGGCCAACGAAATCCTGTTAAAAATCCCCCCGGTCATGCACAACTCAAAGTCCATCCTCATTCTCAAACGACCCAAAACGGAATCCAGTGTGCGCCGTATATGGATTCCCAAAACAGCCGCCGAATGTCTCCGCCGGTTAAAAGCCGAGCAGGAAGAACGAAAAAATCTGCTTTGCGACATCTACACCGACTATAATATGGTCATCGCAAGCAACACCGGCTATCCTGTCGAGCATCGCAATATCCATAAGGCAATGAACAAGCTGATCGTGGCTCACGGGTTACCCAAGATAGTCTTTCATTCAATCCGTCATTCCAGCACGACAACAAAATTGAAGCTGACGAACGGGGACCTCAAGGCGACGCAGGGTGAAACCGGCCACGCTGATCCGAAAATGATCATGGACATCTACGCTCATATCAGAGATAGGGACAGAGTGGAAATCGCAAAGAAATTTGAAAGGGAGATATATAACCGGCAGCAACCGGACAATGCTGATGATAAATCGGTCGAAATCCAAAATTTGCTGCAAGTGGCGCTCGCCTCTCCTGAAATCGCAGCGATACTGGCGAAGCTGGTTCACGCTCAAAAAAGTGTTAGCCAAAATTAAGCCCGTTAGCTCGTGTTAGCCTGAAGCTTAAATCTGTTAGCCTGAATACGAGAAACAGAAGAAATCTGTTAGCCAAAATCTTCACCTCAGGCGAAACGAAAAACAGCTTGCCGAAGCCGCGTCACCAGACAAAACGAAAACACAGCATTCCTTACAAACGCCGTGTTTTCAATGGTTTGATGGCACGCCTGGTTGGATTCGAACCAACGGCTTGCTGCTTAGAAGGACTGGGAGCCGTTTATTTCGCAGTATTGCGGCGTAACGCACAAAACGCTGCAATCCGCTTGGTTGCTGGATTTGGACACGAACCGTTTATGATACGGTGCTGCCGCTCATTGCCTGATTTAACCCTGTTTTGGAGCGTCCAATTAGCAAGCTATTAGCAGGGGGTAAGAGCGGGAGAAGGTGCTTGGATTAGCAGGTCATCAAAAATTATAGACGCCTAAAAGAAAAAAGCCTTGCGCTTTTTCTTTTTATGTGTTATTATAATATCTGTATCATGGGGCGATATAAGCGGCATAGTATCATATTAGGAGGTGCAGCCATGAATGCGCAAGGCTATGGAAAACACATACGGAACCAAATACAAAGCTGGCCGACCGGTCAGCCAATCGTGACTGCCGCAGTGGTTGCGGTCTTGGCCGACACCTTTGACATTGATTTAGAGAGCGCAAAAAAGATAACCAACGTAACGATGAAACGCCTTGCCGACAAGGGTGAGTTGGTTCGTGTGCAAAAGGGCGTTTACGGCAGAATGAAGATGACGCCGTTCGGCAAACTGAAACCAAACACAGATGTAATGGTCGCCGGATTATTGATGCGCGACGGGGAAAAGGTCATTGGCTATATCACTGGTCCCACGCTCTTAAACGCTCTCGGACTATGTTCTTGGATTCCGAAAGAGCGTCACATTACCACGAATAATTATCGCCGTCAGATTCCGGCAGGTACCCCAATCCGTGTCCACAAGCCCGCCGTATCTGTTGATAATGACAATTATCCGTATCTGCAAGCGATTGAAGCATTTATGGCGATGGAACAGTATCCCGTGGATGCCGAGAAGCCGGGGCATATTCTGCGTGGGATGTTGAGTGAAAAGCAAATCAGCAACGAAAGGCTGATTCTGTATGCAAGAAGGCACTATGGGCAAAAGACTTTGGCAAAGACAATAGATATTGCTATAGGAGGGGCGGACTGATGAGGCTTCATATTGATAGTGATGCGTTTCTTGCGCTGCTTCGACTTGTTAATGAAAATACCGGCATCCGCTCGGATGTGTTGGAAAAGGATTACTATGTGACACTGTTCCTCAAAGAGCTTTCCGAATGGCAGAATACTTTTCCGGTTTATTTCAAAGGTGGAACTGCGCTCTATAAGGCACTGGGCAGCATACGCCGTTTTTCCGAAGACATCGACTTGACGGTTTGCATTGAAAATTGCAGCAATTCCCAAGCAAAGAGCCGATTGGAAAGAGCAGCAAATGGCTATAAAAGTCTACCCCGCACCTCAACAAAAGACATGGAAAGCAATCAGAAAGGCAGTATCACCAGCGTTTATGATTACCCAAGCGTTCTCGGCGCATTGATTCCCGATCCGCTTCAGCGATTCGGTCGGGTTAAGGTGGAAGCCACTTCATTTACCGTGAGTGAGCCATACGCCCCGCTTATGATATCGCCTCTTATTTATGACAAGGCGGCAGATGAACAGAAAACAATTCTTCGAGAGCAGTACGATGTCCTCCCATTCTCTATCAACACGATGCGGTTGGAACGCATATTCGTGGATAAGGTTTTCGCATCGGAATTTTATTATCAGCGTCAGGATTATTTTGAAGTTTCAAAGCACATTTACGATCTTGCCGTAATGTCAGAATTAGACCCAATACGTAAAATCCTTTCCGACCCCATTGAGTTGACAGCCATGATGGCATTCAAGCGGCGCGAGGAAGAAAAAAGAATTGGCAGCGATCTCTCCGACCGGCCGATTGTTGATTTCAAAATATTTGACAGTATAGAGAGCGACGCTGAACTGAAAGACAGGTTTTCCTCCATGCAAGATATTTACATTTTTGACGACAGCGATAAAATCGCATTCAAGGATGTTGTTGAAGCACTGTTATCAATACGCTCCAAACTGCTTACAGAGCAAAAGCCATAGGCAGAAACATAACACACATCAAACAGCCTTCTCATAAAATGGTGCGGTCGTATCTTTATCTGCTATCGAAGAGGAGGGCGAGACCGTCGCCATGAAAATCAACATTGTGTAAGGTTCGCCTATTATAGGCAAAGTCGGATTCCGAAATGGAAGCCGGCTTTTTGTGTTCCTGAAAGAAAGAATTTACGGGTACGCCAACACAGGATAATTGAAGATTATCCTGTGTTTTTGCTGTTGAGGCGAGGAAGGGGGATTGAGATGAGTATACGGAAAAAAATGAACAAAGGGATACGCCTGATTTCTAACGGAATGCGCGCCCCATTTGCTTCGATTGGAAAAATGATGATGAAGCTGTTCCATATATCGCTATGTCCTTCTAAAGTGCTTCATCGTAGAGTAAGAGCGCGGACAGTTGTGTTTATCCTCCTTTACTATATCTTGGGATTATACTTGAACTTCTTATACACTTTCCCGTATTTTATAGCTTTCTCTGCAATGTTCATTTTTCTTTGGTTTGCTACTCGGTTGGCCGAACTGGTATTTATGCGTTCTATGGATGAAATATGTGCGGAAACTGTTTCGTTAAGACCCTTTACGAAGGCTAACTACATATATATGATGAAGTGCAAGAAATCGCCATTGAATATTTTCGTTCCCGCTGCTGTTACACTTCTTTTTACGAGTGGCGGGCTGTCGATGTTCGGTGCGCTTGAAATGAACCTAACAACGATTTGGATGCTAACTATCTTTGTAGCAGTTGTCTATATAAGTATTTTGGGTTATTTGCAATATGTTTATTTAATGATCTATATCGTCAAAGCAGCAAACAGTAACGAACGCTTTGGATTTAATGGAAACGGTCTGTTTTCGCTTGAGGAAATAGACTGGTTAGCTAAGTTGACTAAGCTATCGCATCTCTATCGAAATGTTTTCTTTACCGCTGGAATACTCTATATTTCGGCGTTTGCGATGTTCTGCTTTTTGCCGGGAGTAAACGCCCATATCAATTCTATGTTCTTTTATATCCTGTGGAGTATGATTTTTCTCGCCATTGTCGTGACTTTCCCGGTAGTGTCTATTATTGAATTCAACTGTATTAAGAAACTTGTGGAATCATTAAAATGTTCGTACGTTCACGAATTATCGGTGATCCCTGTTGAGGATACCGGCAATTCAATATTAAGCGGTACAAATATCTTACTCAAAAATATTTTTCTTAATCTTCTTCTTCAAGGGCGAGGGTATCCTATCCGAAGCCGAGTAAGCAGTTGCTACGCATACGTTTCATCTTTAATAAATCTGGCAGGAGCCGCCATAACAATCCTTGAATTCAGTGGCTTTTCAGTCATTGGCACTTAGTTTCGTTGCGACTTGCTTACGAAGGTTTGAAAGAAAACACGAGAACTGCAATCCCCATTCTGACGATATGCCATATCCGGTCAGTTCAACAATCCACTGCCTAATAAATTTGAATGTCATCTCAGCCTCTTCCATCAGGAAGTCTTTGATTCTATATTTCCCCATTAACGAGAGCAAATCTAATGCCGAAAGCGCTTCTATCGCTTTTTTATCCTTTGCACTAGCAACATCATAGAGTATAGCGACACAAAGATTTTTTCGTTTTTTGTTGATGTCGTAGTTGACGCAACCCTTATGACCAGAAAGTTTTACGCTATTCCCATATGCCTCAAAATCATTGAATGCTTGAAATATATATCCGCAACCATCCCCGATTTTTTCAAATAGCTTGTAAACCTCGTCGTGGTTGCCGCGTCCTGTGTAGTATCCGAGTTGAAGCGCGTTCCCCAATATCCTGTATGTTTCAAACTCCGATATTTTCTTCACGACCTTCACATCAATAATACTTTTTTCATTTAGGCGCAATTCGTTCAATGCGCCCAGTGACATATGGTATAGTGTATCTATGATAAAATCCCGCCATGATTTGCCATGAAGGGCGGGGGTATCTGTGTCTTCACGTAATGCTAAGTGTCTGTGCAAACTTGCGTTGACTAGGTGCAACGCCGTCATTATCGTCTCATACGGCGAAAACTGGACATGAAATGCAGGTTGACCATGCCGTCCATCGTCATTATCTATCCAGTCATCTAGCAAAAGGGACGCTTTATGTATAGCCTCAATACTCAGAGCCATCGAGGCAGGTAGCACATAGCTTATGTTCTCGCCAGCCGTTGCCGCCAAATAACCCCAGCGAACCAATCGTGGGCGGAGTCTGTTTCCTATTGATAGCTGTACCTGAGAGATTTGCACTCCCTCGATAAATGATCTCCACTGCAACTCAAATTCTGATAAAAATATTTGCTCATCTTCAATATAATTCATATTACTTCTCCTATAATATTTTTCTGACATTTACGATCTACTTGTATTTATTATCTGTAAAAAAATCAGAGCTAGAGAAGCAATGGTTGATAAGAGTGAAAATGTTTGGATAACCCATTGATTCTCAAATTTAGATGGAGACTTTTCAATAGTGTCAATGACTGTCTTTCGCTCTTCTGCCTTTAGCACAATATCTCCACAACAATTAGAAATGGCTTTCATTTTCAACTCAATAATTTTATCTTGCAGCGTTTTGTTAGGAGAGTATATTAAGGAGATATATCCTATGACAATTATTAAGGCAAATAACGCCAATAAATATTCGATGGAATTCTCGTGAAAGGGATTGCCGAAAAGAGCCTCCTTATATTGACTTATCTCCGGGAATTGATTGAACATATGAGTATGGATAACGATAATGCAAAAGTAAAGAGCTATGTTTGTCCAGTAGGTTACAACACCTCTCGAAAGCACGTTTCTGGTTAATCGGAAAAAGGGTAAGGCAATCGGATATTGTATAGGATACTCTTTGAAGTCTTGCTTTGATATATCCCTCACTATTTGAGTAAAGATTAATAGCATGATAAATGTTGAGAATGATAGCGCAACCGTTGTAGCAAGCAAAAGGTAAGCGTGGAGCTTAATAGCAAATTGATAGGTAATATTCTCACAAAAAATCAAATCGTGCAAAAAATACAACGCCAAAATAAGAGCGACTCCAAAAATGATGCAAAATATTAGAACATAATTTTTGCGTTCAAATAATCGAAGGGATTTTTCTTCAGAATTATTTTTTCCCATATGAAATGTTCCATCTTTTAGAAACACCATAAAGAATATATTTACAGAGAGTAATGCGAAAATGACTGTTTGATACAGGTAAAGGGCAAATGCGTTTTGATTGGCACAAAAGGAATTCACAAGCATGCAAGATACAAGCAAGAGGCCGAGCATAAAGTATACGCCGTGCCGTTTTCGCATTTTTTTCCGTATACTCATCTCAATCCCCCTTCCTCGCCTCAACAGCAAAAACACAGGATAATCTTCAAGGGGCTTGACTAGGACAGCGGCTTCTCGCGGAAGATTTTGAGCAAAACTTGATACAGATCACAGCCCCGGTTATTGAATCTGAACTCAGTCTCTTTCAAGTAAATCTCGAAGAATTCCTTTGGTATACCGTTGAATTTGACAAGCCGGTGCTTGGCGTAACCCCAGAAGCTCTCAATGCCGTTGATATGATTCCCG
>Ga0099364_10010353_pt1 | contig 12821 bp, 7 predicted proteins | sample TergutTh196P3_FD_73070 | JGI IMG/M metagenome (GOLD analysis project Ga0099364, IMG submission 73070) | Microcerotermes parvus P3 segment gut microbial communities from Pointe-Noire, Republic of the Congo - Th196 P3 | ecosystem: Host-associated > Arthropoda: Insects > Digestive system > Gut ... | reverse complement strand
CGCGCGGTTTTTCTCCAGATAGGGGAGGGCATACTGACGTAGAAAGTCAAAGTGTTCCGCTTCCCTGGCGAAATACGAGTGATTGGTGGTGATCTTGTTCAAAAAATTCGTCATTTCGTTGCCGGAAGAGTCGTTCTTCAGAAGCTGCATATAGTCTTTGAAGCTGAGCAGCCCCCGCTCTTTGATGGTATAGGACAGCCTGCCCTCCACCAACTGCCGCTTCTTCGAGAGATTGATGCCATACTTATTATATACAAAATCCACCAGGGTCTTAAATTCTTCATCGCTGATCTTGATCAAATGGACAGAATGCGTAGTATCCATAGCCGGCCTTAACTTTCCTGAATGAATAATTCAGCCAGGTCTGTCTGGAAGAATTTCATACAATCGATGTTGAGAATAATCTTTTCGCTTAAGGTGGAGATGGAGTCCAGATAGCTGTCCCCCATACGCCTTTCGTTCGTAGGCGGCGGCGCGGTATTCATTTTCTCCAGGGTGACGACTTCCGCTACCCTGTCCACGATCAAGCCGATGTGCATATCGTTGATCATGACGATGACGATACAGGTCTTGTCGTCATAGGGGCGTTCCGGCAGGCCAAACTTCAGCCGTACATCCGTGATGGGTACGACTTTGCCCCGCAGGTTCACCACGCCTTTGATATAGTAGGGTACGCTGGGAATGTGGGTGATATGCTGTATACCGATGATTTCAATGACATGATTCAAAGGCAGGCTGTAAATCACGTCTTCTATATAAAACGTAAGATATCGGCCGGTCAGGTCGTCCTGCACGGCGCTTACGATGGACTCGTCCATTGGGTCACTACCTTTCTTGTATATTTAGGTTTTGCTGATCAGGTTGCTCACGTCCAGAATCAGGCAGATACTGCCGTCTCCCAGAATGCAGCAGCCGGACAACCCTTTCTCTTTCATGTTGTATTTCGTAAAGAAAGTGGGAAAAGGTTTCACGACAACCTGATACTCGCCCAAGAGTTCGTCGGCGAACAGGCAGGCGATGGCGTTTCCGCTCTCCACCTGGATCATGATGCCTTCCGTAAAGCTGTTTTTCTCTGTATCGATGCCGAAATGCGAATGGAGACGAATGATCGGGTAACAGTCTCCCCGGATCATGATCATTTCCGAACCGTCCGTATCGTAAAGGATTTGTTTCGGATCGGTGATTTTGAAGGATTGCTTGATGGAAGTAATCGGCAGGGTGAAGATCGTATCGCCGACGGATATATTCATGCCGTCCACGATGGCAAGGGTTAGGGGGATCTTGATGGTGAAGGTGGTGCCTTCATTTTTGACACTGTTAATCGAAAGCGTGCCGCCGACTTTTTCCAGGTTCTTTTTGACCACATCCATGCCGACGCCCCGCCCGGAGTACTCGGTGACCTCTACATTGGTGGAGAAACCGGCGTTCATGATGAGCATGAAGATCTCTTTGTCTGTGTATTCGGATTCCGGTTTGACCAGGAGGCAGTTGGTCCTGGCTTTGGCCATGATTTTTTCCGTATCCAAGCCGCAGCCGTCGTCCGCTACGTCGATCAGGATCTCGCCGCCTGCGTTTCGGGCGTTGATGCTGATTTGGCCGGTCTCCGGCTTACCCAAAGCCAGGCGCTCTTCCGGCGACTCTATGGCGTGATCGATGGCATTGCGAATCATGTGCATAAAGGGATCCGCAATGGTATCGTTGATGGTTTTATCCACCTCGGTGTCCCCGCCGTAGGTGATCAGTTCCACTTTCTTGTTTAAATTTTTCGCCATGTCCCGTACGATACGGTTCATTTTCGTGAAGGTGCCGGTCAGGGGGACCATGCGGATGGACATCACCACATCCTGGAGTTCGTCGGTGAGCTTGCGCAGTTCCCGCGTGGATTTGAGAAAGTTATCCAGTTTCAAATCCCGGAGATCCGGATTGCTGGATACCATGGATTCGGCGGTAACGATTTCCCCCACCAGATCCATCAGTTTATCCAGCTTTGCCTGGCTGACGCTGATCAAGCTTTGCTGTTTGGCAGCCTGTGTGGTTCCGCCTGTTCTGGCGGCCGCGCCTGCCGCGCCTGCGCCTGCTGCGTCAGGGGCGCCTGCCGCGGCGGTCGCTCCCGGCGCCGACGAAGCGGCGGCCTGTGCCGACGGGCCCTGCATAGCGTCCCCGGCATACTCCTCATCGGCAATCGGCTCGTCTTCCAGCACTTCGTAGGACTTAATATTGAGTGAGCTTTCAATGATTGCCAATACGTCGTCGAAGCTGTCGGTGGGCTTGCATATGACCTGAAATCCGTTTCGGATAATTTCTTCGCAGAGGGAAGCATCGGTTTCCGGATTGGCGGGAACCGATTCCAAATTGTCGCAGATATTCGCCAATTGGGTAAGGAGCATAAAAGCGCGCATGTTTTCCATTTGGCAATCATCTTCAAAGTACAGGCGAATCCTGCGGGAATCCATGAAGTTGCGGTCAGCGGTATCCACCGGCGAGGGAGCGGCGCCGGATCCTCCGGCGGAGGTGCTGTTAACGGCTGTACTCCCTGCTGCGTCTCCTTTCATCACCGCCGCCAGATCATGGAGACGTTTGACCATTTCGGACGGGTCGCCTTCGGTATAAGCAGGATCGGTTACCTGCTCCACTTCGTGTTTCAGGAAGTCTGAGCTTTGAAATACCAGGTCAAAAAGGGAACTGAAGACCTGGGATAGTTTAGCGGGGTCTTCGCGGAGTATAAAGAAAACATCTTCCACAGCGTGGCCCAGCCCGGAGATGGCGCCGAAGCCCATCATGGCGGCGGAACCTTTGATCGTATGCATGATCCGGAAGATGCTGTCGATGTTGTCGTTGCTGATATTTTGGACTCGCTCCGCATCCAGCAGTATCTCGTCCAATTGTTCCAGCATGGTGTTGGACTCATAGACAAATGTCTCCAACAGCGCTTCCATGCCGGGGTCAATAACTGTCATAGTTTCACCTCAACTTACTTTATTCAATATTTGTCGTTTATTTATATGAATCCGCCGCGGGATCCATCATCATCATAAATTATTCTCTACACAAGTTATGTAAATTATATCCGTTTTTGAGGGAAATGTTAATAGTCAGTGTTGAATTTTTGACAAAAAGACCGATAAATATGATATAGTATAAAATGAAAACCCGGAAAGAGTGATGGTTTTGGCTGATATTCTTAAAATAACCACTCCATTAATCAATAAAAATCAGGAAGTTACCCCTAAACCAGCCATTGAACCGACGTCGCCGTTTCAGCTTCATGATCTGAGTAAAGTATTAAAGCCTCACAATCAGAGAGACATTATGCCCCAGAATACTTTGCTGAATGAGGCGGACAGCCCGGAGATCCTGCTCGACCTGCTGAAAGATCCCGGGGTGACGGTGACCTATCTGAAGAATATCTTCATGCTGGAGGAGATTTTTAAACTTCTGCCGCAGAATAATTTGACGCTGACCAAGGAAATTGAAAACCTGTACCATGATTTGCTGCTGCCGCATCACGAGATCGCCGGCGAACTCATCCTGCAGGAGCAGGAATCGACTGTGTTTCGCGGGGAGTTTTTTGATTTTCTCCGGCAAATCGTCAATGGGAATCAATCCCGTTCGGATATGCAGTATTCGGTCGTCAACCTGATGCGCTCCATCAACAACCTGATGATTAAAGACGACGTCATGGACGCGGTAGCAAACAGCCTGAGCTTTCTGGCAAAAAATCTCCAACCCAACAGAAACCTGGCGCAGAAACTGGAGATACTGGTGTTTCGCTTCCGCCAAGAGGCTGCGGCGGGAGAGTTCGACGCCTTAAAAAGCGAGGCGCTTGCCGTCCTGAAAGAAGTGGAAGAAAGCGTACTCTTCGACCCGAAACTGCAAAAAATGGCGTCCATCACCATGTATAACCTATCCCGCTACAATGACAACATGGCGTTCTTTCATGAAGCCGCGGGAAGCCTGTGGCAGAAACTGGCGGGAGAGGAGCGCATCCTTTTCGCCCGGTATGTGAATTCGCTGATGCGCTTCTTTGAGGAGCACAGCGCCGGGCGCAAAGAAGCAACCGGAGAGGAGGCGCTTTCCCCGAAAGAGGCAGGCGCCATGGTACAGGACGACAGGCGCGTCGGAGCGGCGCCCAGCCCGGACGCCCAAAGCCCGGCCGCGACGGAAGAAGCGGCGGCGCGGGAGGCCGGCGCGGGGAGGGAAGCAAGCCCGGAGGCGCAAGCAAGCGCCGCAGCGGGGACCCAGACCGGCGCAGCCCAAGCCGGCGCCGGAGCCGGAGCGAGTCAGGCGCCAAACCTGGCCATCCCTGCCCAGGCTTCGGTTATGGCTGCGGCGGAAGACGCCGCCGCCCTGGCGGTCAAGAAGTCTTCCTCCAAGGTCATGGACGCCCTGATTGAGTTGATCCGCAAACAATCCCTCGCGGAAGAAGAGGGGAAAGGAGAAGCCGGTCAGGTGGACAAGATCCTCCACAGCCTGCTGTCTTCTCCCTGCAACTTTACGCCCCTGCTGCATTTTGTGGCGCCCGCTTACCTGGACGATGTGAAAGCCTTCGCCGAAATCTGGGTCAACCCTTACGACGACGAAAACGGCGCCCAGGGCGTGGAAGCCGGCAGGCGAATCCACATCCTGATGGTCGTGGATGTGGATATGCTGGGACGATTCGAAGCGGAGCTCAAGATATGGGACAGGGTCATCGACTTGTCGTTGCATTGCCCTGCCGGTCTGGAGGGCCGATTCGGCGATGTGCTGGCTGAACTGCCCCTGCGGATACGACGGTTGGATACGCCATACCGGATGGGCCGGTTGGAAGTCACGACTTTGGAGCATCAACGTTCTCTCATGGAAGTCTTTAAAACGCTGCCCTATAAGCGTATGGGCGTGGATATTAGAGTATAGCGCATTACGCGGCGCGCGTACGGAAGAAAGGCCGGAAAGATGCCGAAGAAAAAGAAAGCGGTAGCGCTGAAGTATAATCTGGAGCAGGATCTGGCGCCGGTCGTGATCGCTTCCGGCTACGGCGAGGTAGCCGAGCGGATCATTAATGTCGCCGAGGAGCGCGGAATCCCGGTATACAGGGACGATAGCGCGGCTTCCATGCTTTGTATGCTGGAAGTGGGCGCAGCCATACCCGAGGATTTATATCAGGTGGTGGCGACGATTTATATCCAAATTATGGAAACAGCGAACCGGATTAAGGAAGGATCGATCAGCGGCGGCGAGCGAGTGAGAACGCCGGCACAGGCTAACGCAGAGCAAAGGGAGCGTTTCTTTGGCCCCGGGGAAAGGATTCCCGCCCTGCTACAGGATAACGAAAGCGAAGGCGAAGAGGTAGAAGAAAGCGAACAGACAGAAGAAAGCGAACAGATAGGAGAAAGCGAAGAAGGCGCCGGTTACGAAGAGGAAGACGAAAGCGACGGATTTACGGATTTTAGCGAAGCGGCAAAAAAAGCTGAGGCAGGAGAATCCCAATGATGAAGAAGGTATTTCGACCGGCCGGATTCGGCAGTTTGATCCGGGACTACAGCCGCCCTGTACGGCGGCTGATCAGACGTCCGGCGGCGGAGCATAAGCCGGCGCCCGGGGGAACAGAGGAAGAACTGTTGTTCGCTATGGATATCGGTACGCGCAGCGTCATCGGTATAGCCGGGAGAATGCGGGAGGATATCCTGGAGGTCGAAGCGGTCGCCGTCGAAGAACACCAAAAACGCGCGGTGATCGACGGCCAGATTCAGGATATACGGGAGACGGCAAAGATCGCTTTGAAAGTGAAGCAGCAAATGGAAGAAAAGCTCGGCAGGAGTTTGACGCAAGTCTATATCGCCGCTGCCGGGCGCGTACTGAAGACCGGGGAAGCCGAACAGGAAGCGGACTTGCTCCCGGATCAGGAGATCGACGCTTCCTTTGTGGCGAAGCTGGAGTATAACGCGATACAAAAGGTATATGAAGGACTCAAGGAGGAAGATGGGCGGGACGGGAACGACAGCTTTTATTGCGTCGGGCATTCGGTGCTCCATTATCAATTGGATCACTACGAGTTTTCTACCTTAATCGGACATAAGGGAGAGAAAGCTTCCGTCCGGATTATCGCCACCTTTCTCCCCAGGGCGGTGGTGGACAGCCTGAACAATACGATGGCCAGGATCGGCCTGACCGTGGCCGGCCTTACGCTGGAACCCATCGCAGCCATCAATGCCGTGATCCCGCCGGATCTGCGCAGGATGAACCTGGCCCTGGTGGATATTGGCGCGGGTACGGCGGATATCGCCGTTTGCGAAAGCGGCAGCGTATCGGCTTATACCATGGCGACCGTGGCGGGTGATGAGATTACGGAAGCGATCATGGAGGAATGCCTGACGGATTTCGCCACTGCAGAGGAATTGAAGAGGAAGCTGGGCGACCCGAAGCCTATGGCGTTTACCAATATCTTGGGCTATGCGTCCGAGATCCAGGGGGACGTGCTGTACCAGCGGATCCTGCCCGCTGTAACGCATATGGTCAAAGTAGTGGGGGAGAAGATTTCCGGGATCAACGGAAAGCCTCCGATGGCGGTTTTTCTGGTAGGCGGCGGAAGCAGGCTGCCCGACTTATGCGCAATGGTCGCCAAGGAGCTGGGGATAGAGGAAAACCGGATTGCCGTGGGCGGTTCCGCGAACATGATGAAGCAGGCTTCCGCCAGGGAAGACATTTTCGGACCGGAGTTTGCCACGCCGCTGGGGATCGCTGTCACCGCCGGCAGACAGGATAAAGACGATACCTTTCATGTCCTGGTCAACGGGGAACGGATCGCGATGCCGGGGGCCTGGGAGATGCGCGTACAGGACGCCCTGCTGCTTGCGGGCTATAAATACAGTCAGATCATGGGCCGTACGGGCAGAACCCTGATCTACGAGCTCGACGGAGAGCGACGCTTCAAGCGGGGCAGTTTGCCGGGGGTCGCGCTGGTTACCCATAACGGCAACCCCTGCGCGCTGGGCGACCTGATCGTTCCGGGGGATCAAGTGGTGTTTCAGCCCCCGGCAGCGGGAGAGGATGCGGTTCTCAGCCTGGAAGAAGCCGGTGGCGCACAGGCGCCGCTGATGATCCGGGTCAATGGCGTGCCCTATCCCGCAGGGCGCTGTACGCTGGTCAACGGCAGGATAGCGGAGCCGGAGAGCCTGATCCGCTCCATGGACGTTCTGCGGCAGATCGCGGTGACTTCGATAGACGAACTCTGCCGGGATCTGCAGATCAATCTGGATTTATACGAAATCTACGTGAATGACCAAAAAGTCGACGGGAGCGCCAGCCTCGAGGACGGCGACCTGGTGGAAACCAGAGTACGACCGGACAATACCGGCTATGAACCGGATCCGCAGTGGTTCGCGACGGAGGAAGACGAAGGGGAGACTTCCGGCGATATGCTCCGGGTATACGACGGCGAAAGCGGCGAGGATACCTTCCCCGACGAATATGACGAAGGGGAGAGCGGGCTGAATAGCATTGTCCCGCCGGTTACCTACGGGAAACCCTTACAGGTATACCTGAACGGAAAGGCGTTACTCCTTCCGGCGAAGGAAGAAGGGGAAGCGCATTATTTTGTGGATGTGTTCACATATGTAGATATCGATACGAAAAATCCCCGGGGCGCTTTGGTACAGACGGTCAACGGCAAGGAAGCCTCCTACGTTCTGGAACTGGCGGATGGAGATGAAGTCTTTATCCATTGGGACACGGAACTGCCGTAATGGCTTACCCGCCATCAACAGCAACCAGCAAAAAATAAATTACCGGGATAGACCGCACGGGATGGAAAACCGTACATACAAGGAGGAAATGGTGAATGGACGCCTATATCGCACGCCAACCCATTATGAATCAGGAAGAAAAAGTCGTGGCGTATGAGATTTTATATCATCAGGACAGCAGCACCCTATACAATCAGAGGGATTACAGAATGGCTAACGCCATTGCGCAGTTTTTTAACCAGATCGACAGTACGAAATTTCTGGAAGGCAAAGATGCTTTCCTTACGTTTACGCCGAACCTGCTGATGCAGAATATTCCCAGGATCTTTGTCGAAGACAAACTGATCATCCAGATCGAAGATAACGTTCTGGTCCATCCTGTGGCGCAGATGATCATCCAGCGCTACAAGAAGCAGGGCTATCGTCTTGCTTTGGTGGACTTTGAATTCAACAACCGCTATTTTAATATTCTTAGCTCCATTAATATTCTGAAAATCGACTTTTCAAACCCGGACAGCGAAAGTATCACCACTTGCTTCAGTATCGCCAAGCGCTTCAACAAGATGGTCGCCGCTTACAATGTCAATTCACCGGAAGCCAAGCAGAGGGCGATCGAGTTGGGCTGCGACTTCTTCCAAGGGGATAGCATCGCGAATATGGTCGCCTCCAAAGTCAAGCGCATGGACTATCTGGAAAGCAACTTCTTCCGGTTGATGGTGAGCATTACCAGTGAAGAACCGGATATGGACGAGATCGCTTCGATTATCGAGCTGGACGTCACGCTGACCTATTCCCTGCTGAAGATGGTCAATTCCGCCTACTTCGCCCTTGCCGACCGGGTGAAAGACGTCAAACACGCCTTAACCATCCTGGGCCTGGGCCAACTGAAGCAATGGGTCTACCTGCTGAGCTTCAATTCCGACAGCGGGGGCATGTCCGACGAGCTCATCAAGGTGTCTTTCCAGCGGGCCAACTTCTGTATGGAGCTGGGCAGCCTGGTGAAGGATTTCCCCCTCAGCCGCTCAGAAAGCTACCTTATGGGAATGTTCTCCACATTGGGTACTTTGCTGGAAGTGGACCTGGTTGACGCCCTCTGCCAACTGCCGGTATCCGATGAGATGAAGGAAGGCTTGATTAACAGCGCGGGTGTGGCGGGCGACCTGTACAACCTGGTGGTTTGCTACGAAAAAGGGGAGTGGAGCAAACTGAACCGCTACGCCGAACAGTTGGAGATTCCCGTATCGTTGATTGCCCAGAAGTATTTCGAGGTCATTGAATATGTCAATGAGATGTGGAACGAACTGATGAAGCCGTTCAGCAACGAGGAAGAGGAAGGCGAAGACGTCTTCAGCGGAACAGGCGGCAGAAGTATCAGCAAAACCGTGGAAAGCAAAATGCAGCACATGGATTGATGCGACAGTAACGGAGAGAATGGTATTCACGAACATATGTTCTTTATTATACGAAAAAAGGCCGGGCGCGTCATGCTTGCGTCAGCCTTACTGCTTTGCTTGACAGCAGGCTGTATCCCTGCAGGCGCAAACCATGATGACGTTGTACCGGCGTATACACATTTTACCTCTTATCGGGACATACCCGGCGTGACCGGGGAGGATATCCAAGCGATCGAAGCGCTACAGGCGAACTACGACACGTTTGTGATCGGCAGCGACTATAGCACGGAAGCTTTTTATAATACGGAGGGTGAGATACAAGGCTTCCTCACCTTGTTTTGCGACTGGATGAGCCTTTTGTTTGCCATTCGATTCCAGCCGGCAATCGTCGAATGGGGCGATTTGATGGCGGGGCTCGAAAGCGGCGACATTGATTTCTCCGGGGTGGTGACCGCCACGCCGGAACGTTTGCAAAGCGGCTTTATCATGACCGGCGCCATCGCCGAACACATGATTAAGACAATGCGGATCAAAAACAGCGTCCCTTTGTTTGAAATCGCGGCGCATCGCCCCCTGCGCTACGTCTTCCTGGAAGGGACCGTCACCATCGATGATGTGACCAAACTGACAAACGAAGAATTTGAGGCCTTCCGGGCCGTAGATTATCCGGAGATTTATCGGATGCTCAAGAGCGGCGAGGTAGACGCGTTCATCGAAGAGGGCGTGAATGAAGCGGCATTTGACCGTTATGGCGACGTGGTGGCTTCCGAGTATTTGCCCCTGATTTTCAACCCCGTCTCATTGACCACGCGGAACCCGGAACTGGCGCCGATTATTTCTATTGTCCAAAAAGCCCTGGACGCCGGCGCGATCCGCTTTCTCACAGATTTATATAATGCCGGGGAGACCCAGTATTATAACAATAAACTGCACACCCAACTCAGCGATGAGGAAATCGACTTCATCAACCGAAAAGGGCGCATACCCTTCGTCGCGGAAAATGACAATTATCCGATCAGTTTCTACAATAACCGCGAAGGGGAGTGGCAGGGCGTTGTGTTTGATGTGATCGACGAAATCGAGAAAATCACTTCTTTGTCTTTTGAAATCATCAATGACGAGACCACCGCCTGGCCGGAGCTGGCCAGGATGCTGGAAAGCGGAGAAGCGCATATGATTTCCGAGCTGATCCACACGCCCGACCGGGAAGGGCGCTTCCTGTGGTCGGGCAAAGCCATCTTTCTGGACTATTACGCGCTGATCTCCAAGGCGGACCATCCTGAGATCAAGCTGAACGAAATTAAGTTCAACTCAGTGGGATTGATCGAAGAAACCGCCCACGCGGAAGTGTTTCAACGATGGTTCCCCAACCATACCAATACGGTGATGTTTAGCGGCGGCGATCCCTCTTATGACGCTTTGGAAGAGGGGGAAATCGACCTCCTGATGGGAAGCCTGAGTCAGTTGCTTAACCTGACGAATTACCGGGAACTGGTCGGCTTTAAGGCGAACATCGTGTTCAGCCAGCCCCTGGTATCCACCTTCGGCTTTCATAAGGGCGAGAAAGTGCTCTGCGGTATTATCGATAAGGCGCTGTACCTGATCGACACCGAGGGGATAGCGGAGCAGTGGAGCCGGCGCACCTACGACTACAGGGTCAAGCTGGTCCAGGCTCAGCGGCCTTGGTTGCTGGGCGCTTCCGCCCTGCTGCTCATCGTGCTCCTCCTGGTACTCCAGATGATGCTCCGGCACCGCCGCGAAGGGAAGCGCCTGGAGTTCCTGGTGAAGGAGCGGACCGTCGAACTGGAGTTTGCCAGCCGGGCCAAATCCAACTTCCTGGCGAATATGAGCCACGAGATACGCACGCCGATGAATGCCATCATCGGGATGACCGCCATTGCCAAATCAACGGATAGCCCTGAGCGGATTATGCACGCCATCACCAGGATCGAGGACGCGTCGAATCACCTGCTGGGCGTGATCAACGACATCCTGGATATGTCCAAGATCGAAGCCAATCGGTTTGAGCTCTCCCCGGTAGAGTTTTCTTTCGAGAAGATGCTGAAGCGGGTGGTGAATGTGATCAATTTCCGTGTAGAAGAAAAAAAGCAAAGGCTGAAAGTCTTTGTAGACTGCCAAATTCCCCCTTATCTGCTGGGCGACGACCAGCGTCTTGCACAAGTCGTCACCAACCTGCTGAGCAATGCGGTGAAGTTTACGGCGGAAGAAGGGTTCATCAGCCTGCATACCTATATGCTGGGGGAAGAAGAGGGTCTCGTAGAGATTAAGATCGCGATCCGGGATACGGGGATCGGTATCAGCGAAGAGCAGCAACCTCTGCTGTTCAAATCCTTCTCCCAGGCGGAAAGCGATACCACGCGCAAATTCGGCGGAACAGGCCTGGGGCTGTCCATATCGAAAACCATTGTCGAACTGATGGGGGGCCGGATATGGGTGGAATCGAAGGCGGGGGAAGGCTCGGTCTTTGCGTTTACCTTTAAGATGCTCTGCGGTAAAGAAGCAGAGCCAAGGGAAGACGGCGGCAGGGGTACGCCGGCGCCTATCAAGAAAGATCTGCGGATCCTGGTGGTGGACGACGACGCCTATATCCTGAAAGATTTCCAGGGAATCATTGAATTGCAGGGCGATGGCGCCCTCTGTGATACGGCGGATGACGCCCAGGCAGCCCTCAGGCTTGTGGAGGAGAAGGGGGAGTATGATGTGTACTTTATCGACTGGCGTTTGCCGGACATGGACGGCATCACGCTGGCGAAGGTACTCAAGGAGAGAAACGCAAGGGTGAGGGCGTCTCAGTACATCCTGATCTCCGCCGCGGAAAGCTGCATGGTGGCAGGCGAGGCGAAAGAAGCGGGCTTTGACGAATTCCTGCAGAAGCCCCTGTTTCCTTCTTCCATCATGGCTGTGATCCGGGGATACAAGGAATCGGACGACAAGGAAAGCGAACCCGCAGACCAAGACCTCAAAGGAATCTACAAGGATCGGCACATCCTGCTGGTGGAAGATGTGGCGATTAACAGCGAGATCGTCAAAGCCCTGCTGGAGCCGACGGAAGTGATCATCGACGAAGCGGTCAACGGCAAAGAAGCGGTCCGCTTATTCCATGAAGCCCCAGATAAATACGAGATGATTTTTATGGATCTGCAGATGCCGGAAATGGACGGCTATGAAGCGACCAGAAGGATCCGGGCCGAGGCCTATACGAATGCTGCGCTCATCCCCATTATCGCGATGACGGCGAATGTATTTAAGGAAGACGTGGACCGCTGCCTGGCTGCCGGTATGAACGACCATATCGGAAAGCCGATCAATATCACAGAAGTATTCAACATCATGAGAAAGTATATGTCCGAATAGATAACCCTAGACAATTATTTTGTAAAATATTTATGAAAAAGGCTGTCTTTTTGATGAATAATTGATATAATAAGATGAAAGAATGTAGAAGGATAGTAGAAATCGGAAACCGATTTTTTATTATAGATAATCTGAATTGCTTAGTTTGTGTCACCATACAACGTAAAAATGAAAAACCGCGATCGAAGCGGAAGCGCTTTACAGCTCTTCGCCGGGTCGCGGCGTATTGCTATACCTACCTTTATCCAGAAACTGCGCTGCATCTATAATCCAAAGCGGTGCAGCCGGTAATCTGTCCGGCCATGCACTGGGTATAAGTTCGCAGTTGGCA
>Ga0099364_10010352_pt1 | contig 12821 bp, 13 predicted proteins | sample TergutTh196P3_FD_73070 | JGI IMG/M metagenome (GOLD analysis project Ga0099364, IMG submission 73070) | Microcerotermes parvus P3 segment gut microbial communities from Pointe-Noire, Republic of the Congo - Th196 P3 | ecosystem: Host-associated > Arthropoda: Insects > Digestive system > Gut ... | reverse complement strand
TCAATCCTTCTAACACTTTCTCAATCTTCTTAAAGATTGCGCTTCCAGGCGCAATCTTTTTTCTCAGTTTCTTCAAATCCGAAACAGTGATGTCAGTCTTGTTTTGTATGATAGCGTTGAAGATAATGTCCTCGTCAACAATAACAAGGTCATATTTATCGGTGTCCATAGTCAATAATCTTTTATGAGTAGTAATACCGTGAACATCTGAGTTGTTAAATTGATCCAGTTCATTCAAGTGCTGCTGTAATAAAGCTGAGTCTGGATGATTCTCAGTTATGACTTTTTTACAATATGGGATTACTGACCTTCCGGAACGATAGAGAAAATCTATATTACTCCAGACATCGTCGGATAGCACACCTTTGATCTCGTGCAGAGACGGTGATTCTATTATTTCGATTTCCAGAGCCTTTGCTCTATCCAGAATTTCTCTTTTCAGTTTATTAGTTGGAACAGCAATCAACACTTTTTGTGAGGTGTCCTTAATCAGTTCCAGGTAGGTTTTTGTTTTTCCTATTGCTGTCTGAGCCGTTATTATGTACCACTTCTTAGTGACTGTACTCATAGCATAGATTAGTTTCTGTTTTAAATATTCCTCAGCTTTCTCAATTTCCTCTTTCTTTATATAGTGCTCAACGTAGTTCGAGAGTCGTTCTATCTGGTGATATTTTGGTTTTACTGTAGATAGAATGTTCGTACAGTGAGTACAGTAATCACTGTGAGGACAGAAACCATCACAGGCATATTCGTTGTACTCTCTAATATACCTTAAATCTCGATCCAACTTTCGATATTTTTCAGGTCTATCATCGAAGTAAGAGTATTTCCGTAATGTATTCTTGAGCAGAGCCACTCCAGTATCAACATGAACTAAATTGGTTGCTAATCCGAACAACTCCATGTGTTCTAATCTTCTACTACCTGTTAGAAACTCTCGGAATAGTTGACATTTGGTGGTTATGGTACCAAGGTCACTTGATCTGTAGGAATTATGGTAATTAGATTTTTTCTTTTCGCCGAGACTACTGGTGCAACTCTCACCAAATGTAATTTTTAAGTATTTAGGGAATTTTCTGACAAAAGGAGTATAGATAATAGTAGACTTTGTCAGGTTTTTCCCATTATTAGAAGTAGCACCAGTAGTCTCTGCTAAAGTATCTTCAACAGTAATATCCAGTAGTTTCTTCTCATTCAATGCTACTCCAGTAACTCTTGATAACTTCTCTATGTGTTTTCTGTAGTGTTTAACCCCATACCTATCTTCCAAATAATTGATTGTATTTCTGATTAGTAATTCGATGTTTACCTCTGGTAGTGATTCATCAAAATAGAGTAGTCCTCTATTACTACCGAAGTACATTTGAACTACACTCTTACACTGAGGATCAGCTTCAGGAAAAATAGTAATCAAAGCCTTCAAAACTAATTCAGCTACTTTGATATTTGTAATAGGAAAATTATTCAAGAAGACTATTCTGAATTTATTTTGGTCTCTGCTCGTAAATGTTTCATAAGCAAATAGAATAGGAAGATCATAATACTCGGCCCTACTTTTTACTTCTTCAAATGATATTCCACCATCAAAGTCCAAAGCTAATAGTTGTATCTGTTCAAAGTTGTTTTGACTTCTTGAACCATTTTTGAAAGTAACAGGACAAAAGGTATGTCCGTCTGCACCTATTTTGTCGATATATCCTTTGATATTATCTGGGCTTAGACTTATTACATCTTTTCCGATCCGCTTACTGATACAACCCACTTCTCTTTCTGTGGGTTTCTTACTATATCCGACAGCAGAATCGAAGCTAATTCTGATGTTATCCATTTTCTCAACTCCTTTGAAATTAAAATTTGGATTTAATCTCTTGTAGAGTTGAGTACAAAAAATATTGTAAAAATAACGAAGAGCAACCAACGTCACTCTTCATTCTTACCTGTTTCGTCAAAGCGTTGTATTTATCTCACTATTCGCGGACTGGTATCAGGAAGCGGTGATCTGGCAACTTTTGTTCAAATTGACCAAAGGTTACGAAGAAAAGTGTTTCTCTCGTTCATTATTGATTGAAGTTAATCCATGTGATATATTGCATCTGATAAAAAATGAAAATTATCACAAAGGAGAGTGCCACTCCATGAGTGAGCAAATCAACGAACACGATACTGACATCTCCATTGAACACCTTATTCCATACTCGAAGCACCCATTCAAAACACCCTCAGGCAAAGAGTTTGATGAATTTTGTGCAAGCATTAAAGAGAATGGAATCCTTGATCCAATAACAGTTAGGAGTACAAAAGAAACTGACAAGTCTGGTAATAGAATATACGAGATTATCTCTGGCCACTCCAGAGTAGAAGCTGCCAGACGGATCGAACTACCGAAAGTCCCGGCACGAATAGTGGATATGACGGATGATGAAGCAGATATTAAGGTAGTCGAATTTAACTATGGACGGAAAAATATGATGCCAAGTGAACTTGGCAGAGCCTTCAAACTTCGACTAGATGCCTTAAACCAACAAGGTAAGCGTCCCTCAGACCTAACCTCTGGTCAAAATGAACAGAAGTCCAGCCGTGATGAAGTGGCTGGCATGTTTGGTATCTCTGGATCGAAGGTTCATCGGTACATGCGCCTCGCTTACCTCATCCCTGAACTGCAAGATGCCGTCGATTCCAAAGAGATTCGTCTATCTATTGGGGAAAGAATTTCTTACCTTCGAGAAGTTGAACAAAAAACCTTGATCCATTTATTGAAGAAGGATAAGAGGAAGATCACTCTACAGCAATCAAATGCTTTATCAATGGCTAGACAGAAAGCAGACAAAGACAATCAAAAGTCTAACCTTACCAAGAAGCAGATAATGGGGATTCTTGATTCGAATGTAGATGCCCCTATCTCCAAAAATAAGAGACCAAAGAACATTAAAGTTTCCTATAAGGCTATAGAAAAGCACATAGAGAAACATCTTGAAGGGCAGGAATTATCCGAAGAAGCCATACATGATATTATCCTAAAGGCTTTGGAAAATTACAAAATGCCCCAATAAATGATGTTACTATAGCCTCTCCGTTATGGAGAGGCCATTTTTTACATTGTAAACGACGTATTCTTCAAGGAACTATCCCCTTGATAAACAGAAATTGGGTTGTATGTTCTTAGGTTGGTCTTCCTAATCATCTGCTGGAATAGCTAGAAATCCTACATCAACGAAATCTTCACTGGTGAGTATGTATTCACTATTTCTCCAACGGTCATATACAATCCGCTCCGCCTCTTCATTGCTTCCAGCATCTACTATTACCACTTTCTGGAGTTTTTCTGTGATAGTTACCTTAAACTCCTGGAGCATTTTGGGGGATTCTGAATAGATATGAGTTCCCTGGTCAACTTCATCCTGCCGGCTGTCCGGCATTTCATGACGTACAGCGCCACATACAGGACAAATATCCATACTGTTGGGATGAATGTATTTCTCCTTGCACTCACAATCCCAATATTCATTACTCAGCTTAGGGACGCCATCCAAACCACGGGTATTAAAGTCATGGATAGCAACTTCTTTGTTCTCCATGAAATAATGTCCCAAATACGTTGAGATTGTATCGTCCTCGTCGAAATGAAATTCCCAGGTGACAAAATGGCCTTTTGAATTTCTTCCCAGTATGATCCCGTAGTGATCCGAATCTGTGTATGGGCCTCTTTTGATTCTGACACCCTCTACGTGATAACCATGAATCGTACTCCCGGCTATGTTGGTCAAATCGTTATCAGTCAGCCTTCGCATATGCATCACACACCTTCATCGTTATCCTCCAGAGTACCTACAACACATGACTTAGTTTCGAGGCAAGCATGAACCCACTCCCGAAAGCTAGTCAATGCGACGCTCAATCTGACCGTGCAATTTCTTCCAAGCACGCATGAACGCTTTGATGAGTGTGCGGTTGGTCGTCTCAACATCTCCAATAATGGTGTTGTTACCACCAATATAATCCAGCAACTTGCCGCACTCAAGCGAGCAAATCATCATACTGACCGGATCGGCTACGAAACGCTTATGTGTTGCTGAAAAGCGAGCGCAATACTCATCAAAATCCTCGTACCCCACCTTGTATGTCTCGCATATCAGATCGTATACCGGCAATATGTAACGATCTACATCATCCGGAGATATGTAACTCTCGCTAAAATCTGTGTGGTTATAGAAATCCTGGATACTTCTACTCATACAATTCACCCCGTTTCATTTTTTAGACCGGTTTGATACTATTCAAAATATCAACATCCGCCTCCCAGGTCTGTATCCTGATTTTCTCCATGTCCGTACTCCAATGCTCCATGCTTACAAAATCTTTCGTAGGTTGCATAGCCATTTTCCCTACAGTCAGGACAAGGATTAGCAAGAGTACGTACCAGCCCTAATGTATACGGACATTCCGGACATGGCGGTATGAACTTGTTCAGCAGCCTCATCAAACTGCTCCTCGTGATACTTAGGAATTTCATAGTGCATCGCCTTCTAATCAGAAATGGCCAGATGTTTCTTTATGTATGCAAACAAATCCCCAATACCTATCTTTGCAAGTTCAGCAGCACAACGAACAATCTCACACTTGAAATCAGGGGTCATTATGGTGATAACACCGTTGGCTTTGTCTGTTTCCCCTTCTGAGATAATCTGTCTGATAGCTGCTTCAACATTCTCATCATCCAAATGCCTGACTCCAACATCGACCAAATGAAAAAGCCCCATTCTGAACAGCACCAGACCATATTTATTTTCAACCGCAGTGATTGCATCCATTTCCATGTCATCATCAAACCTCCTGTTTCAATTTATGGGTGCCGATGCATACTATCTTCCCTGTCCAATTCCAGCGAACAAGGGCGTCTAATTATTTCGATTCAGATGGGGTTATCCAACCTTCAAGCAAATACACCTTCCCAGGCGGTACATAGTCGTCTATACCTGGACCTCGGTTGACCATCAACATTCCCACACCTACCGGTTCGGGGCATCTATCGAACATGACATCATACAGATTGTTGTATACGTCTTTAGTAGTACGGATTTTGCAAGGGTCTAACATATCTTCACCGTTCCAACCCAGCGCCCGATAGAACTTCAACAAGGCTTCCGCAGCTTTTTCGTGTTCTGTCAACTCAATCTTTGGAGCGTCAAGGATAGAGACAACATTTCTGATACCCTTCACTTTACTTTTCATACCCGCACCCTTCCCGTCAATTTCTATCACACAATAACAATACGGCCGGGAGTTTTTACCCCCAGCCGCACAGATCAATGTTTGTCGTTCGGCGCCTTACGCGCTCTTAGCCATGTGGAGAAATTCCTGCTCAGTCAAAACAGTGATGCCAAATGCCTTCGCCTTGTCGAGTTTGCTTCCGGCCTTCTCCCCGCAGATCAGGTAATCGGTATTCTTGGATACCGCGTTGCCGGCCTTCGCGCCCAGCGACAAAATCTTTTCGTTGATGGAATCCCGGGTAAAGCCGGCCAGCTTTCCGGTGACAACGACCATCTTCCCAGCAAAGGGATTACCTGACGGCTCCGTACCTCTGGTTGTTGTTTTCTTTTCGATGTTTACCATTTTCTTTAACTCCTTCCATAAGTTTTGATTCTCTTCCTTCTTGAACCACTCGTAGATGTTCCGATGCAGAACCTCACCGAAGTCATTGAGCTTGGTGAAGTCAAACCCATTATCGACAGCGGCTTCTAGAGCATCCAAGTCACCGTTAAAGTATTGGCTCAATTCCCGACTGGCATTACGTCCTATCATCGGTATATCCACAGAAATCACAAATCGCTCAAAGGTAGTGTTCCGGCTGCGTTGAATAGCTTCCCACAATCGATTCCAGGATTTTCTACCGAAGCCCTCCATACTGATGATCTCCAGTTCATGTTCACCCAGCCAATAAATGTCAGTGAAGCTTTGGAGCCAACCTCTGTCGATGAACTTCTCCAACGTCGCCTCCGATAGTCCCTCGATGTTCATAGCCTTTTTACTGACGAAGTGAACGAACTTCCGGAGGTTTTGGTTGGCACAGCCTGGATTATCACAATGGAGAGTTTCAATTACCCTATCTTTATTCCTCGTACTCTCCTGAATCCAAGTAGGCTGTCCGCAGCAGGGACACCGGTTAGGGAACACCTTGGTTGCGATGAAGTATCCCCGGTCTAAATTTTCCTCAACGTGGGGAATAATCATGTTCCTTTTGCTGACGAGGATCCGGCACCCCGGTTTTAACTCCAGTTCTTTGATAAACGTCAGATTGTGCAGACTGGCCCTAGATATTTCACAGCCGTCTATCTCGACAGTATCAAACAGAGCAACGGGAGATAATTCGCCTGAACGTGACGGGTTCCATTCGATTTCCCGGAGTACAGTTTCAAATAGATCGTCCTCAAACTTGAAGGCAAGCCCGTCCTTGTAGTGATGGCCTGTCCGTCCAAGTGATTGGGAGTAAGGAATATCGTTGTAAGCGGCTACAATCCCATCAATCGGAATCCCTTTCGTATCGGCGAGAGACCTCATCACTTTGATAGTGTTGGTCAAAGTCAACTCCGTTGGAGTTTGGCGAAGTAACAGCCGTTCGCAGGGAGAGAAACCAATTCGTTCAAGCGTACCCAGCTTCAAATTCTTGCTTATGGAGGTCGGTTGATTTTCGTCAAACCCTTCAACCACAGCAAAGGGAGAGAACACTAATCCGCGCCCCGCACAGACAGCGGAGTCATGACAACGAATCGAACCTGCGGCCATGTTACGGGCGTTCTTATAAGGATTACCCATGCTGTCCCGCAGCGTTTCTCTCAATTTATCAAAGGTCGGCTTAGGAATGAAAGCCTCTCCTACGACAACCAACCTATGCCGATATGGAATCTTCGCGGGAATACCCTCAATAGCCCTGGCATTGTGAGTGATTATTTCCCCTACTTCTCCATTACCGCGAGTGGAAGCCCGGATAAGCAATCCTTTTTCATACTCCAGCTCCACCGTCAGGCCGTCTATCTTGTGCATTAACAACACCTGATTGGCAGTGATGAACCGCATGAGTTCGTCTACCTGCTTGGTCTTTTCCAGTGATAGCAGAGGTATGGTATGGACAGTCTTTTCAAGACCATCTACTACGGCATATCCGACTGTCTGCGTGGGAGAATTGCTCATTGTGAATCCTGTTTCCTGTTCCAAACGCTCTAATTCATCCAAGTGACGGTCGTATACTGAGTCCGTAACCGAAGGAGCGCTCAGATTGAAGTATTCGTGCCGCCACCTGTTAAGCTGGGCGGTCAATTCAATGACTCTTTTACTTTTTGTATTTCGCATGTTATCACTCCATCCTTACTGAATGAGGTCATACAGACAGTGCAGAGAACAGTTCCATCAGGCTTGTACCAGAGGCACCGGCTCCCGCACTTAGGACATTTTGAGATAACCTTACTCATGACAGTATTAACCTCCACAATTTCTTCAAAACGCCCTGACATCCTTACTACGATTCATTGCTAGGCTGTATCGACTTGATTCGTTTGACAGCGAACAATCCATTGTCGTTTAACTGTCGCTGCCATGCTTTAACACTCGGCGCCCATCTGAATCCTCTGCTTTTCAGTTCACTACGGACATCTTCCTTGGGTATGCCGTCGAAGAATATCTGTATTCGGTTATCCCCGGCGTTCATTACAACCCTGCCTCCGTTAAACTCCCATCCATCCGGGACAGAAGCTGACCGTTTGCTTAGTGCCTTTATTCGATCCAGAGTACGGCTAATGTTGGCCTTGTTGTTTTGTAACATGTAGGCGGGATAAGGCTGCTGGTGGAAGGAATAACCATCCTTGATCTCCCGGTCGATTTCATCAGCCCTATCATCCGTAATGCCTGGATAGCCTTTCATGGTCTTGTGCTTCTTGTAGTAGGCGTTGGCCTGCTTCATTTCAGCTTGCCGCTTTCCAAGCGCGATAGCTTTAGCCTTTAATTTCTCTATCGCATCGGGATCATCGGACGATATGGCCTTGTTGTTCTCGGCAGCCTCGGCTTTCTGGGCGTAGTATTCCGCCTTCTCAGCTTCCTTCATACCTTTGGCAAACTTGATATTTGCCCTGCTCCTGTAGTTTCTGTCTCTCTTTTCCGAATGGTGGCCTACGAGGATTGGCTGTCCCAATGGTATTACCGAAATCATTTTTTCAGCCTGTCCGATAAGCTGATTGCTCCGTTCGGCTGTCTTTATCACCTTTTCTTTGTAGTAATCGATTCGGGCTTGCTTTTTCTCTTCGTAACTGTTCAAACAAACACCCCCAATCAAATAGACAGCGGCTGAGGATTACCTCCCCAGCCGCTTATCCACTATTCTTGCTGCCCGATTAATTTTTGCTAATGTAGTGCCGCTTCATATCAAGGAAACGACAGTCAGGGTATTTCCCATATTCACACCCTAAGCAAATTGTCTGACAGCAGTGATCGACCATGCAATCGTGACAGATGTGCCAGTCCTCAAGATTACCGGAACTCTCATGGAAATGACCCGGTATATGCGGGTTTTCCCAAACCAGATTGCCACCACAGGTTTTACAATTCTTGGTCATATCGCCCTAAGCGACATCCTCTATATCCGGCTCCAATTCGGCGGCGTTCAGTATCTCCATAAACTTTTGACCGAAGACCCTTGCGTTGGCGGCTTCTTCGGGACCGAGTAAGGAGATAGCCTCAAAGTTGTAGAGAGCATAGGGCTGTCCGGTCTTGTTCGTCGCCTTCTCCAAAGTGATCCTCGTCACCACACTATGAATAGGAGTCAGATTGCTTACAAGCCTTGTGGTGTATTTCAGGAAAGCCAGCTTACTTGACACCGGAACGCGGACTATGATAGGCAGGATTTTCTCAGGCTGTAACAGGAATATTGAAACCGATTCCTTACAAGCCTTGCCGTTTGAATCGCCATCCTTGGATCCAAAGGTATTGTGAGGACAACGGGAACAGGGCTTACCCTCGTAAGAAATCAGGCTGTCACGGCTGTAGCAAACAGGCGGAGTACCTTCGACCGGATCAGCGGTTTGCCAATAGGCGCGAGGGGTGGTATAATCTATGATTATACCACTCAGGTCTTTTTCAATTTCATCACCGGACAATCCGGGAACAGTGAACGCCGTCGATCCGCCTGCCGGCGACTTAATGATGTCGAACAGTTGGGGAGACAACGGCTGGCTTTTCAGGTTATCCCTGATAATATCAATCGCGTTGGTATGCAGCGCGGCATATCCCGTTTCGACCGGAGCCAAGGCTGTATTCGGCATGGTTACAATCCTTCCTGCCTTCGGCTCTGCCTGACGAGTCTGCACCTTCCCGTTCAAACGATCCTTCAATTTATTGTTGTCCATGATCTTCCTCCTTCTACGCCGCCTTTACTGAGAAGCGACGATATGATGTTTTATTTGCATACTTCTTGAACAACGTCGGATGCTCGGCTTTCAGTGTCTTGGTGTCAAGCCGTTCCTGTGATACAGACTTCCAGGTAATAACACGATCCCCAACTATCCCGGCTTCGTTGTCGCCAAGCATCTGCTTCAGCAGATTCTCCATTTCCTGCTTCTGTTCCTCGATCTTCTCCAACTGTTCACAAGCAGCGTCATACTGGAGAATCAGGTCAACAGCGGTGTCAGGGAGTTCGATCTTCGTCTCCTGCATACTGTCAGGAAATCTTTCGGAAAGGAATTTAGCCGCCGCGTCCGATCCATCCAGCGGAGGGGGATTCTTGGATTGGACATAATCCCAAAACTCAGCTTCCAGTTGAATGAGCATGGTAATCAATTCCTCGTCACGTTCGATAAACTTCCACTTGAACGTGTTGCCGCCTATCAGAACGGCGATGTAGCAGCCCATATAGCCGGTGACAGCTAGATAGTGCTGCGCCTGCAACATGTACTCGTCGGGGATGGAATCTTTCCATTCGGATTCCCTGTATGCGCTTGAAGTTTTGGCCTCAAATACACATGTGCCATGAATCGGATCCTCACAGATACCGTCCAGATTTGCCAGCATGAAAGGATGATCTTCACTTTGCAGGAGTTGGTTTACCTGGATTATTTCGATACCGGTACGTTTGGTAAATTCATTCCTAACCAAAGACTCAAGTTGAGTTCCCCAGTAAGCGGCTTCTCCGGCTTCCTGATAAGGGAGTTGGTTCGTTTTCTCCATCCATAATTCGACGGGAGACTTCCAACGATTGATACCACATACAACAGAGGCGTCACTACCCCCGATTCCCTTCTTTCTCCAGTTTAGCCATTCCTCAAAGGGCATATTTTCGGTGTAGGCTAAAACGATCCCCATCTATGCCACCTTGTTTCCGTTAAGCTCAAACGACAACTGCATTTTCATCAACTTCAAATGCTCGGCGATAGCGAAGTCCGATACGGCGGATGGGTTGAAGTAGTCGCCGGTTTGGAGATAGTATCTCCTGCACAAAATGCTTTTGCTCTGGATCCGCGTTCTTTCCGAAGTATACGGGGAACGCAGGTATTCCATGACGATAAGCCTGCTCCCGTTTTCAAAATCGAATTTGTAGAAGGTCAGATCCAACTCCGGTTGAGTGAACCATACCCCCCAGGTCTTATAGTCCTCGACAAACGCTTTCCTCTTCTTGTCGTTTGACCACAGCTTGATTAACTCCTGTTTCTTATACATGGTTTCCTCCTTCACAGACAGAAGAATATGAGAGAGGCGTACAGCCATCAGCCATACGCCAGAGTTCTACAACTTTCTCCAAGGCTATTTGTTCACAAACTTGAACAGTTCTTCGAGATACTCAAGTATCTTCCTCGGTTCAGCCTTTTGCATCGGTATCACGATCAGGGCTTTGAGTCCTCCGACAACCCCGCCTATAAGACCTCCAACCAAGGCGCCGGGGATGCCAATGATATAGCGTCCGATCTTAGCTCCTTGTCCCGCTCCTTCAAGAACATCTTCCAGTAATGAATCCCAGAAACTCTTCTGAACAGCTTCGGAGTAATCGTCGTCGTTGCAAGTCCAATTCGTTTCTGTGGTGTTCAGGTTGTCTGCCAGAACAAGCCGCTTCTCGGAGGGGACAGCCATAAGGATATAATAGAGGAGCTTCGAAAGGTTGTAAGGAGCCTGCTGTGTTCCGTCGTCCTCGGTATATCCAGCCGAATAACAGACAGGTTTGACAGTAACCCCGGTTGCGTCCAATACCCGCTTCTTAACTGATTCTGACTTCTTGTCCAGAAATTCTTTGAGAATAGTATCGGGAGCGTTCTCTTCCTTATCCCAATGGCGCCCCTTCATCGCCATATCGGATTGATTCAAACCGATAAGGATACGGTTGGTTTCCTTGCCTAGACAGGGGATCAGTGTGTTGTTGATAACGTTGTAGGAGACGGCCAGGTCTTTGCTCGAAGCGTCCAGAACAACGAGTACAAGGTCTATCAACAGATCTCCGTTGCTGCCGGTCTCCGACAACTTTCTCACGATCTGCTTGATGTTGGCCTTGTCTTTCTTTACGGTGTCCCCCAAGCCGGGAGTATCCCAGATAGTGAGATTCCCAAGGTCGAACTCATTGATATTCCGCGTCTCAGGATCAACGCCGACGCCCACATTAGCCACTGACATATCGAAAAGGGCGTTGATGGTGGAACTTTTACCGGCCCCGCTTGCTCCCACAAGCATTATGTTGACTTTCCTATTGCTTACCCTTAACAGCAACGACAGCCTTCGGTTCTTCTCGGCCTCGGGGAGATCCGAATTGATGATCTCATCGTGAAGGGTGTCGAAGATGCTTTTCTTCTTGATGTCCGTAGTATTCTCATTACTCATGTTATTACCTCCGCTTCGATGTTCGGATTTGTGAGCCATCTTTTACATTTCCTCAAGCTGTTAAACTCTTCCGTCCACGCATGACCGTTGGAGTTGTCTATTCCTATATAAACTCCTGTTTCCAGAACATAGAACAATCCCAACGGCCGGCGGGTGTCGATGATGCTCGCAGCAAATTCTTTTGCGATCTTTTTTATCTCAGGCTCGAACCGAATCATGCGGCAGCCAACACGAGGTCATAGGCTTTGTCGATCAAAGGATTACCTTCAATCGTCTTGGCAAAGACATTTTCTCGATAGTTGGCAGTCTCTCTCAGAGGTTTGGCATGAGTGGCGAAGTCGCTGACAGCACAGATGAATCGATACGCGCCCTTATTGACATGGCGCAGGTCGGGGGCATCGAAATACCGAACCTTCAAATCCCCCCGGATACGGTTTATATTTTTCCTGTGGATCTCGGTCGGCTGATCGTCCATCGGCAACAGCATGTCGATGTACTCCATGACCTTCGCGTCGGACAGCTTGATCTTGTTCAGTCGGTGGAACTCGGCGCCCAGGTAGCCCATGTACTTTTCTGCCAGCAGCAGGGTATTGTGAGCTTCTTTCATCTTGTTAGCCAAATCACCTACATGTATCGTGGACCAGATACGTTTCGCGGACGATATAGCCAGATTCAATGTATTCTGGCAAACAACCCTGACCGGAGTCATACAGACCTTGATTGAGCCGGAGCCGTCATGAGAATTGCTGAACGCTACATAGGGCTCGATTTTCTCACCCTCCATGATGTATTTTTCCGGAAGTTTGGCAAGGAGCCAGATTTTCTTGCCTTCGTTCAGGCTTCCGGCGGTTTCGTACTTCACCCCTTCGCCGATCAAGGCGTCGGTGAACGCGAAGGCTTCGTTGTTCTGGATAACCCGGTAGCGGTCAGTAACCACACCCAAAACCTTATCGTCAGTATGCCTGATATTCGCCTTGTAA
>Ga0099364_10010351_pt1 | contig 12822 bp, 16 predicted proteins | sample TergutTh196P3_FD_73070 | JGI IMG/M metagenome (GOLD analysis project Ga0099364, IMG submission 73070) | Microcerotermes parvus P3 segment gut microbial communities from Pointe-Noire, Republic of the Congo - Th196 P3 | ecosystem: Host-associated > Arthropoda: Insects > Digestive system > Gut ... | reverse complement strand
GCAATAAAGAAATTGTATTCAGTTCAAGCGGGCGGCCGCAGGTTCTTGATGCGCCAATACGTTTGTGGCCGCGTCTTTTGGCATTAAGCCTTTTTATTGCCCTTGTCTTTATTCTGCTTTTTGTGTTCAGGCAAAGGGGTTCAGCTAAAGCGCATTATATATGGGCAATAGGCCAGGGAGTCATGGGACTTTTTTTTGGCGGCTGCGGTCTTGTTCTTTTCTTTATGAATTTTTTTACATTGCATGATTATACATACAGGAATATTAATTTACTTTATATAAACCCTTTATTGCTGGCTGCTATACCAATAGCTATACTGTGCTGCATAAGATATTCCAAATCAACGCATATTAATCCGGAAAAGATATCCAAGACACTATGGTCTTTGGTTTTTGATTTATGTATTTTAAGCATTATAATCAACAAGCTTTTTCTTGGACAGCAGAATTTATCTGACATTATATTTTTTCTGCCAATTGCAGCTTCTCTAAGCTGGCTGCCTGACCTGGCAGTCCTGATAAAAAGGAGATAACATGGAGCTGATTAAAACCGGAAAAACAAAGGATGTTTATAAATCAGCAGATGGAAATATTCTATTAAAATTTAAAGATACTGTAACAGGCCTTGAATCAGGTGAATCTGATCCTGGCGGCAACATGGTTGTCGGGACAAAAGACGGCGTGGGCTCTGGCGCGCTTAAAATGTCTGTTTATTTTTTTGAGATTCTAAAAAAGCATAATATATTGACACACTATATAAGCGCAAATTTAGATAAAAACGAAATGCTTGTCCAGCCCGCACAATATTTTGGCAAAGGCCTGGAATTTGTCGTGCGTTATAAGGCAGCAGGCAGTTTTACAAGAAGGTTTGGCTCATACTGCAAAGACGGCGATATACTGCCAAAAGTTTTTGAAGTTACCTTAAAGGATGATGAACGCGAAGACCCTCCTGTAACAAAGGAAATTATAACAGCTTTAAAAATTTTAAGCCCTGGACAATATGATGAAGTCTACGATCTTACAATAAAAATATGCGATATTATAAAAAATGAAATTGATAAGCGCGGGCTGGAGTTAATTGACATTAAGGTTGAGTTTGGTATTATAAACGGAAAAATCGCATTGATTGACGAAATAAGCCCGGGCAATATGCGTGTATTAAGGGGAGCTGAAAAGCTGGATTATATTACACTGTCAAAGCTCCTGTCATAATGTCTTGTATGCAGGATTTTAAAAGGTTATAATTTGAGTATGAAAAAGCCTTGTTGGCTGTTATTTTTTTTATTTATTATTTTTTCGCTAAATGCCCAGGAAGACGCAATTATTGATCCAGATACAGACACTCCTCCATCAGGCATTTTTCCCATTGGCCTTCTCCTTGATGCTGCTGAATATACCAGCAAGGGAACCTGGCAGCCTGACTGGCCCTCTGACTTTCCCCAGGATGCCTTTTTGATAAGTGATGACAGAATTAGTTCTGTTACTGTTTTTAACCAGGAAATCAGCCTTGAATTAAGCTGGTTAAACGGGAACCTAACTGCATTTCCCTGGTATTATAATGGCTCATTTTTCCAGGTGAATTTTGATTATGTATTTGTTGAAAATGATGACAAGCCTTTTATAAAAAGCATTATTCTCTCAGCCCCAAATGCAGTTTTTATCAGTGCATTAACAATAATTGAAATAGCAGACATACAGGTATTGGAATATTTTGACGGCGCTCCCTATCTTTTAAGAATTTATACAGGAGGAAATTATTATTTTGCTTATTTGCAGTGGGGGACAGGTATTCTTTATGAATCCTGGTTTGACAGCGAAGGTAATTTTCTTGAGCAATTTGAGTATGATTTTTTAAATGTTGAAGAATTAAACATTATCAGCAGAAAAACCATATTTTCAAGCAATGAAACTCTAAGCCGCAGTTTTGACAGCCGTTTTTTAATTACAGAAATAAACTCAAGCCAAGGATTCTTTTCTGTTAATTATTTTATTGATATTCTTCCCAGGTATTGGAGGCGCGAGAGCAATATCTCCAGTCAGGATATTTTTTCTTTCCAGTGGGATAATAATAATTTACTTATACGGCTTGCCTCTTATATAAGCACAATAGATGATAACTTCCAGTCTGCTGTTTTAAGTTCAGATTCCATTTATGAATATCTTATTGACGAAAGGGGCAACTGGACAGAAAGGCGCGAAACCATAATGACAGGGGGTTCAGGGCTTATGTTACCAGGCCCTGGGGTAAGCTATATACGTCATATAAGATATATGGATGAATAATGAACGGATCTTCTGCCTGGCGTGATGTAAAATACACAGAAGTATTTGAACAGGAACTGCGCGGTCTTGAACGCCTTAGAAATTTTGATTCATCCTGTACAGTCAATGATCTTGTAAAAGTTCTAGATAATCTATATATTATGGATGGAGCTGAAGGGAGCAGTGATTTACAGAATACTGTAATGGCAGCTACCATAGCAGCTCATGAGCATTTTATAGCTCAGTGGAAATCAGAAATAAAGAGGTAAATATGGAATGGCGTGCAAGTCATATACTGGTAAAAGATCGTGCCGCAGCAGATGATCTTCTTTTAAAAATCAAGCAGGGAGCTTCTTTTGAATCTCTTGCAAGGGAAAACTCCCAATGCCCTTCAAAATCCTCAGGCGGGGATCTGGGCTGGTTTGGCCCGGGCAAAATGGTTGCTCCTTTTGAAGCAGCTGTCAAGCGTCTTTCACCTGGGTCTGTAGGCGATGTTGTTCAAACTCAATTTGGTTATCACCTTATAAAATGTACAGGACGTAAGGATTAATAATATTGAGAGTTAATGAGAAAAATCTAAGATCCATAATCGAGCTTGATGCTGAGTTAAGCCAGATACAGGATTTTGATTTATTGCTTGAACGCATATTGAGAGAAGCACGCAGGGTTGTTAGTGCTGACGCTGGATCAATTTATATACTGGAGAAAATCGAAGAAGAAGGTGAGAAGGTACAGAGGCTTTCCGTAAGATATGCCCAGAACGATACAACAGAAAAGGAACTGCCTCCAGGAGAAAAACCTGTCTATTCATTTTTCGGCGTACCGTTAAACGAAAAAACCATTTCCGGTTACTGCGCTTATTCACGGAAACTTGTAAATGTGGAAGATGCCTATAACCTGCCGCCGGATGTGCCTTATTCGTTTAACACATCATTCGATCAACGTTCTGGTTACAAAACAACTTCTAGCCTGGCTGTTCCTCTTGTCACTCCTGACGGCAAGCTCCTGGGTGTAATCCAGGTTTTTAATGCCATAGGCAAAGAAAACAATGTAGTGTCTTTTTCCAAGGACGATGAACTTTTAATCAGCAATTTTGCAATCAAGGCAACACAGGCTCTGGAACGGGCAAGTATCACAAGAGCTACCCTGCTTAGAATGATCAGGATGGCAGAACTCCGTGACCCAAAAGAAACAGGAACCCATGTTAATCGTGTCGCAGGCTACGCGGTAGAGATATACGATCGTTGGGCCCATAACCATGGCATAAACAGCAAGGTGCATGAGCAATTCCGTGATACATTAAAAGTTTCCACATTGCTTCATGATGTCGGAAAGGTGGCCATATCAGACACAATTTTAAAAAAACCAGCAAAGTTTACTCCTGAAGAATATCTTATAATGCAGCATCATACTACTTACGGCGCAGCTCTTTTTGATGATCCTCTTTCTGCATTTGATGTAGTTGCATATGATATAGCTCTTACCCATCATGAAAACTGGGATGGTACTGGTTACCCAGGCTGGATAGATCCCATAACTAAAAAAAATATCAGGGAAGGGGAAGATGGTAAACCACTTGGTAAGAGGGGAGAAGAGATCCCGCTTTCAGGACGTATTGTAGCCATTGCTGATGTATATGATGCTCTGTGCTCAAAACGTGTTTACAAGCAGGCCTGGGCAGATGAAGATGTTCTTGAAGAAATAAAAAATTTAGCTGGAACAAAGTTCGACCCAGAGTTAGTCGACATTTTCTTTGAAATTTATCCCAGGATTAAGCATATCCAGAGAATGTACCCGGAAGCTGAATAAATTAGATTAGAATGACTGTGATTTTATAAGCCGTGTCAATTCGCGGTCAAGGCTGTCTGCAAAACCCTTTAATTCTTTTTTCCCGTAATTGGGATGTCTTACAACTTCAAGGCCGCTTGTTGCAAGGTCCACTGAAAAGTCACGTATAGAACGGTAGTATTTGATATTATCCCTTGTAAAAATTCTTCCCCTGTCATCCAAAACATTTACACCTGCTTCCACAAGCTGTTCTGCAAGGGGCAGATCACGCGTAACAGCCAGATCCCCTGGGTTTGCAAGTTCCATGATACGCCTGTCAGCAGAACCTTCTTCTTTGGAACAGATTTCCATAACAGTTTCTTTGTCTATTCCTGGAATAGGCCTGTTTGCTGCAAAAACTAAAGTTATATTTGTTCTCTTTGCAGAACGAAGTATAAGTTCACGTACAGGTTTGGGGCAGGAATCTGCATCAACAAGAATTTTCATTTCCTATACCTGCAGCATATAGTATAAAATCTCCGCTTAACTTTATTTTTCCGTCATTGGCTGGGATAAATGCTGATTCACCTTTTTTTAATGTTACAGTCCTGTGATTTACTTTAATGAATAGTTCTCCGCTTGTAATCAGTATAATGGAAGGGCCTGATTCAGGATAAGTATAATCTTCATTACCACAACCACTGATTGTATATAATGAAAATTCCCTGCATAAAACAGGATACTTATACATATTATTAATTTTATTGTCTTTTAATATCAAAGGTTTACATGGTTTAAAGTCCAAAACATTTAAAAGTTCAGGTATATCTATATGCTTATGTGTTAGGCCGCCTCTTAGGACATTATTGGAGTTGGCCATCAATTCTATACCAAGACCGTATATATATGCATGGAGCATACCAGAAGGAATAAATATTGCATCTCCTGGTAAAAGATTTATTATATTAAGGTAAAGGGGTGAAATTATCGCAGGATCTCCTGGGTAAAGAATTGCAAATTGTTTTATCAATTCCCATTCTTTTTTATCATTTTTATTTACATTGGATGCATAATCACTTAATTCTGTTCTAACATCTTCTGTCATGGTAAACAAAGCAAACATGAATTGTTTTAAGGGGTTTTCATTTCTATCATTTCCATCATTATGTAAAGCTGTAATTAATGGAAACACAGCAGCTTTTAAATTACGCGAAGCTTCTTCAAAAAACTCAAGCATTAATGCTTTTATATCTTTGGGCTCCCTGAATCCTATCATTGCAGTAAAGGGGTTTATGGCACATATAATCTCCGGTTTATGGTTTTGATCCCTGTAATTTCTAAGCGGAGAATCCAAATGAATACCGCTATTGGATTCCCTTGCCCATCCTTCCTGTGCCTGTTTTAGGCTTGGATGAGCCTGGATTGAAAGCGGTTTTTCCGCAGCAATGACTTTTAAAAGAAATGGCAGTGTATCAAACCCAATACTTCCAAGATAAAGCTCTTTATCCCTTAAAATTAATTCCGACAAATATAAACTTGTCTCTGACTCTGTGTCTTCCCCTGAAAAAATATCAATTACCTTTGATGGGCCTTCCGGGTGTATACCCATCCACAGTTCTGCCCATGGTATTTGATTGACATTCATTTTATTTAATAAATCAGGTATCCAGTCATCTGATCCCCATTCATAATTTTTTATGATATTCTGCAGTTTATATATTTTTGTCTCTTTGCTGTTTTCATCCAGTCCAAGCAGCTTGCCCAGCTTTTCAATAAGATTTATGGTTATGTTTTCTGCTTCAATATCTGTTGCTTGTTCCATGCTTGTGTCAGAATGATTTTTTTCAAAGTTATCTTTTTCGGAACTAATCTTTTCGAAACGAATTTTTTCGCACTCATCACATAACAAAAATCCTGTTAGTATGGCTGTTTTTAATGGATCATTTAAGCCTGTGGTTGTTTGAATATTTTCAAGTTTTTGCTTATAAGAGGCCAGAAGCTTTTCAAGGTATTTTGTATCTTCATCTGCAGAAATGGGAATGGAGTAACCTAAAACATCGATATTGATAACATTTTTAGGCATGAATGCCCTTTAAAAAATATCCAGTTCTGAGTCCGGAGTTTCCTGGTCTTGAGCCGATAAGTCCTGAGGCTCTTGTGTTACATACATTTCCGGAACTGAGGGGGATGGGTCTTTCTTTGCCCCAAGGGCATCTTCTATCTCATTAAGGCGGCTGAATGCAGAAAGAAACTTTTCTTCTATCTGACCCTGATCATCATTAAATTGCTGAATCTGATTTTCCAGCTCCTTGATGCGTTTTTTGTAAGAATCTTCTCTACCCTTAAGCAAGGCGTTCTCGCCGGTTACCTTTTTGACATAGTCTATAGTCCTGGTAATCCTCTGATCCAGCAGTTTGACTTGCTCCAGGGTAACCATTTTATGCTCCCAATGCTGCTTTAGCTTTCTCTACTACTGCCTTGAATGCTGCTGCATCTTCTATTGCCATATTTGCCAAAGTTTTACGATTAAGTGTGATGCCGGCTTTTTCAAGGCCGCAAATAAAGTTGGAGTAGCTGATACCTTCTGCCCGGCAGCCAGCGTTTATTCTGATAATCCAGAGCCTGCGGAAATCGCCTTTTCTGTCACGCCTGTCCCTGTATGCATAGACAAGGCTTTTAGTGACTGCATCTTTTGCAGTTTTAAAGTTAGTACTTCGTCTTCCCCAATAACCTTTTGCCAGCTTTAAAATTTTTTTACGGCGGTTTTTTCTTTTTGAACCATGTATTGCTCTTGCCATAATTACCTCTTTTACCCGTATGGAAGCAGGGATTTCTTTATTGTCTTTTCATTTGCCTTTGACAAAATTCCAGCTTTACGCAGGTTTCTTTTCCGCTTGCTGGATTTTTTTGTCAGAATATGACGCAAATTTTTCTTTTTATACTTGATTTTACCGCTTCCTGTTATGGAATAACGTTTTGCTGCGGCTTTTTTTGTCTTCATCTTAGGCATGTTGTACCTCTTATATTATTTTTTGGATTTGGGACTTAATACCATGGACATAAACCTGCCTTCCATTGACGGCTGTTTATCCATAACATAAAACCCTTCAATCCTGCTTAGGACATCATTTAAGACATCAAGACCAAGATTAGTATGAGCTAATTCACGGCCCCTGAATCGAATGGTCACCTTGACCTTGTTTCCTTCAGCTAAAAAATCCTTTATATGCTTGGATTTAAAATCCAGATCATGATCATCAATTTTTGGCTGCATGCGGATTTCCTTTAGTTTAAGCATTTTTTGCTTTTTCTTGGAATCCCTTATTTTCTTTTCATTTTCGAACTTATATTTACCATAGTCCAGGATCTTAACTACAGGGGGATTGGCCTGCGGTGCTATTTCTACAAGATCAAGACCTTGTTCATTTGCCAACTCCAGAGCTTCCTGTGTTGACATTACTCCCTGATGTTCTCCTTCTTCCCTGATCAGGCGGACTTCCCTTACCCTAATCTGTTCATTAATCCTAAGATCCTTATCCGACAACTTACCTCCTTAGCAGTTCATTACGAACCTTTACCTATTGGATTAGTATATAAAAAAACAAAAACCATGTCCAGTGGCTCAATTGACTATTATTTTATCTGGCGTTAAGGTAAATTAATGACAATATTCTGCTTTTTGTTTATTCCAATAATCTATCTTTTTCAGCGATCCTTGAAGGACAGCAATAGCTCCGGAGGTGTATGGGCTTTATTGCTTGGGAGTATATTTGCCATAATCAGGTTTTTTATGGGTGATATGATAAACCCTGGAGGATTTGGCTTATCCAGATTTTTAAGTGCTTTTATTGACATTGTTAGCCTGCCGGTTTTAACCCCAATTATTGTTTTTTTACTTTTAATTAATTTAAGGTTAATTCAGGGTAATATTGATTTTGCAAATTTTTCTTTACTTTGGCTTATACCTGAAGCAGCTTTAAGAGCTATAAGCTGGAGTTCTGTAAGCGACCCTATTCTTCTTGTGATTGTACCCATACTCTGGGCTTCCATAGCAATAGGACTTTCTTTTTTTATAAGCCTTATTCAAGACACAAGTGTTTTGATAATAATACTTTTATCTTTAGCTATATTGCTTGTTCCGTTTGCTGCCGCTGCCTCATATTGGGCATTTTTTTCTCAACAAACCTTAATGGGTTTTTTACTTTTATTGGCAGCAGCAGCACCAATGCTTGTTTGTTTAGTCCTTTCTTTTATAAGAGCTGCAGACTAAGTTTTTTAAGTCTTTAACTAAGCCTGGCCAGCGGAACCCAGAACATTATTGTTCTTGTGCATATAAAGCTTTTTTAGTTCATCCCTGGCTGGGCCAAGTATTTTTCTGGGGTCAAATTCATCCGGCTGTTCTGAGAGGACTTTGCGTATTAAAGCAGTCATTGCAAGGCGTCCATCAGAATCTATATTTATTTTGCAAACAGCACTTTTTGCGGCTTTTCTTAGCTGTTCTTCCGGAATGCCCACAGAATCTTTCAAATGACCACCGTATTTTTCGACCATTGCTACATAATCTGCCGGGACAGAAGATGCACCATGCAGTACTATGGGGAAGCCTGGTATGCGTTTTTCTATTTCAGCAAGTATATCAAAGCGCAGGGGAGGCGGTATAAGGATGCCGTTTGCATCTCTGGTGCATTGTTCGGGTTTAAATTTTGTACGTCCGTGGCTTGTACCAATGGAGATGGCAAGAGAGTTAACTCCGGTTTTCTTTACAAAGTCTTCGACCTCATCTGGTTCTGTATAATGGCTGTGTTCTGAAGATACATCATCTTCAACCCCGGCCAGAACACCCAATTCACCTTCAACTGAAACATAATCCTTTCTGGAATGGGCAAATTCCACAACTTTTTTAGTTAATGCCACATTGTCATTATATGGAAGGTGGGAACCATCAATCATCACAGAAGAAAATCCTGATTCAATACAGTCCTTGCAAAGCTCATATGTGTCGCCGTGATCAAGATGAAGCACTATGGGGATATTAACACCAAGCTCATTTGCATATTCCACTGCTCCTCTGGCCAGATTTTTTAACAGGGTCTGGTTAGCGTATTTTCTTGCACCAGAAGAAACCTGTAAAATTACCGGGGACTTTGTTTCTACACAAGCTGATATAATTGACTGTAATTGCTCAAGATTATTAAAATTGTATGCAGGTACAGCAAACCCGTTTTTTATGGCTTTTTTGAATATTTCCACAGTATTTGTCAAACCCAGATCTTTATAACTTGTCATTCTTACTCCTTATTTTTTTTCATTAATCGGAAGGAAACCAAAGGTTTCCTATACTCCTTGATTTTTATTATATCACATATAAAATCCTATTAAACAAGGGCTTGTTGGTCAAGCGAAGTTTTTCTATTATCATAAAAGCATGAAGTACCTTCTAAATTTGCGCTTGAAAATCACTGGAAATAAACTATTTTTTATCCCTTTAATAATAATTTTTTTATTGGGATTATTATTGATAATATTTCGCTTACGCTCTCCTTTGCTTATTGTAACAGATCCGTCAATAAATATGCTTTATGGAGCAGCTAGAACAAGAACCAGGCAGATTGAGCTTTCCATAAGGTTTTTTAGGCGTTTTATCCCGGTTATTGTATCTTCAAGCGCTGCCCCTGAAATTGTGGCTTCAACACTGGAATCTGTTCATACAGCTCCTGGAGCAGTTCTATTTCCTGAGCTTTATATTGAAGCAGCGCAAAGATATAAAGTGCAAAAGCCGGAAATTCCAGTAATAATACTTGAAAGCCGGCGTTTTCACAGTATTATTCAAGAATCAGATACAGAGTTGTATTATATTAGGCCTGATACAGAGACTGATTTTTATAAAGCCGGGATTAGCTCTGCATTTTTCGCTGGAAACATGTTAAACAGCCGTATTTTAGTTATTTATGACCTAATTCCAGATAATAATTTCCAGGCTGCGTTTGAAAGAGGCCTTGATATAATGAATTTTACCGGAAATGTTGATTATGTTGATGCCCAGGATGAGCATATTTTATGGGAAAACTACTCATGTGCTGTTTTAACAGGCACTGCATCTCATTTTCTTGTACAAAATACCATAACTCCCATTATTCTTTTTTCCTGGCTTGATCCGGATTATACACCTTTTAATGTAAAAATAATATTTAATGATTCTCCATGGGTACTGGCTGGAGATCTATTCAAAGTCATAAAGGATTCCGGAAGCTTATCCAGTTCGAAAATTACTATTCAAAGAAGACGTATTAATGAAAATTTAAGTATTTTACAAAGAGCATTAAGAAACTAAATCATTAAAAACTTAAAAAATGACAAATAAATCAGCCCTGAAAGCACATATCAGCCGATAATGCTATAAACCCATGGTTATAAGCTAGTATAACAAGGGTCTTTCTTTGGGGTATTGTTAATGTATTTGACAAAGATGCCTCAAGGATGTATAATTGGCTCATTAATTTTTAAAAAGGTGGTTCCTTAAGTATCCACGATTTTATGGAATGTACAAAGGAGTAATAGATGAAACAGGGTAGTTTCAAGGTATTAAGCTTTGCTGTTTGCTTAATTCTGATGGCAGGGATTGCTTTATCAACAGCATTTGGAGATGAGGTTACTGTTCGTTATGAATCCATAATGCTCGAAGACTTTAGCAGCGGTACTGAACATGAATGGACAGTCGGAAGCAGGACATTTAGATATGATTTTACCTGGGCATTGGAAGCCAGTAGATTTGCATCTAATATTGATGGTGTACAATATCCCAGAATGGCATTTGCTGATGCATTCCCAATGGCACTTTACGGACTCAATCGCGAAGGCAAGGAAATAAGAAGCCTTGGTATTAATGGAAGATTTGATCGCCGTGGATATAACTGGATTGATATTTATCCTGTAAGTACTGAAACCGGAGAACCTTTTGAAATACCTATTCCTGGCAGGGTTTCTCACCTGGATACCTGGGTTTGGGGTTCCAATCTTAATTATTATATGGAAGTATATCTAAGGGATCACAATGGTGTGGTACATAATCTTTACCTTGGTAATATTGGCCATCAGGGTTGGAGAAACTTGAGAGTACAGATTCCCACTAATATTCGCCAGTCAAGAAGGACAGTTCCAAGATTTACTGGTCTTGAATTGGTAAAATTCAGAATCTGGACAACTCCTACAGAAAGGGTTGATAATTTCTATATTTATATTGACCATATAAAAGTCTTGACCGATACTTTCGAGTCCCTATTCGATGGTGATGAACTGGCAGATCCTGACCGGGTACAGGAAATCTGGGCAAGCGCAAACTAAAAGGAGGCCTAAAGATGAAACGCTTTATATTAATTGTTTTGGTATTATTGTTGGCCGGTTCTATTTTTGCCCAGCAAAGAACAGAAGTTGGTCAGCCTGACCCGACACGTTTGGGGATAGATACTGCTCAGCAGCACCTTAAGGAAGTTTCTGTAGATAAATTTGAGCAGGAAGGTTTCTGGCGTTCTACCATGTCTCCTGATTTTGGCTATGTAACAACAAGGCTATTCAGGGGCGGACCTTTGGGAAAAGAACCTATTCCTGATGAAGAAGGCATGGATATCCCTGATATTAATGTTCTTGGTACAAGGGTAGATTTTTTAAGAAGGGGTTTTTCCAGCTTTACAATTTATCCAATAAGACCCATCCCAGTTGAAGGGATAACAAAAACCGTATCTTTATGGGTAGTTGGACGTAATTTTAACCACGAGCTTTATTTGCTTTTAGAAGACTTTTTTGGAAGACCTTTTGAACTTTATATGGGAAGATTAAACTTCCAGGGCTGGAAGAAAATAACAGTTGCCATTCCGCCCCAGGCAGAAGATGGTTTTAACGGTATAGTTCAGAGGAATTATCACTATAATAATTATATGGGACTTAAAATAACCGGTTTCCGTGTTAATGTTAACCCATGGGAAGCTTACGGATCTTATTATATTTACTTTGATGATTTAAGAGCTGTCACAGACCTTTTTGCTGAAAACAACCGTGATCCTGATGATATGCTGGATACCTGGTAAGAATCTGTAGCATAAGCTAAAGAGAGCGCCTTCTGCTTGTTTTAAGCGGCAAGGCGCTTTTTTTATGGGTGTTTACGACATCCATTGGATGTCGCTAACTTTGTATTCATAGGCATTTCCCTGTTTTCCAATTCTTTCTATTAACCCTGTTTTATGCATTACATATATGCATTTTTGCGCTAAAGGCCTTGAAATATTGGCTTTTTCACTTAAATCCTTGACTGTAAAACATTCATTTTTATCATAAAATGGCAGAAAAACATAATAATCTTTAGGTTTTTTAAATATTATTGATTCATACCAGGCAATGGGAATTTTATCATCTATTGTAATACCTTTTCTTCTCCAGGAGCCCTTGCCATCATCTATTCTCTTTTCGATTATATCCATCATAACCAGTTCCAGGGTTAAGTTCGGTAAAAGACAAAAATCCGGGGCATAGATAAGGGAATCAAATAAATTCCATATATTTTCTTTTTTGGGACTCTTTTTTTTTCGAATAAGTTTTCCATTTGTATCAAATAATTCTATATATTTATTTTTTATAATGGGATGGACAAGTCTTATCTTATTATTTATGGAAAGTTTTTTAATTTTTTCTTTTATATGCCCAAAATTGCCTGTCTGTACTTCGATTAATTCACCTTTTTCTGTTTGCCCGTCACACACATAATTTTCAATGCTTAGCTCTGTTCTTTCATCAGCAGAATAT
>Ga0099364_10010350_pt1 | contig 12824 bp, 9 predicted proteins | sample TergutTh196P3_FD_73070 | JGI IMG/M metagenome (GOLD analysis project Ga0099364, IMG submission 73070) | Microcerotermes parvus P3 segment gut microbial communities from Pointe-Noire, Republic of the Congo - Th196 P3 | ecosystem: Host-associated > Arthropoda: Insects > Digestive system > Gut ... | reverse complement strand
CGTTCCGGCAGCGGGGCTGTGCTCCGCGATTACGGGTCGCTCGAAAATTTATTCTGCGCCCGGATGCGCGGGAGAGGAAGGGAAACAACTCTGGCAGCGATGGACGGGTTCGCCTCGGAAATATTGGCGCGCGCGGGATTGCGCGGGTCGCATTTGCTGCCGCTTGCGTCAAAGGGGAGCGCCTGCAAGCGCCTTGCGCTTTTCATTCGGTGGATGGCGCGGGCCGACGACGTGGACCCCGGAGGTTGGAGCAGGGTTTCCCCCTGCGATATTATTGTCCCGCTGGATACGCACATGTTCAGGATTGCGAAAGGGCTTGGATTTGTAAGGAGATCGTCGGCCAACGGAGCTTCGGCCCTTGAGGCAACAAGGGGCTTTGCGGCCATCTGTCCCGACGACCCGGCGCGCTACGATTTCGCTTTAACAAGATTTGGTATAAGGACGGGCATGTCCGTTGACGAACTGCTCACGAAATTCGATTTCTAGTTTGTACAATCGGCGTATGAATTGTTCATTCTCCGAAACGCAGTTCCTCGGACGCGCTCGCGCAATGCAGCAAAACCATCACGCATCCTACGCCAAGCCAAACATCCGCCAAATTTACATATAGTCCGACGTAGAGCCAATCGATCACGTAGCCGTACAACAACCTGTCCGTGAGGTTGCATACCGCTCCCGCCCATAGGAATATTACGCCGAACATGGATCGCGGAGTCACGTTTTTGAGGCATAAAAACCCCAATATGGCGACTCCTAAAATCGACACAGCCAAACCGGCAAACGGGATATTTTGCAGCAACCCAAACGAAATTCCTTTGTTGTGGTGAAGGGATATAGAAAAGAAAACGGCGCTTTCATTCCCTGCGGCAATGGGCAGATAAAGTTGCGCGACGTGTTTTGTCACTCTGTCGGCGACCCATAAGACCGCGAAAATAATCCACCTGAACGCTGTGTTTTCTATGCGGCATATCAATTTTGATTCTCCCGGTTTGTCGTATAACTGCTGCGCGGTAACGCCATACTACCCCGAAATGCTTGTCACGACCTTCTTCAAATCGTCGCAGACTTCTTTTGTGAGCGCGGGGTCGCGGGACTCGACCAATATCCTTATCAGCGGCTCCGTGCCTGACGGGCGAAGAAGTACCCGTCCCATTCCGGCAAGCTTCTCCTCCGCTCTCCTCTCCGCCTCAGCGAGTTCCGGGGAGGACAGCACGCGTTCCCTTTCCTTAACGGTCACATTCTCAAGCAGCTGCGGATACCTTGGAAATCTGTCGACCAGCGTGTCAATGTCCTCGCCGAGTTCCATACAGGCTTTGAGGAACATCAGGCCGGCACATATCCCGTCTCCGGTCGCGGCGTGGTCGAGCATGATTATATGCCCTGACTGTTCGCCGCCCAGAAGCGCTCCGGTTTCAAGCATCTTCTCGTACACATATCTGTCCCCAACCGGGCAGCGGAACATTTTGACGCCCTCCCCGGCGAGCTTCTCTTCAAGGGCCATGTTGCTCATCACCGTGGCGACAAGGCCCTGCCCTATCTTCCCTATGACGTTAATATGGCGCGCAATAATCCAGAGCATTATGTCGCCGTCGATGTGCCTCCCGTTCGAATCGCACATCAAAACCCGGTCGGTGTCACCGTCGAAGGCTATCCCCAGCCGCGCGTCGCCCGCTTTAACCAACGAGGCTAGATGCCGCATGTGGATCACGCCGACTCCATCATTGATATTCAAGCCGTCGGGTGAAACCCCGCAGTAAGTTACAGGTCCCTTCCATCCCGCGAAAACCTCGCGCGCAACGTCCGACGCCGCCCCGTTCGCCGCGTCTACGACCAGCGGCCAGTCCCGTTCCCTGATGGACTCCATCACGCCCTTCAGCCAGTCGGTATAGAGGGCACGTTTGCATGACGCGTCGTGCATATCGCCCACCGACGCGCCGGTGGGTCTCCAATCCTGCAACAGATCGTCGCCGAGATAGCTCTCGATCTCCGCCTCGTTCTCATCTTTGAGCTTGCAGCCCTGTGAGTTGAAAAATTTAATGCCGTTGTACTCCGCCGGATTGTGAGAGGCGCTTATGACGGCGCCCGCATCGTATTCGCCGTCGCGCAGAACACAGCTCAGCCCAGGGGTTGGAAATACGCCAAGGCCATATATCTCCGCTCCGGCTGACATCATTCCCGCGCACAGCGCCGCCTCCAGCATCGCCCCGGATTTCCTGGTGTCCCGGCAGACGGCAATCTTTGGACGGGGAACTCCGCGCTCGGTCAAGAACAGGACAAAGGCCCTCCCGAATGACAGGGCGGTCTCAGGCGTCATCAACCCCCGGTTGGCGACGTCTCTGACCCCATCTGTTCCAAACATGCATCGTATTTTTTCGGGTGAAGCCATAAAATCCTCTCCTTAAAACGCTAGTTAATTTCGGTGATAGTGGCCTGCGGCGGTTCTATCCTTATCACGCTCACCCCGCCCATCACGTTTCTCACCAGTATAGGAAGGGTGAGCTGAGACGTAACTACATTTGTAGCATCTATATATAATTCCAAAGGCGGATCGTCGGGACCCTGCGCTGCGCCAAAAACCGGATGCTCGACAGTCACGCTGGCGGTTCTCGGCGTGATCGCCCAGTTACTTGGGTACGGGACGCCCGTAATAATTATCGGAACGCCGAAGAACGTTCGTGACTCCATGGACGCGCGGAACTCCACTTTCATGATCACGTGATCGGCGTCGATAATCGTTATGGCCTCGGATGGGGATTCAAGCGGCATATCGATAGTCATATTTTCGTCATGTCCTGTGACGTCTATTGGGTTGAGCCTTAATTCCGTCACCCCTAACAGCGCTTCGCTTGTTCCCCGCAGGGTGACGACGTCTGGTGAAAGGACTATGTTTGCAACCTCGAAACCGGGAGTGGGAGTTCCAGTCACCCTTGCTCTTATAGGAATGCGGGCCTCATCCATCATAGTGGTAAACTGTGCGTTAACCGTCACTGTCGGCGGTTCGCTCACGAGGTCGCGCAAATCGCCGTTCTCGCCGACCAGTATGACCGGCAGTTCGAGCGGGCCGTCCGACAGTTCCCTCATAGTGCCTCTCGCTTCCGCTCGTCTCAACGCCGTCACGAGCGCCTCAGGTCCCCTCACGGACACTTCCGGCGGCGTAATGTCCACGTTTGATAACATTAAATTGGGAGGCATATCATGCGGAACAAGAACGGGATTGAATGCCCTCTCGATCATCCTGAAAAGCTCCAGCTCGATGAATTTGGGGTTGTGGTTCACCAACCAGAGATGTCCAGGCAGCGTGACCTGTATCGGCAATCTGTATTTTCCGGGCCTGAGGTCCGATATGCCGATCTGAGCAATGATCTCTCCAGGGTCGAGCCTGGCCAGATCGAAGCCGCTGCCCCGGATTCTCACTTCAACGGTCTGAACATTGCCGGAGAGGGAGTATCCCTCGGTGACGCCCTGAAACTGCACCGGTACGCGAAAGTCCCTCACCGTCAAGCCGGAACTGTCCCACGCCACGAAGTACCAGAGAATTATCGCAAAGACGAGCGAAGTTCCTCTTATCAGCCACCGGGTTCTGGCAGCCTTATCCATGGAATTTATCTTCCCTTGTCATATATTCTCACCCGGCCAGCGCGCCGCTATTTCACCGTGAAGGCGTTGGAGCAGCCCGAGGTCTTTTTCAAACGGTTTGAAATATCTGTGTACGAAGCGCGACACTTGATCTTCGTTGAGCGGTTTCGATAACCGGCCTCTTATTGCGAGCGAGACGTGACCCTGCTCCTCCGATATCACAAGCGCTTGCGCGTCGGACACCTCGGTTACGCCGACGGCCGCCCTGTGCCTTGTCCCGTACCAGCGCGATATATCGTTGTTGTCGGTAAGCGGAAGGTAACAGGAGGCGGCGATGATGGATTGCCTGTCAATGATCACAGCGCCGTCATGTAGTGGGTTGGCGGGCCAGAAAATAGATAATATCAGCTCCTGGGTAATCTCGGCGCGGAGCTGCACGGCCGATCGCCATATCTCCCTGAGCCCTGTGTTTTTCTGGAATATTATGAGCGCCCCTATCCTGTGTTTTTGGAGATATGCTACCGCCCCGACGAGGGCGTCAGCGTACGAGTCGGCCACATCATCGACGTTCCTGCGTCCCGTCATCAGGCGTCCGCGCCCTATCTCCTCAAGCAGCCTCCGCAGTTCCGGCTGAAACACTATCGGGATAGCGATCAGCACCGCGGAGAGCAAGCGGTTCAACAGCCATGTGATTGTGCGGAGCCTAAGCGCCTGCGCCAGCATCCCGAATATGACAATGATAAAAACACCGCGGACTATCTGCATTGCCCTCGTATCCATAAAAAACATAAGCACGCGATACGCAATTAAGGCAACTACGAGAATATCAACAACGTCGTTCCAGCGGAAATTATTGATAAAAGCAAACAATTCAGCCACTCACCATTTCAAGTCCGCCCTCTGAGTTTCCGGAGCAGCGCAAGGTTTCCCTCGTCCCCTATCCCCTCTTTGGGAGTTTCAAGTATCACCGGCGTATCATCGAACCTCTCGTCAGATACTAACATACCGAAAGGTATTATTCCAATCTCACCCTCGCCGATATGTTCGTGACGATCGATGCCTTCGCCGAGCGAGCCCTTGTTGTCGCTGATGTGCCAGCATCCCACCCTGTCAAAGCCGAAGCGCCTGTCCAGCGATGAGACGAATTTCAAGTAACCGCCTTCACTGCGCACGTCCACCCCCGCTCCGAACACGTGACAGAGGTCCGCGCAGACGCCAAGGCGCTTATTCCAGTCCATCGCGTCCATGATCCTCTCAAGCTCCTCCACCGATGAACCTATGACAAAGCCCTGTCCCGCCATAGTTTCAAGAAGTATTGTCACGTTATACTCCTGTGTCCTGTCAAGTATTTTACCCAGCGCGCCGCTTAACGTTCCTAACGCCTCGCATAGATCGGCGCCCTTTGATGAGCCGGGGTGCAGCACCAGGCTGTCTATGCCCAGCTGATAACATAGATCTATTTCACGGACAACGGCATCGACGCTCTTATTGCCTACCGTCCCTCCTGCCGCCAGATTGATAAGGTAAGAGGCATGCGCAATCACGCGTTTTATGCCGCTGCCGAGCAGCGCGTTCCTGAATGCGTCGATTTCAGCTGGCGGCGGCGTCCTGCCCTGCCACTGCAGGGGGTTGTGCGTGAATATCTGCATCGTCTCCACACCGAGGGCTTCCGCGCGCAGAACTGCGCGATGGAGACCTCCGGCTGTGGAGATGTGAGAGCCTAACAAAGACATGCCGCCGTCACGTTATTTTCACGCGGCCCTCGTAAACGACGCCGTGAATACCGTCGACCGTCAGCAGCATTCCATCTTTCACACGATTCATCGCGTCGTTCGCGGATACGCAGGGGATACCGAGCTGCAAGGCCGTCATCGCCGTGAAGTTCGCCATGCCGTGTTCTTCCGTGATTATGGCGCAGGCCTTCTTCATTGCCGGGAGATATTTCTCGTCAGAACTTCTTATCACCAAAATGTTGCCCGCTTCCATACATTCGTTCGCTTCGGCCGCGCTGTTGCAGCAACGGACGAACCCGGCGCAATCGCGCTTTATCAAAGAGGGAGAATTGAAAAGCACCCTGCCCACCGTCCGCACCAGGAGCATGTTCGTGGTGCCCGGCAAAAATACCGGGAATCCGGTCGTTATCACGACGGTATCTCCCGCCGATAATAATCCGAGTTCCAATACCGATTCAATCGCGGCGTCTACAGCATCCTCGGACGATCTATATTCTTCCGATAATATGGGCCTCACGCCCCACATCAGGCACATGGCCCTCCACGTGGACACCAGCGGAGTTGACGCGATGATCACGGCGTGCGGCCTGTATTTGCTCACCATCGCCGCCGTGCTTCCGCTGCGCGAGAGGGACAACACCGCGGAAGCCCCCATCTCCTCCGCGACGCGCATCGCCGCGTGGCTTACTGAGTCGGCGACGTCGCGCGAGCTTCTCATCTCCTTAGGAAGGCTGAATTTGCCCAAGCCTTCGCGCTCGGTGCACAGTACTATCTGTTCCATCATTTTGACGGATTCAAGCGGATATTTCCCTCCCGCGGTTTCGCCCGACAGCATGACCGCGTCCGTGCCGTCCAATACGGCGTTTGCTACGTCGCTCGCCTCCGCCCTTGTCGGACGCGGGTTTCGTATCATCGAGTCTAGCATCTGCGTAGCCACGATGACCGGCTTGCCCATAGTGCGGCACAGATCAATGATCCGTTTCTGGACCATCGGGACCTCCTCGGTCGGCATCTCCACGCCAAGGTCGCCCCTCGCGATCATCACGCCGTCCACTACCTGGACAATCTCCTCCAGGTTACGCACGCTCTGTTTAGTTTCTATCTTCGCGATGACGTTTATCTTTTGGCTGGGACCTCCATAATTTTCTATAATCCGCCGCACGCGCAAAATATCCTCGCGCTCTCTCACGAATGATACGGCGATATAATCCATTTCGTGATCAATGCCCCACTCAAGATCCTTGATATCCTTTTCGGTGAGCGTGGGAACGGACAACTCAGCGCCCGGCACATTGATACCCTTTCGCTCGCCCAGAATCCCGCCGACAATTATCCGGCACGTCACGCAATTATCCTCAATCTCCTCCACCTTGAGGTGCATCACGCCGTCGTCAATGAATATGTCCTGCCCTACTGCGACCTCCTTTGGCAGGTCCTCGTAACTTATGGAAACCCGCTCGGACGTTCCGGCGCACTCCCGCGTATCAAGGCGAAATAATTCACCTGCCGCCAACTGGACGCTTCCGCCGCCTTCCAATGTGCCGGTGCGGATCTCCGGTCCCTTGGTATCAAGGATCGTGGCGATAGGCCAACCCTCCTCGCGTTCGATCTCACGGACCATTTCGAGCATGCGGCCGTGACCCTCGTAATCCCCGTGACTGAAATTGAACCGCGCCACGTTCATTCCCGCCGCGACGAGCTGCCGGAGTTTTTCCGGTTCTCCGCAAGCCGGTCCAAGGGTACATACTATCTTGACCTTGCGCATTATTCTCACCTCTCCCTAAGTCACCACATACGCCCTGCCTTCGGACAATTCATTTATCCGCTGGGCAAGCGCGGGTTCCATTGATACGTTGATCGACCTTATCCTGAGCAAAACCTGCTCGTCCACGGTCTTCAAATCCAACAGCACGGTCAGATTTCCAGGGTGCTTTTTCAGCTCTGAGCAGAGCGAGCCGTAAAAATCGGCCGGAAGCCCCTCTGCCGAAATTTTTATGCGTGTCTGACGGGAGGAACGCGTCCTGGCTTCGGACACAGGTTCTATCCTGTCGATAATTATCGACGGCTCGCCGTCGTTCTTGAGGGTTCCGCTCACCAGATACGGCTCTCCATTATTCAGTATCGGCTTTACTTTCGGCCACTCTCTCGAATAGCAGACGGCCTCCACGCTGCTGTCGGAATCCTCCAGAGTCAAAATGCCGAACGGCTCGCCGCGCTGTTTTGAAATCCTCTCCTTGACATTAACGAGAAGGCCTATCACCACCGGCGGCGCGTCCGATTTCCAGTGAACGAGGTCCCGTATGCCGCAGGTCGCGTATTTTGCCTCGTCCTCCCTGTAGTCATCGTACGGATGCCCTGAGATATAAATGCCGACTGCCTCGTACTCGTTGGAGAGCATCTGCCGGTGATCGTAATCCGGCACATCCGGCATCTCCGGCTCGTCCGATTCCTCATCGTCGTCGAAAAGCGACTGCTGCCCGGAACACTCGTCCCTGCGGGACGCTATTTCGAGCATAGTGGGCAGCGAGTCCAGCATTCTTCGGCGATTAGGCTCCAATTCGGCGAACGCGCCGGATTTAATCAGGTTTTCGATGACGCCTCTGTTCACGGTACGAAGATCGACCCTGCTTATAAAATCCCACAAAGACTTGAAAAGTCCCGCGCTGCGAGCTTTGATGATGCTTTCAACGGCGGTGGACCCGGCTTTGGCAACGGCGGACAGCCCGAACAGGATCACTCTGTCCGAGGCGGTGAAGGCATCCCCTGATTTGTTGATGTCCGGCGCTTTTATCTCGAAGCCCAAGCCGCGGACTTCTCCTATGTAACGACCAAGCACGTCCATCCTCGCGCCGACCATCGCCGAGAGGTAAGAGGCAAGAAACTCCGCGCCCCAGTTTGCTTTGAGATAAGCCGTCCTGTAAGCTATCACCGCGTATGCCGCGCTGTGCGACTTGTTGAATCCGTACCCTGCGAATTTCTCTATTATGTCGAAAATCTCCTCGGCCAGGGACGGCTGTACGCCATTCTTACCGGCTCCGTCCACGAATTTTGCCCTCTGTTCCGCCATTACCTCCGGTTTTTTCTTTCCCATTGCGCGGCGCAGCAGGTCGGCCTCACCGAGCGTAAAACCCGCTAGACTTGCCGCGCATTCCATTACCTGCTCCTGATACAGTATTACTCCGTAGGTTTCCGCCAGAGTCTCCGACAGTATCGGATGCAGGTACTCCACCTTCTCCCGCCCGTGTTTTCTCTCCACATACTGACTGGCCATCCCGCTTTCGAGAGGACCGGGTCTGTAGAGAGCCATCAGGGCGACCAAGTCCTCGAACCTGTCCGGCCCGAGGCGGCGTATAAGGTCCCTCATGCCTGATGATTCCAATTGAAATACTCCCAGTGTATCGGCGTTCCTCAGCATCTCGTAAGTTTTCGCGTCGTCAATTGGTATCGAATCGAGGTCTATTTTTCCATAACCGCTCGCCTCTATGTTTTTGAGAGCTCCATCTATTATGGAAAGCGTCCTGAGGCCAAGGAAATCCATCTTGACCAGGCCGAGTTGTTCGATAGGCTCCATCGAATACTGGGTCACGACGGATTCTCCTATTTTAGTGACGGGAACCATTTCATTCGTCGGCCTGGGAGTGATGACTATTCCCGCCGCGTGCTGCGAGCAGTGGCGCGCCAGACCCTCTATCCGGGTTGCCGTGTCCAGCAGGCGAATAATTTGCGGATCGGATTCGCGGAGCGCTCTCAAGTCGGGCGTCTTAGAGAGGGCTTCCGGGATTGTTTTAATGCCGGACCTCACCGGATCAGGGATGAGTTTGGCAACGCGGTCAACGTCCGCGTAAGTCATGCCCATCGCGCGCCCAACATCTTTAACCGCCTGTTTGCTCATCATACGCCCGAATGTAATTATCTGGGATACGTGGCCGGAACCGTATTTTCCCACGATGTATTCTATTACTTCGTCGCGCTGTTTGTCGGAAATATCGGTGTCGATATCGGGCATGGATATGCGTTCGGGATTTAGAAAGCGCTCGAACAGCAGTCCGTGCTTTATCGGGTCCAGGTCGGTTATATTAAGGGCCCAGGCTACGACTGAACCTGCCGCCGAACCTCTCCCCGGACCTATGGATATGCCGCGCTCCTTCGCATATCGAATTATGTCGGAGACGATACAGAAGTAGCCGGGGAAACCCATCTGTTCGATGACGCCAAGCTCGTAATCCAGCCTGGCCGAATATTCCTCGGTGACAGGTTCGCCTTTCATCCTCGCTTCGAGCCCTTCGCGCGACAGATTCCGAAGATGCGTTTCCAGCGTTTCACCCTTAGGTATCGCGAAATCCGGGAGGAAGTAGTCGCCGAAGTTCAGCGACACATCACACCTCTCGGCTATGCCGAGCGTGTTTGTAAGCGCTTCCGGAACTTCAGCGCCGAATATCGACCACATTTCCGCGGGAGATCTGAAATAATAATCGTCCCCCAAAAAGCGCATCCTTTCGCTGTCGTTCACGTTGCTGTTAGTTTGCACGCACAGCAGAACGTCGTGCCATTCGGCGTCGGAACGGTTAGTGTAGTGCGAGTCGTTCGTCGCGACCAGAGGTAAGCCGTGCCGCCGCGACATCTCTATAAGCGATTTGTTGACTATCGCCTGGGCGGGAATTGAGTTCCCCTGTATCTCCAGAAAGAAATTACCGTCGCCCAGAATATCTCTGTAAAGCATCGCGCGTGACAAGGCCCCGTCGATATCGCTCGCCATGATGAGGTTGGGTATCTCGCCTCCAAGACAGGCTGAACAGGCAATCAGCCCTTCCTTGTGCCTTGAGAGCAGATCGTGGTCGATACGGGGTTTGTAGTAAAAACCGTCGGTACAGGCAGTCGAAACCAGCCGCAGGAGATTGTGATATCCCGCTTCGTTTTCGGCAAGAAGAACGAGGTGAAACTGTTCCTTGGCGTCCCTGCATGTATGTCCGCTTGGCGCGACATAGACCTCGCATCCAAGGATCGGCTTCACTCCATTATTCTTACAGGCGTTGTAAAAATCAACGCACCCGTACATAACGCCGTGATCCGTGAGCGCCACCGCGCCCATTCCCATCTCGCCGGCTCTGCGCGCAAGATCCGCGCATCTGCTTGCTCCGTCGAGAAGGCTGTATTCGCTGTGTACGTGCAGGTGCACGAATTGTTGTTCAGAATAGTTCATCTTCAATGTCCCCGGCGCCGTTGTCCGCGGCGTCAAGCCTCCTGGACATCAGTATATCAGCCCCAAGCCTGGCCGCTATGGCCTCCATGGGCGATTCTTCATTCATTAACTTCGCGGATAGCGTCATCACGTCATCACCCGAATTTGGATATTCCTGGCCGCTCTCGCCGTAACTGCCTCCAGGCGGGATACCAAAGGCACTCTCCAGAACGCTGCCCGCTCTCGTTCCGGTAAGCGCGACCTCAGCCACTTTTGCGGCATCGGAAAAATCAAGCTTCAATGAATCGCCCTCGCGAAGAACCTTCACGTCTATCATCGCCGAGGCGATCATAAGATCGTCCCGAGCAATGCGCGACAAAATCTCGTTTACGCCGGAGATCGGCATTTCGTCTGATGATTGTTCCGGCTCCCCGGCTGATGATGGCGTTATTTCAGGCTCCGCGCTTTTGCGTTCCTTTGCTGCGGTCTTCCGCGCGGGGAGCAGGAGAGAGGACTTTGGTTCGACGGGAACCGGCGGCGCTGAGGCCGCCTTAACCTGTGACGTTTCGAACGAGTTCAGCATTTCAAACAGCAGCAGCCCTGAAAAGACGTCGTTGCGAAGACCGAGCCTGGCCCGCGGGAAGAGGGCGGCAACCGCCATGGCGGCGCGCTTGAGCACATCCGCGCGCCAGTTTGGTACCTCCGTTTTCAAAAAATCCTTCTCGTCCGAAGAGAGCGACGTTCCTGCAAATGCTTTCTCTCCCCACAGACTGAATGCCCACATGTCCCTCAGCAGGGGGAATAACCCGTCCAGGAATCGCTCTGGCGATACGCCGAGGTCAAGCGTTTCCTTGAGCATCGCCGCCGCGTCCTCGGGACGCTCTCTCGCCAGCGTTACCCAACGCTCCGTCTCTGCCCTGCTTCCTCCTCCGAAGAGCGCGCGGACCGACTCTTGCGATACTTCTCCGTGGCTTATCGCAATAGCCTGCTCGAAGAGCGAAATCGCGTCCCGCAACGCTCCGTCCGCGTTACGGGAAATTTCCCACAACGCCGAATCCGAGGCTGAAACTCCCTCCGCCCCGGCAATGAAATGCAGCTGGGCCACCATGCATTCCGTCGATATCCTGTGAAAAGGTATGTGCTGACAGCGGGAACGGATAGTGACCGGTACCTTGTGAGGTTCGGTCGTCGCGAACACAAACATGACCAAGGGAGGAGGCTCCTCCAAAGTTTTCAAAAGAGCGTTGAATGCCTCTGTGGTGAGCATGTGAACCTCGTCCAAAATATACACCTTGGCGCCGCCCATGAATGACGCGAGTCCGACGTGAGATTTTAACTCACGGATCTGATCGATGCCCCTGTTCGACGCTCCATCTATCTCCATAACGTCCATGTGGCTGCCGGAGCTTACTGCGGCGCACGAGTCGCAGATACAGCACGGCTCTCCGTCGGCGGTTGGATTTTGGCAGTTCACTATCTTGGCAAGCAGGCGAGCGACAGTGGTTTTTCCGCAGCCGCGCGGGCCCGAAAATAAATACGCGTGACCCATCTTGCCCTCGGCATACGACGAGCGCAAGACGCCAATAGCGATATCCTGACCTGCCACTTCACGAAAAAGAGTCGGTCTGTATTTTCTGTACAGAGAAACGGACAATTATAACTTCCCCCACTGCGGCCGGGCTGTCACGCGCATATCAGTACTGCCTGCCTCAACATTCGCCAATTCAAAGGGCGCTCTCGAAATTATACCCCATCTTTACGCGGCGCTTTCTATAATTATATATATAGAAACGGCGTTGTGGCAAAATGTCCATGCCACGCCAATTCCATTGAAAAGTATGTATTTTAGAATTTTGGAATAATAAAAATTGAGAATCAGTAAAACCATATTTTCCTCATATAGCATGTCGCTCGGAAAAAAATTTTGTCGTCACCTATATGCGGCGGTGTGTTCGCGGCTTTTGACGCAGAGAAAGTTTAATAATCGTTTTACTCATAATACTTGTACCTTATTCATGTACATGTCACAAGCTCGCGAGCGTGCCTGTGACGGGGATGCCCGCGGGACAAACCGCCTGACAGGATAGGGCCCTTGAACAGAGCCGCCCGCCTTTTCCTCGCGCATTGCGCAGTATATGTTTTCTGTGGCTTGCCGTCGGCTCCTGCAACGCCGCCCGCAAAGCGCCGTGCATGGCGGCCGGGCCGATGAACGGACCATTGGGCAGGCAATTTGGGCATATCTCAAAACAGCAGCCGCACAGCATACATTGCGAAATTTCCATCAAACGCCCGTCATGGGTCCGTTCAATTCCGGGCGCGCCGGAAAGAAACGCCCA
>Ga0099364_10010349_pt1 | contig 12827 bp, 10 predicted proteins | sample TergutTh196P3_FD_73070 | JGI IMG/M metagenome (GOLD analysis project Ga0099364, IMG submission 73070) | Microcerotermes parvus P3 segment gut microbial communities from Pointe-Noire, Republic of the Congo - Th196 P3 | ecosystem: Host-associated > Arthropoda: Insects > Digestive system > Gut ... | reverse complement strand
AGTATAGGGGTTCCGCCATTGCCGTTAAAGATCACCAGGTAAGCATTAAGCCCGTGGGGGCCTTGCTCGCCGTCCTGCCCTATGGCAGTATAATCAGTTTCAACTCCGTTAATGACCCAATAACCGTTCTCGCTGATACTGATTGTCGGGATGGTTCCGTCCTCGCCGTCCTGCCCTATGGCCTTGTAATCAGTTTTGACCCCGTTAATGACCCAGTAGCCGTCCTCGTTAATACTGACTGTAGGAGTGATGCCAGGTTCACCTTGAACCCCTTGCGGGCCCTCCGGTCCCGTAAGGTCGCACGCAGCAAATGTTAATACAAGCAGTGCCATTATAAGTACTGCTCCCAAAAGTTTAATGAGGTTCTTCATAAAGAACTCCTTTTGCGGTCTTTCCCGCCGTAAAATTGATATTTAGCCCTTTAATGTAAGGGTTATCAATTAAGTGTACCTTTATTCAAAGGGTTATGCAAGAAGTCATCTATCATTTGTGGCTATTATTAAAAAATGAGTTTCAGGGAAAATTTGCGAGAAACCCTTGATTTTGTTTCTATGGAACAGAAAGAGTTGGCTGCAAAAACCGGTTTAAGTCTCAAAACAATTGAAAATTACGTTAAAAAAGATTCTTCTATTCCATCTGCTGATAAAGCTGTTCTGATTGCCCAAGCTTTGGGAGTAACTGTAGAATATCTTGTTACTGGCAAAAAAAATGCGAAGTATTATAAAAATGATGTAACCGCCAAGAATAAAGATCTGACAGATATTGTATCAAAACTTAATAATTATAATTATGATGTTGTCACTTCTATGGCTAAAATATTGTTGAATTTCCAGACGACAAAAGTCAACAAAAGCCTTAAATCAAGCCGCTAAACGTAATATTAATACTTTACGCTCGACGACAAAAGGGACCCCGGGTGTCAGTCATCAATTCTTCTACCCTTGTCATAGCCTCCATGCTTCGCTTGTATCACTTTGCAAAATCGGGATGCCTCTTTCAATATCCAGTACCCTCAACTGCAGACGGCGCACTGCGCCAGTTCCGGTTATGCCGATAACAACAATGGTACTTGCCCCGGCGGCATTGCCGATGCTCACAAAATCATTGTCGCTTACATAGCCGGACATCTGGTATCTTTGCTCAGCTTCGATCAATGCGGTATTTTCCCGGTCAACAATACCTACCCCTCTTCTGATAAAGTCGGCAGTTATATTGTCAATAACAGCCGCGATCATATTGTCGTTAGCCGAGTTATTGTAAATCCACACCCGCGCGTTTTGGGGAATAGCCTTCCGTATTTCCTCGCTTGCGTGGGCGGCAACCTTTTCTATTTGGCTCCGCGCATCGCCAAAGTCGGCGGCAATTGTCGCCCGATCCTGCAGAATTCTATTCAGGCGAGTAATATCATCCCGAACTCTTAGGTTCCCCGTCTCAGAGAATACCCCCTGCAAAAAATCTATCGCGACAGGGATTTCACCAAGCGCTTCATACAGAATGGAAACGTTCTGCGCCGCCGCAATGTTTTTGTATCTTCTATAAATGCCAAGGTAGGATTCAAGAGCAATTTTATAACTACCCGATCTTACCTGTGACTCTGCATCTTTCATTAGCGCCTTTAAATCTTTATCCCTTGACGATTCTCTTGCCAGCCTGCGACTTTCAATAACAATATGGGGGACAACATCCCGGTCAATAAGCCTCAACTGGCTGTCGATAACAGATCGTAGAAGCACTGTAGAAGACGTAAGGGCGTTTCTGTCTTCATTGGAGGCTCTTGTTGATCCTCTCTTGGAAACCGGCCCAATAAGGCTTCCGTCACGAGCCTGCGTAAAATAATAGTTAAATTCTATTTCAACTTCCCGGTGGAATGTAGTTATGGTACGGGTTTGACCAGTACTTCTGTCGGTTACTTGCCGCTGACTGGTATTGTCTCTTACATCAATGCGTGTCACTTGTCCAGTAAACAGGGCATCCACATGGCCTTCTATACTTTCGTTTCTTCTTCTAAGCTGTTCAATTACCGTATGATCTACCAGTGTAAAATGATTAAGCGCCTGTATCCTGCTTGTCGCGGTGGCGGTTACATACTGAGCCATTTCTCTGGAAACATTATGGCTGGCAGTGGTTCCAAAGGGCATAATGGCAATACGTCTTATACCGGCTGTGTTCATGGTTGGCGTTCGTTCCACCTGTAATCTAATAGTATGCCCACAGGCTGTCAGGATCAAAACCGGCAATACAAGCAGTACGGCTGCTTTACAAATGTTTTTTCTCATATCATTCTCTCTATAAAATTATACACTATTTATGACAAATTTTAAGTAGGTAATGTACAGAAGCTAGATTATACTTAAAACACTTGAAATTCCAGAAAAAAAGTATATATTAGAATTACTATGCAACGATTTTTATTTATATTGACCATGATTTTCTGTGTAAGTCCCATGCTTTTTTCCCAGGCAGATCGGAACACTCGCTATGTGGCGGTTCAAACGGTAACTATTAAGGATTCTACCGGTTTTTTTGCTAGAGATATGGGGAGTCTTTCGCTGGGGGATACGGTAACGGTTATCCGCGAGAGCGGTAAATGGACCGAGGTTAGAACGGGAAATTTGAGGGGCTGGGTGGCGGCGGCAAGTTTATCCGCCCGGCAGGTGGTTACTGCAAATCTCCAGATTACGGCCAGCGAAGTGGCGCTTTCCGGGAAGGGTTTTTCCCCGGATGTGGAAATGGAATACCGGAGAAACGGGCTGGACTTCTCTATGGTAGATTCCATGGAACAAATGGTTATACCTGCGGATGAACTGTTGGGGTTTATAACCGAAGGCCGCCTTGCCAGGGGGGAATAAATGAAAAAGTTATTATTCTTTTTTTGTATAACTGCGTTTTTTTCAATTCAGGTTATGAACGGGCAATCCCGCGTGGACAGCGCTCTGTCCTGGATGAATGACGCTTTTGAAAGCGCGCAATCGGAAACAACCCCGCAGGATGCGTATTATCTGGGACGGGCGGTAGCGGCAAATATCCTGTCAGTCTACAGACCCTATACCGGAAATCCAGAGTTGACCCGTTACCTAAACCTTATCTGCCAGGCCATTGTGATTAATTCTCCAAATCCTGTTTTGTTCAACGGCTATTATGTACTTATTCTTGACAGTCCCGAATTTAACGCTTTTGCCACTCCCGGCGGACACATTTTTATTACCAGAGGGCTGGTGGAAGCTGCCACTTCCGAAGATATGCTGGCGGCGGTAATAGCCCACGAGGTTGCCCATATTATTATGGAACACGGCATAAAAATGATTGATGAAATGAGATTTGCCGAAGATGCAACGGCAATAGCTGGCAGAGCGGCGAATTTTTCCGGTAACGCCGACGTTCTTCTTTTGTACCGCAATTCAGTCGCAAATCTCGCCGATACCATGATGAAAAACGGCTATTCACAAACCCAGGAATTTGAGGCAGACAGGACGGCGGCGCTACTTCTTGCCGCTTCCGGCTACAATCCGGGAGCACTTGTGGAAATGCTGCGTATGCTGCAAAGGGTACAGAGTTCCCAAAGAGGCGGGTTTTATACAACCCACCCGCTCCCTGCGGAACGTATCGCCAATGTTCAGCAAACGATCAACCGCTACCGCGTTCAGGACACCAGTACCTACAGGGCAAGACGGTTTTTAAACAAGGTAAATTAAGGGCGAGCAATAAATTAACGCGAACAATCTTTTGTCTCCAAACTAATTCATTCTTCAAGCAGAGTGAACTCACGTATCTCTATACTTACACCATTGCCAACAACATGTCCTTTTTTTTCATATATATCAATCTGATCATATATCAATGGATAATGATACTCTGGATCATAGTAGATTGAAAAATATGTTCCTATTTGACCGGGAGAGAAAATTAGGTTCTCATCTCTTAAAAAACCCCGGTATATTAAATCAAATACCGCATCTATTGTTTCATAGAAAGGTATAACCGGTTCGTCCAAAACGGTATGAATAGCAGTCGCAGGAATTCCATCTTTCACTGTTATTTTTTGATTTATACCAGACTCAGAAGTCAAGGTAAATTCATAATTCTTAATCTGCAATCCTTTCCATGCCGCATATTCCCTTTCCCACTCGGCTTTTAACTGCGACAAATTTTCATTGCTTTTCGGGACAATATTGTCATCACATCCCATAACCGAAATCAGAACCCATAACGATACCAAAAACAAATGAAACATTCTCCCTCTGTTTCCTTTACCTTTCATAGAAACTCCTTGTTTAGATGTTCTTTCTATAATTTCTTTTTTACGGCTTTTATCCTGCTTAATTCCGCTATCGTGCGGATTAGTTCCTTGTCTTTCGCGATTTCTTCCAGCGGGGCGGGCAGACGGTAGGTCCAGTTGAAATCGTTTAAGGTGCCGGGCACGTTTACCCTTTCAGAAGCCGGATCTTCGGCGTACCATTTGTTTGAAAGATGTAAGAGATCCTGTATCTGGAAAATACGGAAGCGTGAACGGGCAGAGGCGATTTTTGACAGAATAATTTTCGCTGTGCCGGGATTGTAAATTTTTGGCAGAGACGGTACGCCGATAAAGCCGGAAAACTGTTCCTGATTAACTTCTCTTTCCCACCATTCCCGGACAGTAGAACTGTCGTGGACTGCCGGAGTACAAACGCTCAACTGGGGGTATTCTTCAAAAGGTATAAAGGGCTGGCCTTCCCTGCCCCAATCGCAGAACCATCGAACAACCCTTAACCCAAGGATTTTTAGTTTGGAAAGTGTTTTGGGAACACAGGCTGGAACAGCGCCAAGGTCTTCGGCGCACGGCAGCATACCGGAAGATTCTGCCAATACCGAAAGAAGTTTCTTCCCCTGCGCTTCCCAGATTTTTTCGGACTTTATACGGCGCTTTTCCAGCAGAGCCTCCAGTTCTTCTTTCTCATCTTTGGAAAAACTGTTATACGCTTTTGAGTCTCTGAAATACCAAACGGGAAAGAATTTTCCTTTCTCGTATTCCAGAAAAATTCTGTCGTGCCATTTCCGAATCAGGTATTTGTGAACGGCGGGATGCAATTCAAGATTTTCAATATCTTTTTCTCCCTTGATATTCTTTTTAAAAAGCCATAGTTCTTCGTTATTTATTCTTTCAAGCGCTCCGGAAAAAATTTTATCCGCCGCAGCCGCGACTTCGGCATCACTGGACACTTTACCACAGTTGTTTTTTAACACATCCAACAACTCGCCTGTTGGAATATGCGGCTGGGATACCCAGCGGATTCTGCTCTTGTCGCAGCCTATTTTTTTCAGATCGCCCGAAATAACCTGAGTATATGGCACATAACGCCCCAGGGCGGAAGAAGAATCTTCGCGGGAACTTGCCCAAATACGGAAAAATCCCAAGACATGATCGATACGGTAAGCCTGATAATATTTTTCCGCGACTTCAAGACGCTTGCGCCACCATGAATAGTTATCTTTTTCCTGCGCTTCCCAGTTGTAAATGGGGAATCCCCAGTTTTGCCCCTCAGGACTGTACATATCCGGGGGGGCGCCCGCAGAAAGTTCCTGAATAAATATTTTGGGATTCGCCCAGACATCACAGCTATCCTCGTTCATCAGGATTGGCAGATCGCCTTTCAGAATAATGCCCGCATCGGCAATTGCCCTGGCAGCATTGGCGAATTGGGTATCCAGCGCGAGTTGCAGCCAAACCCAGAACAGGTGTTCCTCCCGTAAATCCTTGTCATTCCATAGTTTTTCTATATCCGCAGAGGTAACCGTGTGATATTCCTGCCAAACCTTCCAGGATTTTCCCTCGTTTACTTCCTTTAATCTTCTATATACTGAATATTCCTTAACCCAGGAATTCTTCTCGATCCATTTGGCAATATTGGCGCTCTTAACGATTTCCGCCTTGTTGGCATCATAAAGAGCCTGGCAAATTTCCAGTTTTTCCTTGAGAACTTTATAATGGGAAAAACGGGTATCCTTGTCGAAAGTTTGTCTCGCTTTTTTTAATTGTTTTTTTATAGAAGGGGCTGCTGTTTTAAATTCTTCCAGGTCTTCAATCCTAAGATACAATGGATGCAGTCCGAACGCTGTCAGGCTTGAATACGGGGAACTTTCAAAGCCGGTATCATTAACCGGCAAAATCTGAATGATCTTTATTTTCATTTTTTTGCAGAGAAGGGCAAGGCGGGCAAGATCGGGAAATTCCCCTACCCCCATTCCGTTCCTGCTTCGAAGCGCCCCGACCGGAACCACTACTCCTACCAGACGTTTATCAGCTGCCTTTTTTAACATATTCTTCCTCCTAAATTTATAACTACATAGAGGCTCTTGCAAAACTAACCAAGTTTTGCAAGAAGCTCCATAATTATACCATAAATTCATGTTTATCATACAAGAAATTTGTAATTCATCTTCAGGAAAACTTACTCTTTTCATTCTTGTTTACATATAATCAACTGTATGGCATACTGATAAAAAGGGGGAAAAATGAATCTTGACATTCGTTATTCGGAACATCCCAATGACATGAAGGGGTATGATACCCAAACAATGCGGGAACATTTTCTTTTTGAAAAGGTTTTTATAGAAGACGAAATAAGTCTTGGTTATACTCATTCGGACAGGGTGGTTTTTGGCGGAGCTTTCCCAAAAAACAAAAACCTGAGGCTTGAGGGGGGAAAAGATTTTGGCAGCGATGTGTTTCTTGACCGCCGGGAACTTGGTATAATCTGTATTGCCGGAACCGGCTCTGTTTCTGCCGATGGCGCCGAGTACCAGATGAAAAAAGGAGACGGCCTTTACATTGGCAAGGGCGTAAAGGATGTAATTTTTAGCGGGGACAAAAACAACCCGCCCAAATTCTACATGGCAAGCGCTCCGGCGCACACTGCCTACCCTGCTGTTTTTATACCTATCGAAAAGGCCAATCCCCGAAAACTTGGCGAAGCTGCCACAGTGAATGTACGCACGATTTATCAATATGTACATCCGGCTGTCTGCCAAAGCTGCCAGTTGGTAATGGGCATGACGATTCTTGAACCAGGCTCGGTATGGAACACTATGCCCTGCCATACTCATGAACGGCGCATGGAAGTTTATTTTTATTTTGACATTGCAGACGATGCTGTTGTTTTCCACCTGCACGGCAGGCCGGATGAAACACGGCATATTGTTATGCAAAACGAGCAGGCGGTGATTTCCCCATCGTGGTCAATTCACTCCGGGGTGGGAACTGCCTCTTATACGTTCATTTGGGCAATGGCCGGTGAAAACCAGACATTCGACGATATGGATAATGTAAAAACAACGGATTTAAGATAGGAGGTTTTATGGGTATTCTTGATTCTTTCCGCCTGGACGGAAAAACAGCTATTGTTACCGGCTGCGGTCAGGGGCTTGGACAGGCTATTGCCGTAGGGTTAGCCGAAGCGGGAGCGGACATTTTTGGCGTTGGCAATTTCCCGCAGGCAGACGAGACTAAGGGCTTGGTCGAAAAGGCAGGTAGGCGTTTTGTGTACTTTCTAGCCGACCTTATTAGCATTGAACCTGTCGAAAAGATTTTTGCGCAGGCGGTCAGCGATTTTGGCCATGTTGATATTGTTGTTAACAACGCGGGTATCATTAAACGAAACGATGCTGTTGATTTTACCGAAGCTGAATGGGACGATGTTATTAATGTTAACCTAAAAACCCTGTTTTTTATGTGTCAGGCGGCAGCCCGGCAGTTTATTAAACAGGAAACTGGCGGCAAAATTATCAACATCGCTTCCATGCTTTCATATCAGGGCGGAATCCGGGTGCCTTCGTACACAGCTTCAAAAAGCGGCGTAAAGGGCATTACTATGAGTATGGCGAACGAATGGGCAAAATATGGAATTAACATCAACGCCATTGCCCCGGGCTATATGGAAACAGACAATACTGCTGCCCTTCGCGCCGATGAAGCGCGCAACAGGGACATTCTCGCCCGCATTCCCGCCGACCGCTGGGGTGCGCCTTCTGATCTTGCCGGCACGGCGGTGTTTCTCGCCTCGTCTGCTTCAGATTATGTTAATGGGTTTACAATAGCGGTAGACGGCGGCTGGCTGGCGCGGTAAATTAGCTCAAAAACTTTATAATGGATTCTATTCTCAAGATGTACGGATAATTTGTCGATAAGACATTAGGGTAAAATTTATGAAATATAATTATTTATGTAGTTTGGTTTTTTCTGTACTGGTTTTTGCTCTTTTACTTAGTTGTAAGACTCCGCCGCCGCCTCAAGTAGTTGAAGTTGAAGTTGTCAGAGAGGTACGAGTGCCGGTACAAGTACAGGTACCCAGCCCGCCGGATACTTTGATGCCCCTTACAGGTTCGATTCTGCAGCGTTTGAGCGAATCTACAGGTAATATATCCAACGATATTAGAAGGTATCAGTTTATTCTTTTTGGCAGAATTGTACTGGAAAGAGAATACACTGAGTCAAATGACGGTTTGATGGAAGACGGAACTGCAAGATTTGAAAACAAACATGTCAGGGAAAGTATAACCATTAACGACCAAACAGAAGGACAAGCTATGGCAATAGGAACAGTTGGAAACGAGACTGTTCTCGCCGTTTGTTTTGAAGATAACGATGACTTAAGGTTATATTTTTCAGTTCCGACAGTGAATATTAATGATTATTTTTATTTAGTTTATACTGGCAATGGTTTATCTTCGACTAGTGATGAAAGAGGTCTTCTGGAGTATGGCGGAAATATCTACAAATTAAAGTATACCGGAGAAAGAAGCCCTTATTTACTTATCAGGCTTTCTCAAAGAGACACTGACACGCTCACTTCACACACAGCCCCGGGACGAAGCGTCAGGGCTGGAACAAACTCGTCTGAATTTGAATAAGCTTCCCAGGGCAATGTTACAGAGATAATGACCCCACAAAAAACCCAGCACTTGCTCAGTGCTGGGTTTTTACTTTGCTAACAACAATATGGTTAGTCGTTCCAATACACCGTTTTTATAGTTCTGGGTCTGGATTATCTATATCTATTTCTTCTTCTTCTTCAAAACCCCTAAGAATAAAACCGTAATCTATACCATCGTCACCTGTAAGAAGGGCATAGTCGTCGAATACATCAAAACTAAGCATAACAGAAACATCCATAGATGTTAGAAATGCACCATGGAACCCAAAATCTACAAAGGGCCAATAGCCAATGACAAGGTTTACCCATTCTGTAGAATTTTTAAAACCATCATATCCATTAAGTTTGCTCAGATCTATTGCAATTAAAATGAGTTCATCAACTTCATTAGGAAAGTAAGTAAATGTCCCGTTTAATTCGGTTTGACTCCAGTTTCCGGCATTGCCATTAAGGAAAATACTTATACCGCCAAATCCATTTCTATTGTCAGAACCTATTGTTTCAATCACTAGATATTTTGCTTCGTTAGCTGCAAAATCTTCCCATGTACCATCTGATACCCAGCCTTGCAGGTCAGTACTACCATCCTCTGGAACAAAATTAAACATATTTAATTTCAGATCGGTATAGTCCGGCTCGTCCGGTGGTGTATCCTCTTCTGGGAAAATAAAGTCCCCGGATGCAACACCGCCGGTGTTAAAGAGAAGCCCATCATAAACTGCATAATGTTCAACAATAACAGTTGCAATTTGTCCGGAAAGCTGCTCTCTAATGTATAGATCAATAGTATTGTCAAAAGTTACGGATGTTACCGGAGTCTCATAATAAACCGGGCCTATGTGAGTTCCGTCAAAGTTATAATTTCCAGTCGAACCATAAGTGCCTCCTTGCCAAAATACCCAGCGCCAGGCAGTTTCTTGTAAATTAAGATGATCGCTAATTGCAGTAACTTCCGGGGGGGGTTCAAGAACCATTGTGTTTGTATCTTCGCTGTAGTTAAAGTCAGGTTTATTACTGTGATCAAGTTTTCCCAGTCCTGCGTTTGGCATTACTACAGCAATGGTATCCCCGGCATCGTCCATTGCAAAAAAATATCTTTCACCTGCCTCTACAAACGGATAAATTACTTCTATCCTGTTCATGCCGTAGAATTTTCCGCCAGGTTCTGTCCATTCATCAGAGTCTATCCAGAGCCTCATACCAGACCAGTCGGTAAAGCGGAAATGAAGATTATCGGTTCCATTCAATAGAGTCATATCAACTATAAGCAATACCCCTTCAGGATGCGGCTCTGCGGTAAACAGCGGCGAAGGTTCAGGTTCTGCGCTGGCGCCGGTCTGTTTAAAGTCAAAAACGGTAAAACTTAAAGTGGGCGCAGAAACTGTATCAGTGCCTGTTGCGAATGCCAGTTTGTTTGCAAACTCTGACATACTGGATGCTGTATCTGTGGCAAATATTCTTACCTGCCCGGTAACCATTTCGTTTTTAACAATATTGTAAATATCCTCACGATCCGAAAGTTCAGTCCAATATCCCCCACCCTCAGAATTATCAACCAGGAAAACATTTAGATAATCCATATCAATGTTGGATATAAACGAATAAGAAAGGGTGTATTCATAACCATTTGTAATTTTTCCGCCATCAAGGAATTCATTCAAAGAGTATACGTATTGCCAGCCCCATTCACCGTTTACTTCAAGCGTAAATTCTTCAACATAGTCAACATCATCAAAGCTATATTCAAGATCGATACCGCTTATAGATACATCATGTACCGCTCTTTCATCAAGAGACTCGGAAATCAAATAATTTTCGCCGCCAAGATGATATAGAATTAAAAAGTTCAGGTTTGTAGGCGTGTCAAAAGCCGCAAGTGTTATTGACCATGAATTGTCTTCGACAATTGCAAAACCTTCCATGTTCTCTCTAATGTCATCATAATCATCATAAAGATTGGGTACTGCGACAACATAAAAACCACTGTGCATTTGCGCATTATTTACCGTAACAGCAGTTGTACCGCTTAATGTCACATAACTTGCAAAATCAGCAGCGGTAAAGTTAAAGTTTGCTTCTGTCTCCATATTTGAGTAGATGTGAACAACTTCCATAACGCCCACTCTCTGGTAATCGTTCTGTAAATGTATTTCCATTGTGTAGTATCCGGGAGCAAGCGGAATAGTGCCGGAAGGTTCTTCCCATAAGAAAAATTGATGTATATCGTCCAAATTGCGGAACCTGTAAATTTGCATGAAGGCGCCGTCTACTATATCCTCAGGGTAAGTTATGTTATACGAGAAAAAGCCGGGATCACCTTCCATGGTTGCGCTTATAACGATATTCACAGACTGGGTGGTGGAATTTACTACTACTGTCTCGCTTCCCTGCGCTGCCTCATATTCTGTACCGTTAATGGTAACATACCCATAGGCAGTTATAACCCATGAGCCGTCTGCAAGGTCAACGGTTTGTGAAGCTGCACCTGATGTACCGGCTTGAAAGTTAATATCCGCTTGAGCAGCCGGGCCGGTAAAAGTCAATTTGTAGCTGGTAAAATCTTCATTGGGATACAATGTCCTTGCCGTTGAATCGCTTGATACGTTAATCGTTAACCCGCCATTTTTCCACTGAACAGAACCGGAAGGATCAAAAATATTTGAACAGCCGGCAAACAATAAAAGAATTAGTACCGCGCAAAACGGTATATGTATTTTTGAAAAATATTTCATTTTTTCCCTCCTTACCTTACAACCTTAAAGGTAACAGACATAGAATAAGGCACATTGTTTTTCATAGCCATTACCGACAAGGTATGATTCATGATAGTCATACCGGGGTTGATTTCTATTTCTATGCTATTATTTTGTGTCCAATCATAAAAACTGCCGTTTAAAAACCAATCGTAACCATCATCAAACTCGCCGCCTACAGTTACTATCAGTGTATCTTCCCTGCGAAGGTCGTTTGCGGCATCTGTGGTTAGAAGAATTTCCTCTTTGTCAATACCGGCAAACGCTATGGAAACATTTGCACTGCCGCCGCTGCCGCTGGTAACAAGATTTGCGCTTATAATACCAAGATCGTTGATGTTATCAGTACCATAGTAGACAATGATTATCTTCACTGCTTCTTGAGTTAATAAATCATCGTAATCAACAAGAGCCGCCGCCAGATTAATCGTAAGTGTTCCTGCATTGTCGTTCCATGTCGTAATACCGCTTAAGGTATCGCCGGTATCCCCTAGAATATTAGTTTGGTTCCAATCGGCAAACCATTGACCGGTCCATCCCTGCCAAACAAGCTGCATACCTCCGGTTGGGGCAGCCGGTAATTCCAGTACAATGTCTGTAGCTACTTTTAACATATCAAATCTTGTATCTGTAAATTCCCAGACAGCTTGCTGATAGTTGGGATTGTCATCTTCAGTTACACCAAAAACATAGTTACCCATATTCCCCTGGATGGGGTTTGGAACGGGAACAGAACTGAATTCTATTCTGATAATCCTTATCTCATACTCGTTTCCGCCAGGGTTCCACTGGAGTCCAATAGCTTCTCTGGGGAACTCACTAAGCGGGAAACTAAGGCTGCCCGGTGAAGTATTTATCCACCGATATATGTTGCTGCTTCCAAAGTCCCATAATGCATCTTTATCAGCATTTTTTATAATAATCTCTGAATTTTCACTACCTGCAGTTACTACATTTCTGGTTTCGTAAAAAATTTCAATGTTGTTATATTGAGTATAACTATAATCGTCAGGAAAAGGCCAGGCAACTGCATTATCAAATCCAGCTTCGGGGTTCCAGGTGATCCAGCCGTTAGGGGCAACTGTTGCATTATCTCCCCACACACTTATAAATGCCGGTTGAGCTGCAACCAGTTTTCCGTCTGGTGTACTGTAAACATCTTCAT
>Ga0099364_10010348_pt1 | contig 12827 bp, 10 predicted proteins | sample TergutTh196P3_FD_73070 | JGI IMG/M metagenome (GOLD analysis project Ga0099364, IMG submission 73070) | Microcerotermes parvus P3 segment gut microbial communities from Pointe-Noire, Republic of the Congo - Th196 P3 | ecosystem: Host-associated > Arthropoda: Insects > Digestive system > Gut ... | reverse complement strand
ATTTCGCGGCATCCTCCGGGAGTTTATACAATGCGTATTATCTTAGACGCTGAAAATGTGAGTGTTTGGAAAATAATGAAGAATTAAAGAATCAAAGCCCGTATCAAAAACGATGCGGGCTTTTTTGTTTGTGCTTTGAGCCTGTCGCCTGTTTCCCATGCCACTAAAAGTCCTGTCATTTCAGAATAGCTCAGCACTCCGCTTCTTTGTTTGTTTGTTTTCAGATACGTGTCGTAAACTTTTTCCTGCATATCCGACAGTGTGGGGTTCAGCGCTGACTGCCAGTGTTCCCTTATTGCGCGGTAATCGGCAATTATACGCGGGTCTATTTTATCTACTATCTCCCTGTAACGTTCTTCGGGCGATATTTTTCGCATATTTCCGAGCAGATACGACGTTGTTTGCAGATAGCCGCTGTATCGCACTAACGGATGCTCGCTTGAGGTACATATAATAGTTGCGTACAGGTTACATTCCGCTTCGTTGGCAATGCCCATTTGGTGTGCCTTTTCGTGTGCCAGCGTGTATGGATATGTGGTAGGAAGCGAAAAGTTATTGACGTGCAGTTCGTTGAAGAACGGCGCAAAATATCCGGCAACGCCCATTCGCGTCATCAGAGGCTCGGCAATTGTTTTCTTTGTGCGCCGCCAACCGCACGGATACGGCAACTGCAACAAATCATGACGCATTGCATACAAGGTTTCTATTTCGTCGTTCACTTCTTTTGCATCGAAAAAATACGGCTCGGCAATGTATGCGCCGTTTAGCAAATGGATGTAGCGCTCAACAAAGGCTTCGAAGAACTCCCTGTCTTCCTCAGGCGGTTCAATTTCGAAGCGTTCATAAAAGTCGGGACGAAAATACCCGATACCCCATGACAAGTAGAACCAAACTACAATCCACAAAATCGTTGCTACAAACAAATTTCCCCAGCGTCGAAACGAAAAACGCCTAATGAGCATCATTATTAAGCTAGCAAAAAACACAACTATTGCTGCAATAATCAACAAATCGAATAGCGAGAAGGGCGTCCATCGTGAAATAAACGACAAAACTACGGCAATTGTTGGGTAGCAAACTTGCATGTACCATTCTGCCAACGCGGGTTTACGCGCACAGAACAAGATAAATGTCAAAATAATAACCGGAACAACAAACTTTTTTAATTCTTCATTCTTCATTCTTCATTTTCCATTGCATAAGTTTTTCGTATATAAGGTAACAAATCCATGCATCAGTAGCGGCGTATCTTTGCTGTGCGGGGGTCAGTATTTTGTTTTCCCAATTTGAAACTTGCTGTGATTTTGATATTCTAACGCCAAGCACTATGCCTGCCATCTTAGCCAGCGCCATATCTTTTATGTTGTATTCCTGCACCATATCTTGCAGGTCAATAAATCCGGCGGGATTGATTTTTGTCAGTTTTTTCAATAAATCTATATCGTTCTTTATTGCTACGCCTATTTTCAGTATATTTGGGTCGGTCATCAGCGCCAGCAGGCTCTTTGGCATGTCCATTTTGCACAGTCGGAACAAATATGCTTCTGATGCGGTCGATAATTGAAGCAATGCCACGCGATTAAGTTTGCCCTTTTTGAAGGTTGGTCTTGTTTCGGTGTCGAAACCCAACACGGGGCATACCTTTAAGCGCTCGGCAATAATGTTGGCAACGCCTTGGCGTTCTATTACATGTATATTACCGTCAAAATGCGATAGCGACAGCGCATTAAGCTCTTCTCTTGATATTTCGGATAAAAACATTTATATTAATCCATTTCTTCATCATCAAAGAACTCCATGTTCATATCGAGGTCTAAATCAACGTCTTCCAAATCAACTTCGTCTAAGTCATCATCAATGTCGTCGTCGTCGTGAAATTCGTCAAATTTTCGCGATGCTTTTTTTGCTTCTGCGTATCGGTGCTGATGCAGGTTTATGTGTATTATACGCGCAGCGCTTAGCAATTTCACGCCCCAGTATTGACCAAAAGTATCTATACATTCGGCTATTGCATCGTTCATGTTTTCGAGTGTTCCGGTCTCGTACAGCAAAACAAAATCTTTGAGTTCCTGAAAGATATCGGTAAGAGTTTCCGAAATACTTGCATCAATAACTTTCATTATGCCCGGGCGCCCTAAATCGCTGAAATCGGAAAACTTGTCCAACGTTCCAATGTAGGCGCACAAATTGGCGAACGTTCGATTATACTCGCGCTCGGTTACAAATTTCTCAATTTCCGACGCATAACGCGCATCTATTTGAGGCAAACGCGATACGTTTGAGTAAATTTCGGGTAAAAACTCCAACATTATAGTCCAAAATTCCGAAACCTCGCAATCGGGCATTTTTTCAAGGTATTCAAAATACCTGCGACAAAGATTTACAAACTCCTTTGTTTCAGGAGATATAAGGTAATCTATCTTCTTCATAAACATCAACTTTAAAAAAACTGACAAATTTAAGCATTATTTTTTATTTTTTAAAAAATTTCCGATTTTCAAAAAAAAAATGCCTCATTCAATTAATAACAAGCGTGCATTTTCTATCGCTGCTTCGGTTATTTTTTCGCCGCTTAGCATTTTGGCAATTTCTGTTATGCGTTCTTCGGCGTTGAGTTCGTTCATTTTTGTCAAGGTAACGTTGCCGTTGTCTTCTTTGTATACCTTGTAGTGATGCTTCCCTTTTGCCGCTATTTGCGGCAGATGTGTGATATTAATAATCTGAGCAAATTGCGCCATTTGTTTGAGGATATTTCCCATTTTTCCGGCTATTTCGCCTGATACCCCACTGTCAATTTCATCAAAAATTAATGTTGGCAGAGCAATTTTTTCTGCTATTGCTGCTTTTATGCTCAGCATAAGTCGCGATATTTCGCCGCCCGATGCTACTTTGCTTAATTCCTGAAGGTTTTGCCGTCGGTTAGCCGAGAAAAGGAAACGTACGGCATCGGCGCCCGTTGGAGTAAATTGCTCTGTAGCCGTCAAATCAATCTTAAATTCTGCATTTGGGATACCTAATTGCACGAGCAGCGCAAGGATATGTTCTTCTATGGCGGGGATAGATTTTTTTCGTTTGCCTGAAATAGCCGCAGCCATAGTTTCCAATTGTTCGCGATTTTGCGAAATATTTTTCTGCATCTGCTCCATTCGGCTATCGTAATCGTTGATTTCGCGAATTTTGATGTTCAATTCGTCGCGAATTTCTATCAGTTCCTTTATTGAAGCTACGCGATGTTTCTGTTGCAGCGAATATAACAGGTCTAATCGTGCGTTCACGTCTTCCAATCGTTCGGGGTTGAGTTCTGTGGCTTCTGCGATATTGTCGGTTTCGTTGGCTATGTCGCGCAGTTCAATCAGCGTTGATTCGATGCGTTGCCTGAAATTTTCTGCCGGATGGAACACGTTTTGAAGTTTAGCCAGCGTTGAAAGAGCCGATTTGAGCATCTGGGCAACTGATAGTTCATCGGCGTCTAACAAGGCGTTCACCTGCGCAAATCCGGTTTTTATATCTTCGCTATGTGTTAGCGCCTTCATCTCATCTTCCAATGATTCAAGTTCTCCGTCGCGAAGTTTTGCGCCTTCCAATTCTTCGAACCTGAAACGGTGGTAGTCCAATTCTGCGCGCTGCTGCCGTGCTGCCGCCTGGAGTTCTTCCCATTCAGCCTGCAATTTGCGATATTGGCTATATACGCGCGAATATTCGGCGACTTCGTCAGTCTGCTGCGAATATCTATCGAGTATTTCCAACTGAAATGCGGGCGATTGCAGGTAAATATTATGGTGCTGCGAATGGATGTCAATAAGTTGAGAGCTAAGGTCTTTCAATACCGAAAGCGTTACGGGCGAATCGTTGATAAATGCGCGCGATTTGCCGTCTATTGATATTTCGCGTCTGATAACGGTTTCGGGTTCATATTCCAATTCATTTGCGTCAAAATATTTTTTCCATCCGTCGGTTTGAAGATTGAAGACTCCTTCAACGATACATTTTTTTGTATTATCGTTTTCAGATACGTTTCGCGCCACGTCTCTACTGTCTGCGCGCTGTCCGGCAAGCAACGCGAGGGCGCCTAAGAGGATAGATTTTCCTGCGCCCGTCTCGCCTGTTATGATTGACAGCTCTTCGCGAAATTCTATCTCAAGGTTCTGAATAAGAACATAATTACGTATTGAAAGATGCTTAAACATACGACGTAATGATTTTATCTTGCTATGAATAACGGGTGTCGTTCGTTGAACTTGCGGATATACATAAACCGAAGTTGTTGTTGTCTTCGCGAACGAAGCGAAGAAAACTCGTCGTGCAGTTCGGGGTCTGACATCAATAACATCTTCACGTTCTTTGAATCGTAATCCATCACTTTACCGGTGTTGAAATCTAACAGGAATTGCCTGAGCTCTGTTGTACGGTAATTAGACGCTCCGTATCCGTAGGGCGAGTATCCGTAGGGAGAATAACCATAAGGAGAATACCGGTAGGGCGAGTATCCGTAGGGCGAATAGTAGGGGTTATTTCTGGGAGAGATTACATTGGCTACAAAATGGCAAATATTTCCAACTATTGTAATTCGGTTGAACGTCCCTTGAATATTGATATACAATATCCCATTTTTGCTGTATCCCCACAGTTTACTTGTTTCAACATCCTGACTATTTCCAAAATCATCGAAATACGTAAATGTTCTCAATTCGGTTATCTGGTCGAAGAACGTATTACTTCTATGGTCAATAGAGGTTAAAATCCGTGATTTTGGCACCGGTCTGTTGTTCTTGACCTGTTCAAAATTCAGGAAAAAACCTTCTCTAAACCTGAAATCAGTATTATATCTAACCAAGTTACCACTACTAATGCCACCGATAGAATCGGATTGAGCTACAATATCCGCAGCCAATATGTTCATTAACAGGCATATAGCCGCTATTATCTGTTTCCTTTGCATATCATTATCATTTATACCATTTTCACTAACAAAATTCGTACAAATATATAACAAAAAAAAAAAAAAAAAAATTTTTTTTGAAAATTTAAAAAATAGTATTACGTTTGTTGTTTCAAATTATGGCTTGTATTGAGCAAAAATACAGCGATAAGTTCTTGATATATAGTAGTTTATAAGCGATATGTTTAAGTCTATTGTAGGTCTTTTTGAAACCGTAAAAGAAAAAACGGTTCATTGGTTGGCTCAGTTTCAGGATAATTTCTCCGGAATATGCCTGATAACCGGAGGTGTGTTCACGCTGTCCTTTGGTCTGGTTGTTCTTTTTGCTGATGGTCTTCACGCCTCCGGCATCATTTTAACGCTTTCAGGCATAGCATTTTTAGCGATTTTCTTTTATGTTCGCAAAAAAGGAACGTATAAACAAATCATTGACGCCAGCGACACTAAAATTTCTGACGTCCAGAAAAAAAATGAAATCAAAGACGAGTTAATAGCGCAACTATCCTACCAGATACGCACGCCTCTTAACAATATCGTAGCCATCGGCAGTCTGCTTAACGACACGCAACTTAATAGTCGCCAGAGAGATATGATGGAGACTATCCTTGCTTCGGCTAACAACATGGCTAATGTTCTCAACGTTTTTGCGTCAAAAATTACATCGGCTGAGGTTGTAGCCAAGCCTAACAATGTCCCGTTCAATCTTCAAACATTGATGAACAGCGCAGTACAGCTTTTTGTTGGTCAAAGCGAAGACTACAATATTGCGCTGATATTGAACATCGATTCTCCCCAATACATTCTGGAAGGCGACCCCGTTCTGATTAAGCAAATTTTTCTGAACCTTATCGATGCTATAATCAAGAACAAAAAATCGGAAAAAATCAATATATTTATCACGTATCGTGTAAATCAGGGAACAGAACAGCTATATGACGTTAATTTCGAAATCAAAGTGAGCGACAAGCTTGACCTTGATATAGAAAACGACTGGGGTCGAACCGAGATGATAAATTATACTATTTCATCGCAACTGATAGCCAATTTGTCGGGAAATAAGCCGGTTTGCACATACGAAAAGACCTATACTGTACTCAGGTTCATCCTTTCGTTCAAAAAATCGAACGAAGAGGAGCTCAAGAAAGAAGCAACCGTAAAGGCTTCCGAACATATTGAACATAAGGACGCGCCGCCATCTTTGCGCGACATATCAAAAGTAGACCTGAAAGAAGCCAAAGTGTTGCTTGTTGAGGATAACCTGATAAACCAAAAGATAGTAATACTAAGCATTCAGAAATTAGTAAAAGTAATAAATGTAGCCAATAATGGACAAGAGGCAGTTGAAAAATTCAAAACTTCCAAGCATGACATTATATTAATGGATATACAAATGCCTGTCATGGATGGTATTCAGGCAACGAAGAAAATACGCGAAATAGAACTTGAAAAACGTATTGTACCTACTCCCATTATAGCCATAACAGCCAACGCGCTTGCCGGCGACCGAGAACATTGTCTGGCATCGGGAATGGACGAGTATATTAGTAAACCTTTTCAGGTAGAAACATTGGTTAGCAAAATGAAAAATTTGCTTGCAATTGGTAGTTCGATTCATAATTGAGTATGAATTTGTTTGTAAAAATATTTTTTGTGATTTTTGTTAGCTGTTTATCTTTTAATAAGTTACACGCTCAAAACATAAATTCATGGAGCTCGCAATTTCCATTGCCGGAATTGACGGCATTTTTGACTTTATCCGAACCATCAGAACAGATTGAGCAGCTGCTCAACGAAGAACAGAATAATAATAGCGCACTGAAAGCCCTGATTTATGCCGTTGGTATTGAAACAGCTATAAACCCTCAAACATGCGGGCAGTGGGATACAATACCCGATAAGGGATATGTCTGGCGACTGGGAATACATGCCGCGAACGCCCTGTCTTTGAACCTTTTTATCGAAAATTATCTGATGCAGCCCGGAATGACGCTCTATGCTTACGACAAGTCGATGAATAACATCGCCGGTCCATTTGACTCGCGCAACAATGCCAATGGCGGCGTTCTTCCGATACAATCTTTGCCCGGCGACATGATTATCGTTGAATGGAACATACATATAAATATAACATCGCGCAATGATTTTACTATTACAAGCGTTGGATACGGATTTCGCGACTTTTCAGGATTTGGTAGAATTTCTTTATCGTCGAGCGATTGCAACATTGACGTAAACTGTCTGACAGGCAACAATTGGCAACGGGAAAAACGCGCGGTAGTGTTGATGCAAACAATACTGCCAAATAGAATGACACAGTATTGTACCGGAGCATTAATCAATCAGGCTGTTGAATTTGACAGGAAGCAGCCTTATATACTCACCGCTAATCACTGCATATCAGACCCCGTTCTGGCACAGAACACTACGTTCATTTTTGGATGCGAAAGAGCATATTGCGACGGCGACGACCCGATATTAACCGGATTGCCTCAAATAACAGGCTCAAAACTTTTGGCTACATATAGAGAACTTGACTTCGCCCTGTTGGAACTGCATGAAAATAGTTTGACCGCAGCGCATCAACCGTTCTATGCAGGATGGAACGCTTCAAGCGCTGCCCCGCGAGACGTGGTCGGGATACATCATCCCTATCGTCCTTTTCCACAGCTGAGCGTAAAAAAAATATCAATAGCAAGTTCAACATTGACCACAAGCACGTTTGCCGACCCCACAACCGACTTTTATTGCGACCAGAACGCACACTGGCGAATACCTCGCTGGGATGAGGGAGTCACAGAACGTGGCTCATCGGGCAGCCCCATTTTCGATGCAGAACACAGAATTGTAGGAACATTGTCGGGAGGAGCTGCCACTTGTGCAAGTCCGGTAAACGACTATTACAGCAAATTTTCAGAACAATGGAACAAATACCCTGACAAAGAACAAAGCCTTATGCAGTGGTTAGACCCTGACAACACGGGAGTTACATCAATTTTTGGCTACGACCCCTTTACTTCATACGAAAGACAATACAATTTTTTGGGCAATATAGCAGAAAATGAAACTGCAACACTTCTCAAATCGGAAGAATGGGGATATTTGACAAGCCTAAATGACCAACGTTGGGTCAGTTTTGCCGAAAAAATAAAAAATGATTCCGTAGCAAATATAATAGGCATGGAGGCATACGTTGCAAAACTGTCAGAACCAAGCGTAAACGTTGAATTTGCTGTATGGTCGGGGAAAGATTTTCCGGTATATACATTGTATAAAAAAAGTTTTCCGGTTGCCGCAGATAAAATAGACAACCGTATACGTTTTTATTTTGACGATATAATTGATGTTGAAGGCGATTTTTTCATCGGCTACAATCTCGAAAACAGTTCGCCCTTAGATACTTTTGCCGTTTATCATTCTATGCGCCCGCATCCCGGAATATCTACAATGTATGTTAAGGAAAGTAACGGTCCATGGATGGCGTTGGATGAAAAAGTTCCGCCAATTTACGCATCAATGGGAATAAGGGCGATGGGAAACTTCGGCAAACAGACGCAAGAATTTCAGCCCCCAAAAGAACACAACGAACTCAAAATCATTTATCAAAATAACAACGATAAGATACTTCTATTATTTGATGTCGAAGACCCGTTTGTTTCGCTTCATACAGTGACAATAGAATGTTATGATACATCGGGAAAACGATTGCTGATGTTTAACGACGTGAAAGGACGCATGGATATTTATAGCGGGAAAGCATATCTCCAAGTTGAATTGGACGTCAGCATTTTACCGTCGGGGATGTACATTATTCAGACGTTTAACAACAACAAAAAGCAGTCGGGAAAATTTGTTAAACAAAGATAGATTTTCCCCTAATTGTTGAAAAAAGACTCGTCCGTTTTGTAAGTTTTTTTATGAATCATGCGGGCTAAAAGTCTAATCCCTCTAACCAGGGTATAAAATACTGCGTCCAAAGTGGCGCTTGCCCAGCGCCTTGTCCTTTTTGTGGATTTATTCCAAATCCGTGTCCGGGTTCATCATACAGTTTAAATACGTGTGGAACGCCTTTTTCTGTCAGCGCGGCAGCATAGTTCACGGCGTTTCGATAGTCCACAACCTTGTCGCCTGTGCAGTGCACAAGAAATACAGGCGGCATATCAGGGCGTACATTGTATTCGAGCGACATTTTTCGCGCCAATTCGGACGAGAACTTCCTTGTCAAAAGATTTCTGCGCGATTTTTTATGCACGATTTCCTCGTTGAACATGCTGACTACGGGATAAATCATGGTAAGGAAAGCAGGAGTTAAGGAGTTAGAAGGAGGAGTTAGGGAGTTAGGAGGAGTTAGGGAGTTAGGAGGAGTTAAGGAGTTAGGATTAGATTCTTCTGAAAAATTTGTATCAAAATAAGTTCCTGCAGTACCCGCTAAATGTCCGCCTGCTGAAAAGCCCATTACGCCTACCTTATCAGGGTTAATGCCATAGGTCTGGCTATTTTGTTTCACTAACTGCATGGCACGTTGCAAGTCCTGAATCATTGCCGGATGGCGATTGCCGCGTAGCCCTTGCCGATAAAACAGCACGAAAGCCGTAATATTATTATCGTTGAGCCATTGTGCAACTTCTGTGCCTTCGTTTTTTCTGTCTAAATATCTGTAACTTCCGCCCGGACAAATAATTACAGAGATGCCTGACGGGTTCTCCGGCGCCTTAAAAACAATCATTTGCGAGCGATTCATTTTGCGTGATGCAGGATTGTCGCCCCAAATTTGTATGGTTTCTTGAGCCCAAGCCGATGAAACGGCAAAAATGATAAAAAAAAGAATGTCTAAAAATCTCATTTCTAAAAGTCTATATACAATGTGCGGCATATAATGGAATTGATTTTATATTATTCTCAAAACCAAAGTTTTTTTGCGAAATTCTTATTGCGTACTGCGACTTGTATTTTTTAGTAAACAACGCTATACTGCCGCTTTTAGTTCTGATGCCTTTTTTAACTTCAATGGGTACAACATTCTCGTCTTTTTGAATAACAAAATCTATTTCCGCCGTATCTTCGCTTTTCCAGTAAAACAGTGGTATATTCTTTGCCGCGAATGTTTGTGCGACAAAATTTTCGGCTATGGCTCCCATGAAAGTATTGTTAGTTTCTATAGAATTAAGCAGCATTTGCGCCGGAATCCCCGAATGTAAAGTCAACATTCCCGTATCGCTCATATACAGTTTAAAATCGCTGAAATCTTGATATGCTTTGATGGGAATATATGCGTGTTCCAATTTTTGGCATTTTAATACAATACCCGCGCTTTGCAACCAATCTATGGATTCACCGAAAATGCTTGCCGTACCGCCTTTTTGTACAACTTTGTACTGAAATTTTTTGTTTTCCTTTGCTAACTGCGTTGGAATTGATTTGTAACAACCGCGTATTTTGACCGCTGTTGCCTGTGTTGCGTATTTTGCCATGTCGGCAATATATTCGTTAAGAATTTGTGTTTGCGGATTTTTGATGGTCAGAAAACTGTTATGTTCTAAAAAATCGGCAATCACAGCAGGCATACCGCCGATAATACAGTAATAGTTGTACATTTCCAATGCTAACAGGTGTAGCGACTGCGCAAGAGGTTTTAATCCATCGATATAACTGCTACGAATTTCTTCCGCAAGTTTATCTTTCCCGAAAGCCCACAAAAATTCTTCAAAATCAAACGGATACATATCAATTTCGTTTACTTTTCCCACCGGAAAAGAGTATTTTTCGCGGTTTATGGCTACCCCCAAAAGCGAACCGGCAGCAGCAACATAATACTGTGGCGCTAATTCGCAAAAATATTTCAGAGACAATAATGCTCTTTCGCTTGCTTGAATTTCATCAAAAAAAATAAGCGTTTCGCCTGCATTGATACGCTTGCCTGTATGCGATTCAAGCAATGGAACAAGACTTGACGGCTCAATATTGCCTTCAAAAATATCTTTGACTAACGGATTGGTTTCCAAATTGATATATACAACATCGGAAAACTCTGTCCTTCCAAACTCCAAAATACTGTGCGTTTTCCCGATTTGTCTGGCTCCGTTTACCAATAATGGTTTGCGCCCCTTACGCTGTTTCCATTCAATAAATGCGGCTGTTATCTTTCGTTTCATTTGACAAAAAAATTTCGCAAAAATATAAAAAAGTCGGAAAAAATCAAAATATTTTGATTTTTTCCGACTTCTTTGCCAAATAAAACAATTCTTCAATTTCGTCTTTTGACAACGCGCGATAACTTGCCGGCTGCGTATCGTTGAAGGTTACTTCAAAATACTGTTCATCATAGAACGACAATACCGAATTAGTGTCGGGCGTACATTCCAAATACGTGATTTCAGACAAGGATAAACCTTTTTTTTCGCATATTTGCCGTGCTAAATTGAAGCCGGCAGATGTTACCGAAGTTCCGGGATTGTCTTGACACAACTCTGTTACGACCACTATCTTTTTGTGGTCTTTATCAATTATTTTCAAGCCGCAGGCAGAAGGTTGCTCCCATTGCCCCGTGAACTCAAAAATTTCATCGTAATATTTTTTTGGTACTTTCATATTTCCTTTAACTCCTTTCAAAAATACGCTTTAACACCCCCAATGGGCATAAAGCCATAATGATATATAAAAATTTCTTCTTGATTATTGACGTCATAACGTTGTGTCCACACGTTTTTATGATTAGTTATATTGGCTAATTCAACAAAAAACTCAAGCGACCAACTTTTGAAATTCATCTTCATATTTATATTCAAATCAAACCTGAAATATGCTGGATACTGAATAGTATATGCATTATTATAATCATATTGCACTCTCGTTCCGAAATTATCTGTTACAAACCGTGCCGGAATACGACGTTTACCGCCTATATGACTAATTCTGATATTTGGTGACAAGAAATTATTTTTACTTATTTTCAATTCATAGCCTCCCAGCAAATTGAATACGTAATTTCCATTATATTTTGTATCTCGCTTAATGTTATCATATCCCTTGTATTTTGATTGATAAAGAGAGACAGTAGCCAAAAAATAATAATTATTTGTAAGAAACTTTTCAAGCGTCAGTTCTATACCATAATTTTGTCCTGTTCCTTTATTAACAAAAGCATAATCCCAATTATTATCATCACCAAAATTAAGTAATGATTCTTGAGGAACTTCCATAGTAACCGGAACATTGTATAAATATTGATAATAAATTTCGTTTTTAATTCTAAATGATTTTGCAAATTTCCAGTTAATTCCTGCTACGGTTTGCCAACTTTGGGTAAATTTAAGCGATTTGTTGGGAAAATGCCCGTCTTTGTCTTGATAAAAACAGATTAAACGTGGCTGTAGTTGCGAATATAATCCTGTTCCAAAATTAAGGGTTGTATTTGATGATGTTTTCCATTGCATCCCTATTCTTGGTTCTATGGAAAAATTGTTGGTAAGCATATAATAATGACTGTATAACCCCGGCGTTACAGTTGTTTTATCATTAAAACGATGTTGCCATTGTCCATACAATTTTGTTAATAATGACGTTTTATTTACGTCATGCAGTATTGATGTATTTCCTGCGATATCATAATTTTTTTTATCTATATTTGTCATAAATATATCGACGCCCGCTCCGGCTTCTAAAAAGTTACGTGAATTAACGCGATGATGTATTGAAGAAACCCAGCCGGTCCGATTTTCGCCAGCGTCGTCAGTATAGTTTCTCCAACGTCTGACGTTCTGAAATTCTATTGATTCAAGAACTTCTTTCGAAACTGCATACTGAAATGATAAGCGATTTTCCAATCGCGTGTTCATATTAAAACGATGAGTATAATTGGTTCCAAAAAATAATAAATGGTCATTTGCAGCAA
>Ga0099364_10010347_pt1 | contig 12827 bp, 8 predicted proteins | sample TergutTh196P3_FD_73070 | JGI IMG/M metagenome (GOLD analysis project Ga0099364, IMG submission 73070) | Microcerotermes parvus P3 segment gut microbial communities from Pointe-Noire, Republic of the Congo - Th196 P3 | ecosystem: Host-associated > Arthropoda: Insects > Digestive system > Gut ... | reverse complement strand
CTGATGTTATGCAACCTGTATAACTTCAATAATATAAAGATCTTACAGAATTTGGTATAAGATTGTATATAATCACCTTCAAATTTTACTATATAAAATTTTACTATAAATGCTACCTCGCACTAAATCTAAATCTTCTTGGGTATCTACGCTTATTAGATTGCTGTCCGTAGCAACACAATAAAACTTATAGCCCAATTCCAATAAACGCAATTGCTCCAACTTTTCGCAATTTTCTAAATCGCACTGTGGGTGTTCGATAAAAAATTCTAACACATTTTTTCTATAAACATACACTCCGATGTGCTTCCAAAAATCTTTGCTATGCCAGTATTCTTGTGGTAAATCACGGATAAATGGAATTGCAGAACGAGAAAAATACATCGCACAATTATTTTTATCTAAAACAACTTTTACATTATTAGGATTAAAAATTTCATCAGAACAGTTAATTTTTGTAATCAAAGTTCCAACATCAAAATTCGTTTTTAGAAATTGTTCGAGCAATATGTCAATATCTTTTGCTTGTAATAACGGCTCGTCGCCCTGAATATTTACGACAATGTTTTGATTTGCATTAAGAATTTTATACGCCGCAAGCACCCTTTCAGTCCCCGAATTAAGTTCAGGTGCGGTCATAACAAAGGGGCAATTAAATTGTTCGCAAACATCGGCAATTCGTTTATCATCAGTGGCTATAATGGTTTGGTGAATATATTTTGACGCAGAAACATTTTGCCAAACACGAATAATCATCGGTAGCCCTCCAATATCGGCTAATGGTTTTGCATTTAATCGTTGCGATGCGTATCTTGCGGGAATAATAGCAAGGATATCGTTCATAATTTTTAAGGATTTATTTTAAGATATATTTGGTGTTGTTAATTTAGCATATATTTTAGAATTTTACCTGTCTGTCATGCCGTGCTTGCTTTGGATTGCCCCCTCAAAATAGTCCATTTATGGTCGAGCATGTTCGTTCCCAAAGCACCAAATATTGCAACCCTCAAGGCGGTCTTTCGATGCAAGGTTGGGGCGTATTAAATGCCACTTTCAAGGACTTTTGTCGCAATGTTAGGATGATGAATAAACAAGCAAGTTATTTCATTGCAAGAGCTGTTAACCTCTAAAAACTCTATTTATTCACACTTGCGTCATTGCGAGAAATTATGCAGTAATTTCGTGGCAATCCCAAAATAGATACCGCCTCGAATGTGGCATAACTGATGGAGTTTTTAGAGTTTTCTTCAACTCATTCATATCAATATTTTTCGCAAAACCAAACTTTGGTTAAACTGAACAAAACTATTTTTTTTGCGATCCCGGAGGGAATTGAACCCACGACCCCAAGTTTAGGAAACTTGTGCTCTATCCTGCTGAGCTACGGAACCATTTTATATTAACAAATAATTTAATAATTCTTTTCTTAATCACCTTCTCCTGCTTTTGCGCTATTTCTTTGGACTAACATTTCGGCGATGGCAAGCAATAAGGCAAGTAATACAAACAAACGCCACAATTCAGTTCCTGCTCTTGTGTATTCTATGCGTTTGGAAATATTATCGTTGGTGTTTAATAGTTCTATTTTAGGATTTCCTTCAAATCTTTCTTGTAATTTTTCTAATAATTGCTTGTCGGTAAATCTTGTAAAATCTGACTCTGAACTTTGCAAATTTAATGCAACTAACGCAACAACAATATTATTCGAATTATAAATTGTATATAATCCGGGCTGATTCATATCACTAAAATCAAGTATTGCACCACTCGGAAGCATTACCGCTTGCCTTAAAAATTCATTTCCATTAGGATCTATAATTCTAAAATTTCCACTTGTTGCGTATTTTTTAAGTATTTGAATATTTGAATTTTTACCTATTTCAAAATTATATGATAGTTCGGGATGCGAACCCAAATATGCAACACTTCGAATAACAATCGTAGGAAATATGCCCGTTACAGGAAGAGTGCTCCAATCCAAAGTCGGCGAAACAGCACAATATAAAACCTTGCCATCACCAATAATATTTTCTGCCAAAAAAAATCCATCGCCCATATCAATCAAACTTTGTCCGTCTAATGCAGGTATTGCTTTAAATATTTTAGGCGATTCAACGACTCCTCGCGAATCGCTATCAATCTTAAAAACCCCTTCGAATAGCGGGTGCATTTTATCTGTTGTTGTAAATTGAGTTGGCTGCTGCCTTGAATATTCTTTTAATTTTACATTTCCAAAACCTAACTCAAACATAGCATTCGCGAACACAGATTGGTCGGTATGCTCAGTCGCAAATATCAAGGCACTTCCGCCGTTGTTTATATAATCTCTTATAAGTTTGTAATCGGACGAACTATAATTTCCATTTCCAATAATTATTAAATCGAATTGCGACAAATTTGCACTTGCAATCTGATTGCTCGGAAAATAATTTACTCTTGCAAATCCGTCATTTCCTGTTGCTGTTATTGCGGTATAAATAAAATTAATATTGATGTTGTCGTTGCTAAAGAGTGCAACATCTGGTTTATCGGGAATTATAAATCCAAAATATTTTCTATTGTCTTCGATAAACGCATCATTTTCCAATTCAATATAAGCACTAACAACGCCCGAATTTAGTGCAGTTGCACCGATAGAAATATTTCGCGTTTGCTCTGATTGAATATTAAAAGTTCGCTGAGCAACATTATTATCATTAAAAAATAATTTCATTATCGTGCCTTCAACATCGCCACCGCTATTTCTAACAAGCCCATTTAACTCCACCGATTTATTAATTTGAAAAATACGCGACAAAATATTTATGCTATCTATTGACAAATTTCTAACATTTGAACTCCTTGCACTCCCAACAGAAAGCATATAAACATTGGTATGTTTGGTCTCAATTTTCTTTATTTCAGATTGTTCGAATATATTTGCTTGTGCATCGGATATGATAAAAATATTTTTCGAAATATGATTTGCACTTTCCAAAACTTTTGCCGATAATTGCAAACCCCTGTCTAAATTTGCGGGCTGATATGAAATCTGCGACCTGCTTAACTGATCCTTTAAATAATCCGTATTCCGCGTAAATTCATAAACTTTAAACTCGTTTATATTTGCTAATTCTATAATTGTTGCCTCCTCGCCTTCTTTCATATTATCTATAATTTCATTCACAATTTTCTTTGCCTGATTAAAACGATTTCCATTTTCATCAGAAAAATCAAGCGAGAACGAATTATCAAACAATATAACTGAACTTGATTTCGCAAAACTTTCTAATCCCCTAATAGAACTATCAATAGTCGGTCTCGCAAACGCAAGCACTATACTAATTATCAACAGCGTTCTAATGATTAGCAATAATATTTGTTTAAGTTTTAATCGGCGTATTTTATTTTTTTGCATTTCTTTTAAGAATTGCAAGGACGAAAATTCTATCGTTTTGAGTTTTCGCAGATTTAATATATGTAACAAAATTGGCAGTGCCGCCGCTATCAATCCAAATAAAACCGCAGGATTTACAAATGTCATTTCTATTTTCTAATTTTCTAAAAGAACTACAAAAATACGAAAATATTTTATTATACTTCGTCATTGCGAGAAATTACGAAGTAATTTCGTGGCAATCCAAAAAGAAAATAGATAGATTGCCACGCATTCACTCGCAATGACGGAGTTTGAACTACCTGTCATGCCGAATTTATTTCGGCATCTCCTATTCGAACGTTTTGCAGTAATTGAAACTATATAAAATGCTGTGGTTTTTAATGTTTTTATATAAACATCCGATAATATTATTATATTTGTTGTTGTAATAAAATAAATAATTAAAAAATGGAAAATCCAATTAAAACATTAGAAGAGAATTGTGTGGGTTGTCACCTGTGCAAACGCGTATGTCCTGTGGATGCAAATATTGAAAAGATGGATGAGACGGGAAATACGAAGATTTATATTGATGATAGAAAATGTGTTCAATGTGGTGCGTGTATTCGGGCGTGTCATCATAATGCTCGGTATTTTATAGATGATACTGAGCAATTTTTTAATGATTTAATGGCTCACAAAAGCAAGTTTGCAGTAATTACCGCTCCTGCGTTTTTATATAATTTTAGAGATTATAAACGCATTCTTGGTTGGCTGAAGCATTTAGGCGTAGAGACAATCGAAGATGTTTCGTTTGGTGCTGATATAACTACATATTGTTATTTGAAGTTGTATGATTCGCCAAATAAGACATATATTTCGCAGCCGTGTCCGGTTGTTGTTCTTTATATAGAAAAATTTGATCCTAATTTAATACCAAATTTGGCTCCTGTTCATTCGCCTTGTATGTGTTCTGCTATATGGTTGCGGAAGTATAAAAATTTTGAAGGTAAGATTGCGTTTATTTCGCCGTGCATCGCAAAGAAAGCCGAATTCGAAGATCCTAATACTAAAAATGCAATAAATTATAATGTCACTATCACAAAATTAAAAGAATATATTGATAAACATCGTATTAATTTGATGCAATATCCCGAATCTAATTTTGATAATATGAGTCCTAATCTTGGTTATAATTATAGCAGACCGGGCGGTTTGAAAGAGAATGTGGATTATTTTACAAATGGCGAATTGTGGGTTAAACAAGTCGAAGGCGTAAAACATTCTGCAAAATATTTAGATGAATATGGGGATAGATTGAAATTTAGAAAGCCCGTTCCTAATTTAGTGGATATATTAAATTGCTTGCCGGGCTGCAATCAAGGAACAGGAACGATGCGTGATGTTCCGCTTGATGATATAGATTATGTTGTCAATGCACGCAAAAAGCAATTCGTAAAGCGAGGCGAAGAGCCACTAGATAATCCGGTATTCAAGATGTTAGATGAGACAATAGATCCCAATGATTTTGTTCGAGAATATGCCGCAAATCCTATTCCAAAAATAGATAAAACAACCAAAGAGTTTAAACAAAAAGTCGAAGAATGTTATCAAAAATTAGGCAAGGTGACAGATATTCAACGAAATTATGATTGTAGTGCTTGCGGTAAAAGCGGTTGCAGCAAGTTTATGGAATCAGTCGCCGAAGGAACTTCGTTGCTTAGCAGTTGCTTCTTCTACGCACATAATAATCTGGAAGAAACATTGAATGATATGGAAATAGTCGTTTCAGGTAATATAGATAAGATTTTAGCAAAAATTAAAGACCTCGAATCGCACCAAGACGCACTCACAGGTATCACAAGAAATATAAATCTTATAGCCATAAACGCATCAATAGAAGCCGCAACAGCCGGCCAATACGGAAAAGGTTTTGCCGTCGTCGCCGATGAAATCCAAAAACTCGCCGATAGATCAAAACTCATAATGTCCGATACACGAAAAGGAAATGCAGATATAGAATCTAAATTAAATGACCTGCTAAACGACCTAAATAATATAGTCGAAAGTAATCGAAATACCACAAAAAAAGACGGCGGATAAAAAAAATAAAAAAATGAAGAAAAATAATCTGTCATACCGCACAAAAGCGCGGCATCCCCTCGAGCATAAACAAGGAGATACCGAAATAAATATGGTATGACAGAAGTGTAATAAATAGAGTTTTTAGAAGTTACCATAATTTAATTCTAATTTTTTCGTATATTTGTATTTTATAAATAAAAAAATAAGTAAAGAAAAATGATAAGTAAAGAATTAAAACAAGAGTTAATTCAAAAGTATGGCGATAATCCAAATGATTCAGGAAAGCCAGAAGTTCAAATTGCTATTCTTTCTGCAAGAATAACGGATATCACGAAGCATGTGACTAATTATAGTTATAAAAAAGATAATCATTCGCGTCGCGGTTTGATTATGCTAGTTAGCAAAAGACGCAAATTGCTTGATTATCTTAAAAAAAGCCAAATTGAACGCTACCGTAATATCATCGCTGCACTTGGACTTAGAAAGTAGTTTATAAATATGAAACGGTCAGCAATAATATCGCAAGCGGAGTTTTTGCTCGGAGTTGTCGATAAAAATAAATTTCCTGTTTTTGAATTGCCTGAAGTTGCGTTTATAGGGCGTTCTAATGTAGGAAAGTCCTCGCTTATCAACAATATAGTGATGCGAAAAAATCTCGCAAAAATAAGTTCTGAGCCAGGCAAAACAAGAGAAATTAATTTTTTCGAAGTGGAAAATAAATGGTTGCTTGTGGATATGCCTGGGTTTGGATATGCTACAATAGGAAAAGCACATCGCGAAAAATGGGCAACTTTGAATTATTTTTACTTGGAAAACAGAGATAATTTAAAATTAGTTTGTGTATTGATAGATGGCAGGCATGACCCGATGCCAACGGATGTTGCACTCATAGAATTTTTAGAAAATATAAATAGAAAATATTTGATAATTGTAACAAAATGTGATAAACTTTCCAACATAAATATGTTCGAACGCAAGCAACAAATAGAACATTTAGTTATTTTTTGCAAAAATTGTATAGAGGTTTTGCCGTATTCATCCATTTCGGGCTTGGGAAGAAATGAACTTATAGGTATAATAAAACATAATGCTGTGAAAGAAAATATTTATTAAGAATTAACTCGTTTAGATTTTAATATTGTGTCAGCTCTTGCTCTTGAAACAAAAGTGCTGTTAAAAGTATGATTGCCTGTTCCCAAAACATTATCTTCATCATTCAATAAAATCAACTATAGCAGTTATATTTTGAATGTCAATGTGGCAGAACTATTAAGTGCAAGAACAGTGTCGCATCACTCGTCAAATAAAGGATTATTTGTTTTTACCCTCCTTCGGATTATATAGAAAACCTGAGAAACACTGAAACATTGTTTTATATGATTAACAAACGGCAAAACTACCTATGAAAAGTTTTAATAACATTTTATATAATTACTAAAAAATGAACATACAAAAAAGAAAACTTTCCCCTGACAAATTGTCAGCAATGTAAAATATGGTTGTTAATATGTCGGATTTTGTGACAAAAAAGCGGATATTTTGGGTTTGGCACAAAATTAGAAATACATTTAATATCTTTGTTATGCAAGGATTAAACAAGCAAATAATTTAGCAACATATAAATAGGAACACAAAATGTATTACACAGGATGCAAAACAAATCTGAATTTGAATGATGTGCTTGAGACAATAGGTCGGGGCATCATTAATTTTGACCCAACAAAAGGGTTCAATGATTTCACAGAAGTTTTTAACGATGTGAACGAAACATTAAAAAAAACAACTAATGTTTTAACTGCTAAACTGGATATCCTCGAAGACGACAACGCTTACGAGGTAGTGGTAGAACTTGCAGGAATAAACAAAGAAGATGTCAAAATATTAGCAAAAGAAGAGGCATCGCTCGAAATAAAAGCAATAAAAAGAAAGCCCGAATTTGCCGATGGAAGTAATAAAAAGTTCATACATCAAGAGCGTATTTTTGGCGATGTTGTAAGAACAATCAACTTCCAAAAAGAAATAGATAAAGAAAATATTTCTGCAAAATGGCAAAATGGCGAATTGGCAATCTCAGTCCCAAAAATAAAACCTGCAGAGCCAAAAGAAATAATAATATCAATCGAATAGCATTTTGCAAATCATTGGTATTATTAAAAATCTAGTCCATAAATTATTGTTTTTGAATTGTGGGAACTACTTTATTGTAGTTCCTTTTTTATTGCTCAGAAATATTGATTATCCGTCCTTCCATTTCGGCGAGGAATTGTTTTACTTCTTGCGTTATTTTCATTCCTTCTTCATATCTATTTACCAATTGTTCTAATGGCAATGATGCTTCTTCGAGCTCTTTTGTAATAACTTCGAGCGTATTAAATTTTTCTTTTATAAAATCTTTAGTTTCGGTTTGTTTTTTATCTTTCATAATTTATTTTTTTTGATTGATATTATCAATTTAATATATTCTCCCTCTATCTCTGCACAACTATTTTTTGTGTTGTATTTATGGTATTGCTTTTTGTTTGGACGAAGTATATGGAATTGGAGATGTCTGTTAATTTTATTTTTATGTTATGTTTGCCTTTTTCGTAGATGTTGTCGTCTATTCTATGCACTTCATTTCCTAGCAAATCGTATATTACGACGGACACGGTATCTTTTTCTAACAGATTTATGGTTAAATCAATTTCATCGTTGGTTGGATTTTGATTAATGCTTGCATAAGGAAAGCCATCAAATACCAGCAACCGAGTTGAATCCATACACACGGGCGAAACTTTTACATCTAAATTGCTAGCACCTGAATAATAACATCTGTCGGATATTAATTCATATTCTATTGTCGTTTCTTTTTCTGCGGCAAGCAAAACAAGGAAAGGTAGTTCGAATTGAAAGGTTGCGTTTCCGTTTATTTCAAAAAAATCTGTCGGCAAAGAAAACTCTATTTTATCTATATATTGCGTTACATTTACGGAATAACTATAGTTTGTGCCGTTATTATTTATTGATATGTAGCAACTTTCCTGCAGACAGAATAGCATCGTTTTATTTACATTCAAATTTATTTTATATTCAAAATTGTTTTCCGATTTTTGCGATATGTTCGATTGGCAAATTAAATAAAGCGTATCGCCCGGCAATATTGTATTTGTTGGTATTACGAGGGTTGAAGTTGCTGTTGAAATTATTGTTGAGGTTATTGGTTCGATTGGTTTAGAAACCACGATTTTATTTTCGCTGTTATAAAAAATTTCTGTTGTTAAAGTTCCAATTTTATCTCTTTCTGCGTATATATTTATCGGGAAAGAAATATTTTCGTTGTGTTGCAATTCGAGAGGAAGTTGATTTGCGGGATTGTTTTTGAATGCGGAATAAAATATATCGGGCTGACCAATTAGCAAAACCGAATCAATAATTACGCTTGCCTCGCCTATATTTTTTATATTCAACAACGCTTCTTCTGTTACGCAACTATGCAACATTGGAATTTCTAAATCAACAATTAAGTCAGAATTTTCTGTAATACAATTTCCATATATTTCAATCGTATCTTTGGTGCGAATGTAATTTGGATTTGCATCGTGAGTTATTTCTAAAAATATTTTATGCTCTCCTTTGAATGTTGGCGAGAATGTAATTGGTATTTTAAGATATTCATTTGGCTCAATAAATAAATCGTATAAAATTTCATAATCAATTTCGAACGAATTTGCATCGCCGCCAATCAGCACAATACTATCTATCGTCAATGCTTCATTTCCAAAAGAAAAAACGCAATTATGATGATGCAAAATGTTCGACAAAATTGGCACTTCACCAAAATCATAATTATATGCTTCGTATTCAGGAATTGTGCCTTGTGCCTTGAATGTAGCGGTGATAGGATTGTGATAAGTCCATTTTGATGCGAGTTCGAATACATTTTCTAACGGCATTTTATCGGCAGGAATAAAACTATAATTTGCTATAACGCTGTCTTGTTCGCCGATTATTATATTCTGAATTTTCTTAATTGAATCCGCTGATAAATCCGAATTATGCGTAATAGAAATTTCTGTTTTATAATTTATTGTATCGCTGAAACTTCCCGCATTTACAATATAAATAGTTGTATCATTTTCAGTTCCAATTCTTCTTTTTCCCCAATCAATTTCTATATTTTCTATCTTTGGTCGCCCTCCAATTCCTTTAACATAAAAATCACAATCAATATCATTATCGTTTTCAACCATTGAATTTACTATATAATTGCGTTCTTCAGTTGGCGTAAAATTAACAGAAAAATTTATGCTATCATCAATAGCAACATCGCTTGGAAAAGATTTATTAAAATTCCATTCGAACGCTGCTTCCTCAATATCTTTTTTTACATCAGAAATTACTATTGAAATATTTCCCGCATTATGTATTTTTCCCGACAATGTTTTTGTATCATATAATCGCACTTTTCCAAAATCCAAATCATCTGCCAACAAGCCCGGTGCTGATATTTTTCCGATTAAAGTAATTTCTATTTTATTGCATTCGAAAGTTAATCCGATTTTAGTATCCACAGGATTTAAACTTGCATCAGGCGTAAATATTATTTCAATTTCCAAAGAATCATTTCTATAAATAATGTGCGGTAAATTTTGCTGTATAGTTGCTTTTATGCGGCTGTCCGCCGATTGTTGCATACTTAATAATCGTATTATTCCTGTTCCATTATTTCTAATTCGCAATGTTGCTTCTGTTGGCGAATTCCATTTTAGCATCCCAAAATTATGCTCTGTTGGACGCTCAACATTAAATCCCGTATATCTAAAATTATCGGTTGCTACATTTAAATTTTTATCTGTAAATTCAATTCTAAAAGAGCCATCTTGTGTTGTATCTATTGGCGTTGCTACAATATCTATAACCGTTGCAGTATCCGAAATCACAAATTCAGATATATCATAATTTATAATATTATTAACCGTTCCCCATTCGATTCCTGTTGCATTATCGTCATTATTTTTAACATCCGAAATTCTTATTCGAAAAACTCCGCAAGCAGAATCAACTGAAATTAAAGGCGGTATCGTATCCACATTATAAGGATCATTTAATCTTTTTCCGAGCGTCATAGCGTAAGAATCTCTTGGTCCGTGTCCGTATATTATTCCCGAAAAATTTCCTCGAACGGCATTAATTGTATGTGTTCCTCGCTCAAAAACTTTCATCAGCCAATAATATTTAGAATTTCCTATTCGCTTTCCCCAAACATTTGCGGTGCTTTCATTTAATCTTGCATTATTAAAATTTAAATTATATATGCCAACAGAATCGGTTATTGCTATAAAACAATGTGCTATATATTGATTTGCTATTCTATTATTATTGGGATAAGTAAATGTTGTTTCTTCTATATATTGCTCTATCGGGGTTAATACAATAATTGCAGGATCATAATTATAACTTTCGCCTTCATATCCTTTATGCATCATAAGTTGGCTAACCATTATCGGTTTATCCGAACTCCAAATAGTCGGACTCGCTACTTCAATTTCTATAAAATCGCCCGCATATCTTATCGTTGCAACTCTATCTTCTAATGTGCTATCGGTAATTTGCACCGAATAATTTATTCTTGTATTATCTTCGGCTGCAATTATTTTTATTAAATCGCCTGAATTACAAAGCAATCTATAATTACTTGTAGAAACATTTTGACCATCAACAAAAGGAACGCTAACAAAGTTTTTACCCCACGCTCTTATCGGCGGAAGCATATCTACGATATGATCTTTCGTATCATAAGGATGGTCTAAACCTTGCCTCACAGATGTTCGCATGTGTCCCGATACAACACCAACAGGATTGCTACTTAGAACTAATGTTCCCGTTAAGTCATTAGTTCCAAGCGCCCCCGCTTCTCCTTGAACTAAAAAACAATCACCCGCATTTAAAATCACTCTTCCAGTATCACCTTTCGCAACCCCATTTCTTGTATTGCAAGTTGGAAAATATTCTACAATTGTGCTATCAAAAGATGCCATAACTAAAAACTCGCTCGAACGCGGAGTTAATTGTTCCTTATATTTTGTTTCGTTTAAAACCCTGCCCAATGAATCAATGCAATTATCAAGAATCAACCGCTGCCTTCCATTATACATATCATTCCCCATCGAAACAACCCTATACTCATCGCCCCATATACTAACAGGCAACGCAACATAAGCATCCGATGATTGATTTTTGCTCGAATAAGCCCAAACAATTATCGGCGATTTAGAAGTAATATCTATAAGTTTATTTCTATTCACTCCAATGTTAGTTATTTCAAATGATTTATCTATTGCTATTTCGCGAATTTGCCCTGCCGACATTGGATAAACGGTTGGAGTCAAACCAGGAATACTTACAGTCACCGTATCATTTCTAAGCGGCGATATAAAAATACTTAAATAAAATGTTGGAGTAAGATCCGTGCGATAAATTTCATTTTGCATAAACCCAATCACAAAATGCCTTCCTTGCGTTGCCGACGGCTTAGAATGCAAAACAAAACCCACACTTAATAATAAAACAACTATAAAACAAAATTTATTCTTTCCCATATACTAATATAATATTTTTTTGGGGGAAAACGATTATAGTCCCACAAAAACCCAATCCGCCCTACCGCGCTTGCTTTGGATTGCTTTGGATTGCCGCGGAATTGTAAAAGTTAAGTAATTGGCTCACAGTTTTTAATTTCGAATTAATTAAAAAAAATAAATATAAAATTTAAAAATTATGGCAACTATGTAATAAGAAAATTATTTCCAATGCACTGGCAATCTAGACCATTTTGGAAGGCTTTTGGCAGAATTCTTTTTATGAAGACATAGACGACTAGGAATTAACACCGAAAGAGTTCAGAGAAAAGATCAAAAATGTCAACTAATTACTTAACTTCTACACAAGCGACACAGCTAACTAATTATGGGAATTTGCTACTATTTGTCAATATGACTTTGTAATTGTTCTTAATGACAAAACTAAATTTTGATTTTAAAATATGCTTACTAAAAAAGAAATTACAAAATATATTTTCTTTATTTGATGCTGGGATGGCAGGATTCGAACCTACGAATACCGGACCCAAAACCCGGGGCCTTACCACTTGGCGACATCCCAAACAATATTTTATTGCTTCATTGATTACAAAAATATATTTTTTTAAGTTTGACAACTTTTACAATATAAATTAATTCTGTAATCTATTTTCCACATCCAAATTACAAATGCAACTTTTTTTGCAAAAATAGATAAAAATATTTATTCGGAGTCTAAAATACTATTTTTTTTGTTTGTTGCTTAGAGGTTCGTAATTACTTGCAAATACTATCAACATTAATAGAATTGTTAGGTTTTTTTGTAA
>Ga0099364_10010346_pt1 | contig 12831 bp, 15 predicted proteins | sample TergutTh196P3_FD_73070 | JGI IMG/M metagenome (GOLD analysis project Ga0099364, IMG submission 73070) | Microcerotermes parvus P3 segment gut microbial communities from Pointe-Noire, Republic of the Congo - Th196 P3 | ecosystem: Host-associated > Arthropoda: Insects > Digestive system > Gut ... | reverse complement strand
CTGCTGGATAGAAAGCTATGCGAATATAGACGGTGTTGAACTTGATATTGGGATTTTTAGACTGCGTGACGCAGTTCCAATGATTAACGGATATGCGAGTTTGATTGACGCATTAAATAATGAAATAGCGGATCCGGCTACTGATCCTACTAGGCGTACAGAAGCGATTGAAGAACGTGCTGATGCGATTAGAGGGTTATTGGATATCATTGATGTTGGAGATGTTAACGTTCTGGATGATCAAGGAGACCCGATTGATCCTTTGGATTGGGATACTTTTCCGGATAGTATCACTATATCGATTACCGGGACAGACAGGGTAACGGGGTTAGCAAGCACAGTAGAACTCGTAGGCCCGGACGGCGTTACGCTTGTCGAGGACCGCGGGCCCGGCGCTGACTTTAACCCCAAGGACGGCGAGCTGAAAGCGTATATTGACATGCGTGATAACAGCGACCCGGTAGGATTGCCCGGAATACCGCGCTTCATTGATATGCTAAACCTCCTTGCGCAATCTCTGGTACAGGAAGTCAACAGAGTACACCGCCAAGGTTGGACGGATTTGCCTGCAGGTTCAGTGACCGGCGTAAACTTCTTCCAAGGCGGCGTGTGGCTTGACGAAAGCGTTATTTTGACATGGAATCCTACCGGCGGTGCCAGTGGTGATGGATCTTGGGAAGACATGAATGGTGACGAGGTTAACGATCCGGAGAGCGCTGGTTATGTCTTTCATAACGGCGTTTGGACATCATCACTGACATTCAGCATGATAACCGGTAAGTGGGAAGACGTAAACGGAGATGAGATTTTCGATCCTGCCGAAGCCGGATACAGCTATGAATTCGACATTTCCACCGTCACAGCCAAGAACATAAGCCTCAGCCGTGAGGTCGGAGGGAACGAATTTGCGATCGCCGGCTCGTCAGAAGCGATAGTCAGAACCGGCGCGTCGAACGAGTTGCAGCGAGGCAACAACGAGAACATGAACGCGCTATACGACCTGTTTGCAAACAACGCCAGCAGTATAACAGTCGGCAGCGTCGTAATCGGCGCCTTTGACAGCTACGCCACCAACATAAGATCCGGCGTTGGCATCGCGCTCGAATTTGCAAAGAGCATGACAGACACCAGCCTAACGCTGACGTTAGCCGCCGAAAGGCAAAGGACATCCGTGTCCGGTGTGTCGCTTGACGAAGAAATGACGCACCTTATAAAATACCAACATGCCTACTCGGGCGCGGCGCGTGTGATCACAGCAATGGACGATGCGCTTGACAGGCTGATAAACGGAACGGGTAGAGTAGGACTGTAGGAGGATATATAAAATGCGCGTAACTAATTCTATGCTTGCCGGCACTTTGATGAGAAATCTCAATGTGAATTTGAATAGACTAGATAAGCTGCAAAACCAGATATCTACTGGCAGGAAGTTTGCGAACATCAGCGACGATCCGGTAGCGCTCGTATACAGCCAAGCGGCGAGAAATAAAATAGCGCGCCTGTCACACTACCAAAGATCGGTCGGAACCGCGCAGGATTGGCTGAATCAGGCCGAGCTGGGTGTTATGGAACTCCAAAAGACAATCACGAATGCGCTTGAAGACGCAGTAAACGCGGCTACTGACGTAAAGACGAATGACGACAGGAAAAACATTGCTGCCGCAATGGCGCAGTTCCGTAACCATTATATTGACACGCTCAACACTACATTCGGGGATAAATATGTATTCGGCGGCTACAACACTCCCGGTGAGCCGGAGGGTTCAAGACTAACGGACGGGATGAAAGCGTTTACATTTGACATAGATCCGCTAACCGGAGAAGGAGCACTGTTCTATAACGGATTTAATCTGACAACGTTTGACGGGATGCTGGCCGAAGACTATGACAGTATAGTTCTTGCCGACACGTATGCTGATGTACCGGCCGCCTTGAGAGCACGCTTGGAGGCAGATTTTGGTTGGACTACGACCGGGGAAACATTTGATATGTTCAAAACCCTTCACAGCAATGTTCTTACGTTTGACGTAGGGCCCGGGGTGAGTATGCCCGTAACGATGAATGGCATAGAAGTTGTTTTGATCCGCACAACGGACGTGGATGCTGACGGTAATATGATCAACGTCATACGCAGCTCAGCCAATATTCTTCACGATTTATTCGTTCTGGCGGAAAATGAGAACGACGATATCGAAAATGTTGTTTTGAAAATCAGCGATATGATAAAGCCTATTCAGGACGCCCAGAATCATCTGTTAACGAAGACAGCCGAAATAGGTGGACGGGTTAGGCGTCTTGAACTGCTCGAAGCAAGATATGAGCAAGACATGATAAACTATGAGAGGATGAAATCGAACGCAGAGGACGTAGACATGGCGGAAGTGATAATACTTCAGAAAATGGCCGAAGCCGTGTATCAAGCAGCCCTATCCTCGGGCGCAAGAATCATCCAACCGACACTGATGGATTTTCTGAGATAAAGGAATAAAGGTATAAAGGAATAAAGAACAAGGGCACACTATGACACAAGCAAGGAGGCGGTGTTAATGGCCGGCATACCACATATTACGATTGAGCAGCAGCTTGCCGAGATAGGCATAGAAAGAACGGCTGCGCAAATGAAAATTGAGCAGCAGCGGATGCAAATGCGGATAAAAACCGAGATGCCGCAGATGGAGATCGAGCGGAAGAATCCCTCTTTCAAAATCAACAGAAAGAAGATAAACTCCGAATCTGGGCTGAAGTCTACGCCGGAACTCTCGAAGACCTATCGGGACAGAGGCAGAGCCGGTGCGTACCGTGGAGCGAGAACGGCAGTTCAGGATGGAAACTTCCTCGGAAATGTCAGAAACCCCGGCGACAGGGTCGGACAGCTTGCGCGCAATAAAAAGATGAGCGCGATACTCAAAAAGAAGGAAATCAACTTAGGGCTGATGCCGCGAAGTTCGCCGGAGGTAGAGTGGGATCGGGGTTCCATGCGCATCAACTGGTCAAAGCACAGTATCGTCATCGATTGGGACGGAGAGTATATGCCCAAAGTGACGATAGATCCCAAGCATTCTATAGAGGTCTATTTACGCACCAAACCATATTTTCGGGTGTTGGTCACCGAAGCAGAAGAAGATCCTAATATGCCCGGAAGATTGGTTGACGAGGCGATATAATCACTATTGAAGGAGATATAAATGCTGGTAGATACTATACGGTTCGGGCAGGTCGATGTTGATGAGACCAAGCTCATTACGTTTGATGAGGGTGTTCCCGGACTTGAGGAATACCAAAAGTATGCACTGCTTCAATTTGAAGAGAGTTACCCGATAATTTGGCTTCAGTCGGTGGATGAAGGCGGGATTTGTCTGCCCGTCCTTGATACGTTTGCCGTTCTCACAGGATATGTGTTCGATATCGACGACGAGGATGTGAAGATGCTTGAACTGAGCGAGCCGGAAGATTTACACGTTGTCAGCGTACTTGTGATACCGGAAGAGATACAGCGGATGACAGTAAATCTTGCGGCACCGATAATAATAAATACCGTCACAGGAAAGGCCAAGCAGATAATGCTCTCAGGGAGCGACTATAACGTCAGAGTCCCTGTCTTTCAAGATATCTACAAGATGATCGCGGGAGAGGAGGGCGGCGCTGATGCTGGTACTGTCACGGAAGCTGAATGAGACTATCCTTATAGGCGATAATATCAGGGTGACCCTTCTGGGAATAGATGGCGATAAAATAAAAGTAGGCATCGACGCACCAAGGGACATCAAGGTGTTTAGGGAAGAATTGCTTGAAGCAACGAAAAGCACGAATCAACAGGCTCTCACGGCACCGGTGGTATCGTTCGACCTTTCGAAAATTAAAAAACCCGAATCGGGCGGATCCGCCAAGGTGAAGAAGGAATAAATCAATAATATCAAAAGCCCGGCTACGCCCGGGCTATATCTATAGATAGTGCTATTTTTGAAGAATATTTAAACATTTCAACTTTTGGTTGCATATTTATGGAAGAGGTGATAGTATAGGGTGATATTATTGGCAGTGGTGTGCAAAACTGAGCGTATATTCAACATTGTCATAACACTATTTCTCAAATTGAGCTGCGGAGCGGACCATCAGGAGGGTCGTGTATGATAGCATCCATGGGCAACATGCTCGGGCAAATCAGAGAATACTTCAGCAAAATGGAAAGAAAATCCAAAATAAGACTTGGTATTCTCACCGTGATTGTCATTGTACTGGCGATAATTACGGTAAGCTGGCTCAGCCGTGTGAATTATGTTACTCTTCATACAGCGCAGAGCGATGCGGAAGCGGGCGAGATATTACAGTCGCTGAGGGACTCGGGAGAGCAAGCTAGGGTGGAAGGGAGACGGATCCTTGTTCCTGAAAACAGAGTCCAAGATTTGAGAGTGTTGCTGGCATCGCAGGGAGTAATAGGGCCCAGCGGTATTGATCTGACGATTCTTGAATCCGCAGCCGGATTTAATATATCATCGGATCATGCCAAGCAATTGTATGATTATCAGATAGCGTCCGCGCTTACTACCCAGCTGCTTACATATGAAATGATTCAAAACGCCGTAGTTACGGTGAGGTCCGGCGAGACATCGTCATTTGCCGTGTCACAAGGCACTAGGGAGGCCACTGCTGCCGTCGTGCTTGTTGTTCGTGGCGGGGCTGTGCTTTCAAATCAACAAGCGCAGGCTATTGGCGAACTGATTAAAGGCAATGTTCCGGGGATAAAGCCAGAAAACATCTCTATTAGCGACAACAGGTTGAATTATTACCCTATCGGCGATGGAAGTGTCGATCTTGGTACGGAGATTCACTCGCGAATAGCGCTTAGAAACCTCCTTCAACAGCAGCTGAAAGTACAGGGGGAGCAGCTTCTCACGCCGATATTCGGGATGAGTAATTTGCAGATATCCGCTAGCGTCTCGCTCAATTTTGACAGGCGAGTCACTGAAAGTGTCGAGTTTTTCCCGCCTATACCGGGCGAGATGGATGGCATCGTACGCAGTTCTTCGGAAATATATGAAAACTCAAGGAGGAGTGATATTGCTGAGGGGATTCCCGGGACAGATCCAAATGCAATGGGAACGGTGGAGTACCCATACGGTACGCTTGCGGACGGATATGAATACGCGAGGGCGGTTCTTGACAGGAATTACGATATCAACGAAACCAGAGAGATAATTGAACATGAGCAGGGCACAATCGAAAGTGTGGAGATAGCGATTCTGATTGACAGGGAGACAATAACAGAGGATTTTACTGCCGAAGTGACCAACCTTGTATCAAGGGGACTTGGAATCGCCCCGGGAAATATTGCAGTCGAACATGTACCGTTTTCTTACCGATTGCCATCCTTTGAGGAGTTGCAAGCAGAAATAGACGCGGAAAGGGCGCGGTTGGAGCAAAGGGAGCTTATAGAAACGATACTAATGTGGGCTGTCATACTGCTGCTCGGCATAGCGTTTATATCGCTTATTAAAACAATCGTCAGAGCTATCAGAGGGCCCGAACCTGAGCCTCTGCTGGCGGACGGATATGATGGATATGACGAGGGAGGATATATAGATTACGTAGCGGACGATGAAATTAGTATGGATGATGAGTATGATGAAGTCCAGCTTACCACAAAGTCATCAGGACTTGAGCAGATAGAAAGATTCATTGATAAAGATCCGGACGCGGTAGCGCAGCTCCTGCGCAATTGGCTGACGGACGACTGATAGGCTGTTTCGCAAACCCGGTTGAGAATTGAGAATTGAGAGTTGCGGTCGCAGACCGCTTCAGGGTGATATGACATGGCAGATACGCTAACTTCAAAGGAAAAGGCAGCGATACTTTTGATAAGCCTCGGGAGAGAGTACTCCGCCGAGCTATATAAGCATTTGTCCGATGAAGAAATCAGCGATATGACACTCAGCATAACAACGACGAGGAGGGTAGGACCTGAGGTCAGGGAGCAGATCATAGACGAGTTTTATGAGATGTGCCTTGCTCAGAAATTCATCACTGAAGGCGGGATCGATTTTGCACGGGAGATACTCGAAAAAGCGATAGGCCCCGAAAGAGCGGAGGAAATGATAAGGAAACTATCTTCTTCGCTTCAGGTTCGCCCATTTGACTTTATTAGGAGGGTAGACTCGACGCAGATACTCAATGTTATACATAACGAGCACCCGCAAATCATTGCTCTTGTTCTGTCATATATCGAACCCAAGCAGGCTGCGCAGATAATAGCGTCACTCCCGCAGGAACGGCAGACAGAAATTATCAGCCGGATATCAAAAATGGGCAGTTCTTCCGCAGAATACGTAAAGGAAGCAGAGCGTATTTTGGAACGCAAAGTCACATCGATGGGCTACACCGACAATATAGTCGTCGGCGGTATCGACACGATCGTCGATATAGTAAATTCACTCGACAGATCGTCCGAAAAGAATATTCTGGAGAGCCTCGATGTCAGCGACAGCGAACTGGCCGACGAAATCAGAAAGCGCCTGTTCGTCTTCGAGGATATCGCGAAGCTCAACAATGTCACAGTCCAGCGTGTCCTCAGGGAAATCAGCAACACCGATCTCGCCGTCGCGCTCAAAATGGCGACAGAGGACGTCACGAAGACTATATTCAACAATATTTCCAAGCGCCTGCAGGAAATGATAAGGGACGATATGGATGTCATGGGGCCTGTGCGTGTGCGCGATGTTGAAGAGGCTCAGCAAAGGATAGTCAATGTTATCCGAAAACTGGAGGATGATGGAGAAATCATTATTGCCCGCGGAGAAGGGGATGAACTGATTGTTTAGAATTGACAGAAATCTTGTCAACCTTGCATCCGCGCGATCTGTTTATGTAGACGGAGATGATGCGGCGACCGATGCGGAGGGGGCGGCGGCCCCTGATGCGGCAGCCGCTGCGGCTTCAGCCGCCCATATTGTGCAAGAATTGATCCGAAACGCAGAGGTAAAAGCCGAGGGGATTTTGGAAAATGCGCGCAAGGAGGTCGCAGCGCTGATGCTATCCTCCCGGGAGCAAGCAGATGAGGAGCGCCGCCAAGCGTTGCAGGAAGGTTATATTGAGGGGTCTAAGGAAGGCAGGCGCGCCTATGAAGAAAAATACGCAAAGAAATCGCGTGAGGACGATGAGTCGCTAAAACGTGTAATCGCGGAGCTGTATGAGGAAAGAAAGCGCACTTATGACGGAATTGAGGATGAAGTCGTAGGGCTTGCGTTTGAAATCGTCAAAAAAGTCATAGGTCAAGCCGAAGACGAGGTCGGGGGAGTGTTTGAGTCGCTGATTAGAAATGCGCTCAAACAAATTGCCCCGGAAGGAAAAATTATCATTAGAGTAAGTCCGGCTGAGTACGAGCGGTTCTTTTCATCGGGATCCGCTGTCTTTGAATTAGATAAAAACGTAACGGTTGCTGCGGCTGTGCTAAGGGATGCATCGCTCGAACAGGGAGACTGCCTGATTGATGCCGAAGACGAAACGATAAACGCAGGGCTGAATACTCAATTAGATTATATTAAGATAGCGTTCACGGAAGTCAAGGGTCAGGAATTAAGCGCTCAAGTTTGAACATAAAAAGTAGCAATCGTCATTGCGGGGGCTTTACCCGCAATCCCCTGCGGAACCTCGGGGATAGTCATTTCCAAATCATTTGGGGTAGGATGTTCTCAATGACAACTATCAACTTTGATAAATACCACCGCGCGCTTGACAAGCTCGACTCTCTTGAGCGAGCGGGCAGGGTAACAAAAATCGTTGGGCTTGCTGTTGAAGCCAGCGGCCCTCCTTCAAAAATCGGGGATATATGCAATCTTTTCACACTTGACGGTGAGCGATACGTTCGGTCTGAAATCGTGGGATTCAGGGATGGCAGAACGCTGTTGATGCCGTTTGGCAGCGTAGAGGGCATAGGTCTTGGCAGCTATGTTGTGTACACGGGCAAGGCGCTGAGGGTACCGGTCGGCAGAAACTTGACTGGAAGGATACTGGACGCGCTTGGATATCCGTTCGACGATTTGCCGGTACCGGAACCGGAAGCTTGGTATCCTGCGGAAAACAGCCCGCCGAACCCGCTTGCAAGGGAACGCATTCGCGAAGTGCTTCCGCTTGGCATTAAGGCGATAGACAGTATGCTGACCGTTGGGCGGGGACAGCGCCTTGGCATTTTTTCCGGCTCGGGTGTTGGCAAGAGCACATTGCTTGGGATGATAGCCAGATATGCGGTAGCTGATGTCAATGTCATAGTCCTAGTCGGAGAGCGCGGACGCGAAGTAAAAGACTTTGTCGAAAGGGATCTCGGTGAAGATGGACTGAGAAAATCAGTGCTCGTCATCGCTACATCAGACCAACCTGCGCTATTGCGGCTAAAATGCGCGATGACAGGCACGGCGATAGCCGAATATTTCAGGGACTGCGGGTATAAAGTGCTGCTGCTCATGGACTCGCTGACGCGTTTTGCGATGGCGCAGCGGGAGATAGGCATGGCAGCGGGAGAGCCGCCCGTGTCCAGAGGGTTCCCGCCTTCGGTGTATTCGATCTTGCCGAAGTTGCTCGAACGATCAGGAATGTCGGATAAAGGCTCGATAACCGGGCTTTACACCGTTCTCGTCGAGGGGGATGACCTAAATGAACCAATCTCAGACACCGTCAGAGGCATTCTCGATGGACATATAGTCTTGTCGAGATCTATAGCGAACAGCAACCATTACCCTCCGATAGACGTGCTTGCGAGCGTGAGCCGCGTTATGCCGGACATTGTCACACAGGAGCATCTTCAGGCGTTCGGCACTGTCAAGAACATGATTGCTGTCTATCGCGAGGCGGAAGACCTGATAAATATCGGAGCTTACAAACAAGGCGCGAACCCCGAGATCGACAGGGCGGTGATGCTTCACCCCGCAATACAAGGCTTCTTAAAGCAAGGCGTGACAGAGAGCTACACATTTGAGCAGATACATGACATGATGGTAGAGATTACAAAATGAAAAAGTTTGTATTTACCCTCCAGGCTCTGTTTGATTATAAAATAACGGTCGAAAAACAGCAGAAGGCTGAACTGAAAAAAGCCCAGCAGGCGCTCAGGGAGCTGCTTGATGAGGAGCAGCGGTTGTTGAATGCATACGCTGAAAACGAACGGTCGCTCGAAAGGGCGCTGCGGGAGAATATAAATGTTGCTGCGGCGCTGAGCGAGCATGACGCGTATTTCCGATTTTTACGCGACGCCCTGAAGGAATTGCGCGTAAGGATTGTGAGGGCGGAAAAGATAGTCAGCGAGTGCCAGGCTCGGCTGATAACGACGATGAAAGAGATAAAGACTTACAACAAGCTGCATGATGAGCAATATCAGGAATACCTAAAAGAGGTACAGTCTGAAGAAGAAAAAGAAATAGGCGACTTGGTATCGTTCAACGTAGTCAGCGAGGTAATTTACTAGTTTCGGTGGTGACATTTATGGCGGATGAATTAAATGACGATATTATTGACTTGACGGATGATGCGAGCTCAGGCGGCGCGGGGGAAGAGCAGGATAAACCTGCCGGAGCGCCCAGACCGCCTAGGCCTCAAAGGCCTCCCCCGGCGGCAAGAGCCGAGAGCAAACCCGCAAGCGGCAAGAAAAAAGGCGGCATATTAAAAATCATACTTTTGATCGTCGTTGCCCTTCTCGTCGCCGGATTTGTGTTTGAAGAGATATACTTTAACTTCCTCGGTACCCGCGATGTTTTCATCGACCTTGTCATGGGGCTTGACCCCGAGTATGTGGCGCGTGTTGATAATCTGGATTCAAGAGAAGCTGAGCTAGACAGGATGCAATCGGACATTGAAGCGCGAGAGCGAATGGCGGAGACAAGGGAGGCGCAGCTGTTAAGGCGCAGCTCAGAGCTTGATATAAGGGAAGAAGTTGTCTTCGACTGGGAGCAGTGGGCAATGCCGTTGTACCGGCGGCAGATGACCGAGCAGGAGCTTTTGGATATGCAGTCGCTTAGCATATCGTATTCGCGTATGTCGCCCGAAGCGGCGGCGGAAATCCTCGTGGAGCTGGAGGAGCCGGGCGACGTCGCGGCGATCCTGTATTTCATGAGCGAGCGAAATGCCGCTGCGATTCTGGCGGTAATGGATCCCGTATTCGCCGCGATGATAACGGAAATATTGCTGTATAACTAGTAAAGTAAATGTAATTACTCAAAACCTTGCGCTCGGACGGTTATATCTGTTCCCGCAATCGCTCAGTGGCGCATCCATGCGCCAATTCGCGAGCACTCTCACCGTCCTTGGTTGCGTTTTGCGTGAACAGACACAGCCATCCTCACCGGTTCTGAGCAGTTACAAGTAAATGGTGACAACACATAACCCCTGTGCGTTTTTTGTTAAGACTTTCGAGAAAAGATTAAATACTATTGGGAAGGATTTTGAGCGATGATTTGCAAAAAAACATTCCAAGGAAGCTTGAAAAGACGCCGTTTGACAACCAAAACACTCACATATTTGTTGTGTATTATGTTGTTTTGGTCGTTTACTATGCTCACGGTAAGCGCATCCGCCACAGCTGAGATGACTGTTGAGACGGCCTCGGCAAGACCCGGCGAAAGCGTGACGATTACTGTTTCGCTTGGCAACAATCCCGGAATAGCGGGACTCCGGCTGCAAATCTCATATGATGCCACGCGATTGAGCATAGGAAGCGTAAGCGCGGTAACAAGAGGCGCCGCCCTTGGGCGTCTCACGTATGTAGGGGTAAGCAATTAGACCTACAGCAACAACCCGTTTACCGTTTTATGGTACGGCGCTATGAATGACAATACGACAGGCGTTTTGCTTAATGTAACATTTACTGTTCTTAGCGACGCCCCGGCGGGGATGGCTTCTGTTAACGCAAGCTATGGAACAAGCAATCCGGTGAATCTTAATGAAGTTCCGATTCCGATGTCAATAACACAAGGCGGAGTCACCGTTATACGTGATACGCCTGGTGGAACAACACCGAATCAACCGACATTGCCGGATCAACCGACGCTGCCAAATCAACCGACGCTGCCAAATCCAGCGACACCAACGACGCCGACTTTACCCACGCAACCGCCGGATCAGCCATCAGACCCCGTTGAACCTGTGCCGCCGATTGCGGAGTTGCGCGAGCCGACAAACTTTGCGGATGTTTTAGAAAACCAATGGTGGTACGATGCCATATCATTTGTATCCGCACACAGACTGTTCGCGGGTGTCGGAGGCGACCTATTCGCGCCGAGGAGCACAATGACACGAGCGATGTTCGTGACCGTGCTGGCGCGGCTTGATGGCGCGGAACTGTCAGAGTATCAAAGCTTGCCATTTGAAGACACGATAATCGAGATATGGTACGGCCCTGCCGTAGCGTGGGCGAACGCAAATGAAATCATCGGCGCAGAGATTTTTGACGGGTTCGACGAAGGGTTGTTCAATCCTAATACCCCGATAACGCGGGAGCAGATGGCTGTGATTTTTGATAATTACATACAATTCGCCGGTTTGGAAATTCAATCAAATCCGGCGCGTGAGTTTTCCGATATCGATCAAGCAAGCGGCTGGGCGCAAGAAGCAATCCAATCAATGCGCGACATGGGCATAATACAAGGCGTAGGCAGCAACAACTACAACCCAAAAGGCCTATCAAACAGAGCACAAGTCGCGCAGATATTCATGAACCTTGTAAATGCCATGAGCGGGTAATGAAGCCGTTTGATATTTTCATAGCCTATGGTTCATGGAGGCCGAATGATGCTCCTTTATCATGGAAGTAACATAATCGTAGATAAGCCGCAACTCATCCCGCAGAATCGAGCATTGGATTTCGGCAGAGGATTTTATACTACTGAGAATATTGATCAGGCAATCTCTTTTGCTGAGAAGGTTTTACGCCGCAGAAAAGAAGGTGAAGCAATTGTCAGTGTTTATGATTTTGACGAAAATGCTGCGTTCTCCGCCTGCAGTCTTCTTCACTTTGATATGCCCAACGAACAATGGCTGGACTTTGTTTCAGACCACCGGAACAGAACCTATCATGGCGAGAAGTATGAGATAATTTACGGTCCGGTTGCAAATGACGATATATTCCGAGTTTTTCAGCTTTATGCAAGCGGCGATTTATCGAAAGCAGAAACTATTAGCCGCTTGAAGATAAAGAAGCTGTACAATCAACTGGTTTTATCAAGCGACAAAGCATTATCATATTTGCAGTTCACCGGAACTATGGATGTAAGCGGTAAGCTGAAATGAAAGATAACAACCTATCAACAGTTTTAATTTTCCTCGTGCCGCAGGTATTGGAACTGGTTATAAATCAGTATAATGTTGATGATGAAAAAGCCGCGGAGATGTTCTATTCCTCAACGTTGTATGAGAGGCTCGAAGAAGAAGAAACAAAATTATGGCATTTGAGCGCACATGCACTTTTTGAGATGTTTCAGGAAGAACAGGAAACAGGAAACATCACATATCCGGAGGAGGCATGACAATGAGCGCTGAAGGAAAGTTCTTAATTTACTGCCTTGAAATCTATAAAGCAGCGAAGAATATGACCGGCAAGCAGGTAATTGATGTGTTTAAACAATACGGCATTACAGGATATGTCTTATCATGCTATGATGCCCTGCATACGACAGGAGCACACTACATAGTTGAGGATATTGATCTCTTTATTGAAGCGCGGCGCTAAAAAAACGGCGGGATTAAAAATCAACAAATTTAGCAAAACAGGCAAGTAACAGACCCTCAAATGCCCAGATACGCCTGCTTTATATAGTCGTCTTCGAGCATCGTGTGCCCTTCGCCGCCTTTGAC
>Ga0099364_10010345_pt1 | contig 12832 bp, 9 predicted proteins | sample TergutTh196P3_FD_73070 | JGI IMG/M metagenome (GOLD analysis project Ga0099364, IMG submission 73070) | Microcerotermes parvus P3 segment gut microbial communities from Pointe-Noire, Republic of the Congo - Th196 P3 | ecosystem: Host-associated > Arthropoda: Insects > Digestive system > Gut ... | reverse complement strand
CATTGCCTCAATGTGGGAAGCGGTTTTTGCCGATGTCGGTGTTGCGCTTCTTGCGATACTAAATGCCGCGCGTGCGGGGTACAAAAATTGAAATATTATTATATAATTAAATGTCTAGTGTCCTGTCCTATACAAATGACACAATAAATGTTAAGTTAATTCCTTATGTAATAAGGAATTAACGCATATTTGGATAACGGTAACCGAATAGGACAGGACACTAGTTTGAGGAGGATGTATGCAAACTGAAACATTGTGCATTGGCGGAATGCACTGCGCCGCATGTTCTGCGCGGGTGGAAAAAGAAGTACAAAAGCTGGAGGGTGTAAAAACAGCTTCGGTAAATCTTGCAACGGAAAAACTGGTTGTTGAATTTGACGATACCCGTACGCTTGACGAAATAAAAGAAACAGTGGTTAACGCAGGCTATCAGGTTTTGGAAACTAAAAAAAAAATTCCATAAATGAAAACTGGGAACGCAAGCAGAAAGAAATAAAAGCATGGAAAACAAAAGCCGCCGTGGCGCTTGTTTTTGCACTGCCGCTTTTTTATATCACTATGGCTCCAATGCTGCCGTTCAGATGGCTTCCGTTTTGGACTCAGATTCATCATACCATGATGGATTTTCCCCTAACGTTTGCGGTATGGCAGATAGTTCTGCTGCTTCCGATTATCATTGCAGGGTATAAATTCTACACCGTTGGATTTATGGCGCTTGTCCGCCGAAGCCCCAACATGGATTCGTTAATTGCCATCGGAACTTCGGCTGCGGTAATTTACAGCGCATACAATACATGGAAGATCATTAACGGCGATTCTTCGGCGGTAGATTTTCTGTATTACGAAACCGCCGGTGTGATCTTCGCACTTGTGCTTCTCGGTAAAGCGCTTGAAGCTGTGTCTAAAGGAAGAACAAACGAAGCTATAAAAAAACTCATGGGGCTTGCGCCTAAGACCGCCGTCATTATACAAGACGGAATCGAAAAAGAAATTCCGATTGATGATGTAAAAACAGGCGATGTAATCGTGGTAAAGCCGGGCGCAAAAATTCCCGTGGATGGCACTGTACTTGATGGGCATACCGCAATAGACGAATCCATGCTGACAGGCGAAAGCATGCCGGTGGATAAAAAATCCGGCGACGCCGTGTATGCCGCAACAATTAACACAACAGGGGTGGTGCAATTCCGCGCCGACAAAGTCGGAACGGACACAGCTCTGGCGCAGATTATCAAACTTGTAGAAGATGCGCAAGGCGGCAAGGCTCCTATCGCGGCGTTAGGCGACAAGGTAAGCGCCGTGTTTGTTCCTGTTGTGTGCGTTATTGCAATCGCGGTTGGCGCATCGTGGCTTTTGGCAACCGGTAGTGTTACATTTTCTCTTTCAATTTTTATCACAATGCTTGTCATCGCCTGCCCCTGCGCTCTCGGTCTTGCAACCCCGACTGCGATAATGGTCGGTACAGGGAAAGGCGCGGAAAACGGCATATTGATCAAAAGCGGCGAAGCGCTGGAAATCACCCACAAGATCAACACAATAATTTTTGACAAGACAGGAACAATAACCGAAGGCAAACCCACTGTAACAGATGTTGTTTTAGTGAACAGGAAGCAGAGAACAGAGAACAGAGAACAAGTAACGGATAATAGTGAAGATCTTTTTCTTCAACTTGCGGCGTCTGCTGAGAAGGGTAGTGAACATCCGCTGGGACAGGCTGTTGTGCATGAAGCTGAAAGGCGCGGTCTTAACTTGTTTCCCGTAACGGAATTTAAAGCCATCCCGGGACGCGGCATAGAGGTTAAAATTGATGTTTCGCAATCAAATAATTCTTCTCTTTTCACTACCCAATACTCACTACTCACTTACCTCATTGGGAACCGGAAACTCATGGACGAACGCGGCATTTCACTTGCCGCGCTGGAGGCCGAGTCCGACAGGTTTGCGGGCGAAGGTAAAACTCCCATGTATGTTGCTATTGACGGGAAGCTTGCAGGGATTGTTGCAGTAGCTGATGTGGTGAAAGAGAGCAGCCGCGGGGCAATAGAACGTTTGCACAAAATGGGCATTGAAGTTGTCATGATAACGGGGGATAACAAAAAAACTGCCGCCGCTATTGCAAAACAGGTTGGAATTGATCGTGTGCTTGCAGAAGTGCTTCCGCAGGACAAATCCAATGAAGTAAAAAAACTTCAAAGTACGCCTGTCGAAAATCAGCATGGGGGAAATCATAAATTTTTAAAAGTGCTTTTTCCCCATGATGCAGACCGCAGATTTGTAGCAATGGTTGGAGACGGCATTAACGACGCGCCTGCGCTGGTTCAGGCGGACGTTGGCATTGCTATCGGAAGCGGCACGGATGTTGCAATGGAAAGCGCAGATATTGTGTTAATGAGAAGCGATCTTATGGACGTGCCAACGGCAATCAACTTGAGCAAGCGGACAATCCGCACTATTAAGCAAAATCTTTTCTGGGCGTTTGCATATAACACTTTGGGCATTCCCATTGCCGGAGGGCTTCTGTATCTTTTTGGCGGCCCGCTTATGAACCCAATGTTCGCCGCCGCCGCAATGAGCCTAAGCTCGGTGACGGTTGTGTCCAACGCTTTAAGGCTGAAACGGTTTAAAGCATAAGCTAGGAGCAACAAAGGTGAATACAGGGAAATAACTGGTATTGACAGAATACCGGAAATGTTGTATAAATAAACATAAATTGTATAACAATAAGGAAGAGAGTTTCCAAAATGTCAATTAGAATCAGAACAATTCTTGTCATTTTTTCTACAATGTTGGTTATCATTTCCTTCAGCGTCTTTGTCGGTATCTTTACGGTAACAGGCGTCACCAATGCAGCTCAGGAAGCCGACCTTAGGCTGGTTTCCGACATTGCCGATAATTTTATCAGCAGCGAGATCAAGGCCTTAAAATCAATAGCTTTAGGAATTGTTCAAATGCTATCCTTAACCGAAGACGTACAATGGGCTTATGTTTTAGAAAGTCTCTATATTGAGTATCCTGAGTTTATCGGAATGACTGTTTGGGATTTGCCGTCGCGCAGTTTCATCGCTTCGGCTGGAAGATTTCCGGCGCAGCCCGGATCAATAGAAAATGAATACATACAACAGGTAATTCTGGGTAATACGGTAATATCATCCACTGTTTCAATTCCAGAAGGAACAGTATTTTATTTAACCGCTTCTCTGCCTGAAATGAACGATACAATGCTGACTCTCACACTATCATATATGTATTTTTCAGACCTGCTTTCGAATTTTAAAATATGGGAAACAGGTCATATATTCATGGACGATTCGAATGGGTTTCTTGTCGCTAACCCGCGTCCATTATGGGTAGAGACCAGGATTGATTTTACCCACATGGCGCAGATAGATCAGTTAAACTTGTCAATGGTAAATAATATCAGACAGGGGTTTGAAACCGAAACCAGAATAGTCAATTATTCTATTTCCGGCGTACCGCGCTTATGCGTGTACCGGTCTATAAGCGGGTCGGAAGAAGGCTGGGTTTTAGGCGTTGTTTCGCCGCTTCCAGAGAGCCCTTTCCGTTATATTGACATAGGGCTTGTTGTGGTTGGAATCGTCAGCTTGTTCCTTAGTTTGATTGCAGCGCTTGTCGCTTCCGGTTTTATCAAAAAGCCGTTTGAAAAAATAGCCGCGTTAAAAGAAGTAGCGGAAGCAGCCTCCAAGTTTAAAAGCGACTTCCTTGCAAACATGAGTCATGAAATCCGCACCCCGATGAATGCTGTTCTTGGCGTTACCGAAATCATGATGCAAAGCGAATCCCTTTCTAAAGAGAACGAAGAAAGACTGGAAAAAATTTACACTTCGTGCGATATGCTGATGGGTATTATTAACGACATACTGGATTTTTCAAAAATAGAAGCGGGCAAACTGGAAATAAAACCGTATCAATACTATGTTGCCAGCCTTATCAACGATTCCATTCACCTGAACATGATGCGAATTGGCGAAAAACCAATCAAATTTGAACTTATAATAGATGAAAATATTCCGGCAAAATTAGTAGGCGATGAACTTCGCATTAAACAAATAATGAATAATATTTTGAGTAACGCATTCAAATATACCGAAGCCGGAAAAGTTACGCTGACTGTATCTTCTGAACCCTGCGAAAATGGAATTATACTTGTCGTAAGCGTAAAGGATTCAGGGCGCGGCATGACGCCGGAGCAATTGGAAAAATTGTTTGATGAATACTCCCGCTTTAATGAAGAATCCAGCCGTGCCATCGAAGGGACTGGTCTTGGGCTTTCCATTACTCTGCGTCTTTTAAATCTTATGGGCGGCAAGATTGAAGTGGAAAGTAAGGTGCTCAGCGGTTCGCTGTTTACTATAAGGCTCCCGCAGGAAACAGTGGATTCTGAAGTCCTTGGCAAAGAATTGACAGATAGACTGCGGCAGTTCCGACTGAATGATATGCTGTACAGGAAAAGGGGTCAGATAACGCGGGATCCCATGCCGTACGGAAAAGTTCTGATCGTTGACGATGTGGAAGCGAATCTTTATGTCGCAGAAGGTCTTCTGAAGCCTTATAAACTGCAAATTGATTCTGTTATGAGCGGGTTTGATGCCATTGACAAAATCAGTGAAGGCGATAAATTCGATATTATATTCATGGACCACATGATGCCGGGGCTGGACGGTATCGAAACGACGAAGCGTTTGCGCAGTTTAGGTTATAGCGCGCCCATTATTGCACTGACTGCAAATGCAGTAGTTGGGCAGGCGGATATATTCCTTGAAAACGGATTTGATGATTTTATTGCCAAGCCGATAGACGTACGCCAGTTGAACGCCGTCCTGAATAAAATGGTACGCGACAAACAGCCTCTGGAAGTTGTTGAAGCTGCCAGAAAACAAATTGGAACAGGGACAAGCAGTGAACAGCAGATTAGCCCGCATTTACAGGAATTGCTGGATCGTGTCAGGGAGCATATCATTCAAGGTGAATTAGACGAAGCGGAAAACGCAATAGCTTCTTATTCAGAAGGCTTATCTTCGGATTCATTTTCAGCGGTTACTGCGGCTTTGAATAGAGAGATCGACGGGTTAGATATAGTCAAGGGGCTTGAAAAATTTAACGGTGATATAGAAATTTATTTAAAACTTCTGCGTTCATATACAGGCGGCGTCCGTTCCCTGTTTGATTTAATGGAAGCTGTCTGCGATGAAAATATGTCTGAATACCGCAGAGCTGTTCACAGCATTAAAGGTACAAGTTTAGATATTTTAGCTGTTCCTGTTGGGAAAAAAGCCGCAGAACTTGAAGATGCGGCAAAGGTAAGTAATCTAAGTTTTATTAAACAGGAAAATCCTGCGTTTCTTGTGAATGTCAGAAAACTCGTGGACGAAATAGATGAAATGCTTTCCGCCGCCGATTTTAGCAATACCAAGCCAAAGAAAGACAAGATTGATACGGAACTGCTTGAAAAACTCCTTGTCTTTTGCGAAGACTACGATATGGACGGGGTTGATACTGTAATGGCGGAGATAGGAAAGTACACGTATGAGTCTGACGGGGATTTGCTGGAATCGCTTTGGGAGAGTGTTAATGTAGTAGATTTTGAAGGTGTTGCCGAAAAACTTTCCGGCTACAAAAAATAGGAGTAAGTTTTCGCGTTGCGGGAATTTCGATTACATTGCTGCCGGACTTCCGGTTTGCATGCAGCTTAAATTGAGGATTATATGGACAATGAACAAAAAAACGATGAACTGAAAGAAAATGAACAAACCGAAAATGAACAAAAAGACACTGAACAGAATGAAAGTGAACAACAAGACGGTGAGCAGGAAGACAGTGAACAAAAGGACGATGAGCAAACAGATGGTGAACAAAAAGAAGATGAGCAGGAAGACAGTGAGCAAAAAGACGGTGAACAGAAAGATAGTAAGCAGAAGGACGATAAAAAGAAAGCTCCCGTTGAACGAAAAAAAATATTTTTGGTTGACGATACCGAGTTCAGCCTTCTAAGAACAAAACAGTTTCTTAAAGATTATTATACAGTTTATACACTTGATTCTTCTGCCAGAATGTTTGAGCTTCTTGGAAAAATCAAACCGGATATGATACTTTTGGATATCGATATGCCGGATATGGACGGCTATGAAACTCTTAAAATATTGCAAAAAGACGAACGTTATTCTGGAATACCGGTAATATTCCTTTCGGGCAAACACGACGAAGAAAGTATTATTAAAGGAATTGCACTTGGCGCAGTTGATCATATAATTAAACCGTATACGCCGAAAGATCTACATGATCGTGTCGGCTTTCATTTACATCCTGTCACGAATGAGTATGGACTGCAGGTGGACAGAGATAAAAATGTAAGCAAACTGCAAAGTATACTTGCTGTCGACGATTCCCCCTCTATATTACGTGCAATTCATTATGCTTTGCATAACAAGTATAAAGTTCATACACTGCAAAAACCGGAGAGTTTAAAAAAGTTTGTAAAGGGGTTAAAGCCTGATTTATTCCTGCTTGACTTTAATATGCCTGTAATAAATGGTTTTCAACTTGTCAATGTAATAAGGGAATTTCCTGAATTTAGAAGAACACCGATTATTTTCTTAACATCCGAAAGTTCGCCTGATCATTTGAACGAAGCCATCCATCTTGGGATCAGCGACTACATAGTAAAACCATTTAACCCCAAAAAATTGCGCGATAAAATCGTCAAGTGTCTGGGTAAATAGCGGCAGAGGGCTAACCGCCCTCGCCGCGTACTGCAACATCACGAATCCACTTCCAGCTAAAAAAGCGGAAAAGACACCATGTGCTTTTGATCACTTCGTCAATTCTTAAAAAGAAAAGAACTATAAAAGGCGGCCACTTTAAATAAAGCCCTGTTATAAATCCAAGCGGAACAGATACAATCCACAGAAAAAGCACATCGGCAACCATCAGGAATTTTGTATCGCCCCCTGCGCGCAGAATGCCTTTTGTCAAAAGATGGGAAAGCGCCATAAAAACTGTGATAAATGAAAAGGTATTGATCATCTGGCCTGCAAGCGCGGTAGTTGAACTTTCTACATTAAAAACTTGTACAGTTTCGCTGCCAATTTGAAAGGGCTTGAAAATCACACCCTTTAATAATTGTATGCAGATAACGGCTAAAATACTGATCATGACAGTTAAAACCAAAAATGTTTTTCCGTATTCTTTTACTTCTTTTATTTTTCCCGCGCCTATCGTGTTGCCTGTTATAACGCCGGAAGCGCTGCCTACACCCATAAGAAAAACCGCCATAAGCTGATAAATTGAATTTGTGATTGCGGCAGCGCTCATAACAGCGGCTCCCATGCGTCCAAGAACAACAGAAAGCATATTGCCGCCTACGCCAAGAAATATATCGCTTACAATAACCGGAACTCCGTTTTTCAGATAGTTGCGGAAGATTTCTCTGTCCCAGCGGAACAACATACGCAGTTTAAAAAGAATTTTTTTATCCATTCTGATCAGGAAAAATGCAACAATTGAAAATTCAATTGCACGGCTGATTGTTGTCGCAAGAGCGGCGCCTGCCACCCCCATTTGGGGCATACCCAAATTTCCAAAAATAAAAACCCAGTTTAAAAATATGTTATTAACCAAAGTGATGCAGTTGGTTACCAATGTCAGTTTCACGGTGCCAACCGATCGCAGGGTAGAAGCTGTCATTGTTGTTAACCCAAGAAACAAATAACTGATGGAAATTATCTGTAAATAGGAAGAGCCTTCTTTTATTACCGGCGCATCGGGCGAATATATTCTCATTACATATTGCGGGAAAAATGCTGCGGCGGTTGCAAACAAAAGACCGACGCCGGCTGCAATTTTTAATATTATGGAAAGCCCCGCTCCTATGGCGGCAATATCCTTTTTGCCCCAGAATTGCGCAGTAAGCACTCCCATACCGCCTGCAATCCCAAAACAGGTGATTAAATAAAGGAAAGAAAACTGATTTGCAAGCGCGACACCGGCAATACTGTTTTCTCCGAGCCGCCCGACCATCACTGTGTCCGCCACATTCACGCCGAACATGACAAGCCCCTGAAGGGAAACAGGAACAGCGATGTTTAATAATTTAGAATAAAACCCTTTATCCCTGACAAATAAACCCAATTGTATTACCTTCGCCTACCTTAAATAATTGTTTTATTATACGGTTTTCATGGTTAAACGAATAGAGTACCTTGCATGATTTCCGATTGTTCATTCATTTTAGTTTTAAGATCATACTATTGTTCAGAAATATCGTGTATAATTTATCAATATGGGAATCAAAATAATTTTTTTCTTTCTGTCAGTTACGTTTTTCTATATTGAAGGTTATCTGATCTTCGGGATATGGTTCCGCGGAAAACGCAGCGCTTATTTAAAAATCTTTTTCGTTATGGGCTTGATGTTTTCTGTCTGGGCGCTCTTTAACGGCATCAGCGTCCTTTTGAGCGAAGATCTTTACCAGCAGATATATCCGTATTATTTTTCTGTGGCGTGCATTCTTCCTTCAGTACTGCTGCTCTATATTCTGTATTTTACAGGTTCGCGGTTTGCACGTTCACGAACGGTGTTAGCTGCCCTGATTGTCATTTCAGCGTTAGATGCGTTTGTGTTATTCACAAATCCGTGGCATTACGAGTTTATTGCAGGTTATGACGGGCTGCTCCCGATTGGAGGCAGATGGTTTCCTGTTCATGCCATCATGAATTATTCAGTGCTGCTTACTTCGTACATTGTTCTTTTCCGTTATATCATAAAAAACATCCGAAAATCACCTTCGCTGCTTGTTGTCGGGTTTGCATTGGTATGCCCAATTATATTCAATATCCTGTACACCTTCGACATTATGAATCTCGGGTTTGACATAACGCCGTTTACTTTTCTGCTTACATTTATTGCTTTTTCTGTTTATTCTGCAAGACTCAGGCTGTTTGATAACAGGAGCGCCGCCTTTACGAATTTGTTCAGTACGCTTTCCGAATCATTTTTGATTGTGGATAAAACAGGTTATGTGACCGATGCAAATCCTTCTTTCAGGAACGCTTTTCCGGCTTTGACATTAAAGCCGGATAAAACAACGATAGAAGATGTCGTGTATTTTTTTGAATCCATTGCCGTTGAACAAAATCCCGTAGATGTAATCAAACGGTTCGGCTCTTCTGCCGATGAGATACATAATGCAGAAATTTCGTTGCTGCAGGACGGCAGTCTTTTGTTTTATGTTCTTTCAAAGAACAATATTTTTGAACGTGCGCAGTATGTGGGATTTATTTTAACTTTGACCAATGTTACCAATAATCAAAGAACAAAGCAGATGATCAAGGAGATCAACAAAAAAAATGAACGGCTTCAGGAATTGAAAGATATAGCGGAATCAGCTTCGAGGGCAAAAAGTGAATTTCTTTCCACCATGAGCCACGAAATGCGGACGCCGATGAACGCAATTATAGGAATGACGGTTATTGGAAAGAGAGCGGATGACATAGATAAAAAAAACATTGCGTTAAACAAAATAGAAGATGCATCGTCCCACCTGCTTGGCGTTATTAACGATGTGCTTGATATGGCAAAGATTGAAGCAAATAAACTGGAGCTTGCGTCTGTTGAATACAATTTTGAAAAAATGCTGCAAAAAGTTTTGACGGTTGTAAATTTCCGTGTTGATGAAAAAAAGCAGACATTACATGTAAATGTGGATAATGCTATACCGCGTTTTGTTATTGGGGACGACCAGCGTCTTGCGCAGGTTATTACCAATCTGATGTTCAATGCAATAAAATTTACACCCGAAGGCGGTAACATCCGCTTAGGAATTTCTTTGAATGAAGAAATTGACGAAAGCTGCGAACTGCGCATAGAAGTTGCCGACAATGGGATAGGCATATCTCCCGAACAGCAGAAAAAATTATTTCAGGTTTTCGGGCAGGCGGAAAGCGGGATAAGCCGTGAATATGGCGGAAGCGGTTTGGGGCTTATAATTTCAAAACGTATAATAGAACTAATGGGCGGAAGTATAAAAGTCGAATCGGAACTTGGCAAAGGAGCGCGGTTCACATTTACCGCAAAAGTACTTCGCGCTGAAAAAAGTGATGCTTACGAATATTCCAGTCCAGTTCACAAGCAGAGCGAAAGTGTGAGTGGAACTGAAGGTGAATTTACGGGCAGAAGATTGCTGCTTGCCGAAGACATTGAAATTAACAGGGAAATACTTATAACCCTTTTGGAAAATACTGGTCTTATTATTGACTGCGCCGAAAACGGTAAAGAAGCGCTGGATATGATAGAAGCGTCGTCGGGTAAATACGATATTATTTTTATGGACGTACAAATGCCTAAAATGGACGGGCATGAATCGACACGCCGTATACGGGCAATTGAAGCGGAGTTTGCGGAGAAATTATCCGGCGCGAGTTTCTCCGAAGGAGAAACTCGAAGCAATAATAGGAATTTGCCAAAGCAAATTCCTATTATTGCAATGACCGCAAATGTCTTTAAGGATGACATAGAAGCGTGTCTTGAGGCAGGTATGAATGACCATCTTGGCAAACCGCTTGACATTGAAAAGGTATTCGAAAAACTCCGTAAATATCTTTTATAAAAGATCCAAAACCGTGCGTGATTACTCATGACAACTTTTGCCTGAATTATTGAAAATGTAATATCGCTCTTTACGGGCGGCCCCTGCCCTTGAGGGTAGTTACATTATCGATTGTCCGTCCAGATAGGCGGGGATCGTACAAAAGGAGTTCTTTATGAAGAACTATATTAAATTTTTCGGGATTATCGCTTTGGCTGCGGTAATTGGGTTTTCTTTCACCGCTTGCGGCGACTCCGATCCTGGTCCCGGCGGCAGCGACATTGTTCCTAGCGCTCTTGTAGGCCAGTGGATAGATGCGGGTGCGGATGAGGATGCGGATGGCCTATATCCAGCAACCGTATTTGAAATTCACTCTACAGGCATAATAACCCCTAATTCCGGTGGTAATTGTCGTATTATGGAATCGTCGTCAACCCTCGGAAATGACGCAGGAACCATAAAAGTGAGCGAACTATATTATACTTCTACAGAAACGGGCAGTTTTGATTACATCATTACTGATGGCATAATGACAATAAGCAACCAATCTGGAGTGTTTTCTTACATTGTTGGACCTTATGGAGACCGCCAGGAATTTAAAAAACGACCATAACTTTTGGAAATGGTACACGCAATGGTATCAGTCTTTTTTTGTAGAGTAGCTGATGCCGTTTTTAGGTATTAATTACCGCATGCGCTAACTTTTATTTTTAGTGTCCGCAGATTAACAAATCTGCGGACACTCTTGTAATTAATACAAACCGCTTCCGCCCCAAAAACCCAAAATTCCATCATTTTGACCCAATTTTGGGCTTTTATACATGAAAATTCGTATAATTTCAACGAAAATTCGTTCAAATTATACGAAAATTCCTTGAAAAACATCGAATTTTCATTGGAATTCAACGAAAATTCGTTCAAATTCAATGAAAATTCGTTGATAAACATCGAAAATTCGCATAAATTCAACGAAAATTCATTGAAAAATATCGAATTTTCATTGGAATTCAACGAAAATTCGTTCAAATTCAATGAAAATTCGTTGAAAAACATCGAAAATTCGTTAGAATTTAACGAAAATTGGCGCGTTTGTTCAAACACTTTGAGTGTTTAGACAAATCGGGCACTAAAAAAGAGAGGAAAGAGGAAATGCCTATTTTAACTGATCAGGAAGCGGATGAACTGGACGAATTATTAACTAAAACAATCCCCGAAACAGACCCAAACGTACAAGGTCCGTTTATCAAAAACCGCGAAAAAATCGTAGTTCTTGACGCTTTCTCCGCCGAGTACCTAAAAGCCCGAATGATGGCAACACATCAAACCCCGGCGGCGCTCATTCACAACATGATCCGCCGCGAAATGGCGCAGTCGGCAGGATAAAAAACATCCGTCTGAATAAAAAAAGCTTCTTTTCAAAAAAAAAATCTCTTTTCTCTTTTCTCTGTTCACTTTTCTCTCGCATCAAAGTCTTTCCAGTTCAAGGCGGGAGCGGATGCCGGTTTTGTCATAAACGCAGGACAGAATATTTTCCACAGTGCGGCGGCTTATCCCAAGGCGGCCGGCGATTTGTTTGTTGGAAAGCCCGCTTTTTACCAAGGTTAGTATTTCCGCTTCCCGCTTTGTAAGAAGGCTGAAAATATTTGTAACATTCCACAACTTTGTCTGAGCAGCTTCGTCAATGTAGATTGCGCCGGAAAGAGCCTGCAACAGTGCGGCTTCAAGCTCGGCTTCACTGCGGCGTTTGGTGACATACGCTTTCACCCCGAGGCTCATGGCTGCGCTTACATGGGCGTAGTCGTCAAACGCCGAGTAAACTGCCGTTAGTAACGGCGCCGTCAGTAACGGTGTCGTCACTGATTGCGCCGTCATGGGTGCCGCCGTATTTACGCCGCAGGAATGATTTGCAAGCCAGGGGATGATATCGAGACCCCAGCCGTCCTCCAGTTGTATGTCCAGCAGCACAATATCTGCCGCGACTTTGGCGAGCATATTTTTGGCATCGGCAAGGGATGATGCAGCCCCTGAAATATTCCAGCGGCCTGTCTGTGCAAACCAGGCTGCTAAACCATGCCGTATGACGGGGTGATCTTCGATGATAATAAGGCTCTTTTTTTCAGGCATTAATAACCTCGTTTTCGGGGGGGGGGGGGGGGGGTTTTAATTTCCCCCCACAAACCGCGGCCCCCTTTTCTTGCAAAAGGGGGTTTCCCTCCGCTTTTTTTCCCCCCC
>Ga0099364_10010344_pt1 | contig 12833 bp, 9 predicted proteins | sample TergutTh196P3_FD_73070 | JGI IMG/M metagenome (GOLD analysis project Ga0099364, IMG submission 73070) | Microcerotermes parvus P3 segment gut microbial communities from Pointe-Noire, Republic of the Congo - Th196 P3 | ecosystem: Host-associated > Arthropoda: Insects > Digestive system > Gut ... | reverse complement strand
ATTACGATGCCTTAATTTCCCTTGCGGGAAAAAATGGATATGCTTTAAGTGATCCCTTCAGGCAAAACATGAAGAGGCATTTTTTTGATGCAGGCTTATCAAAGAAAGGTGCAAGGAATATAAGCGGTAAGATATTTGACAGTGTAATAGAAAAGAGAGAAGCAGAAGGAGAACCTTTTTCAATTAGCTATGTAATAAACCGCATAACTTCGCTGGACTGGTCCATTCTGGATCTTTTTTATCAGATATGCGGATTTAAATATTTTAGTGATATGTTTTCACTTGCAGAAGACGGAACAGATGAAGGTCCGGTTTGTAACCTTTCATTAATTAGTAAGTACCTGTCCCGTTTTATGGAGGAGTACGGTGCAATAATTACGGCTTCTTTTTATAAGAACAATATTTTTGCTTATAGCTTTTTTTCATCTTTTACTTATGCGCTATACAGGCGGGGAGAATCTGAGTATGAAGATTCTGAAGATCCCTTTCCTAAAGGCCGCGTCTCTTTCTTAACCATACATCAGTCCAAAGGGCTTGAATTCCCTGTTGTTGTTCTTGGAAATTGCGATAGACAGGAGAGGGAAGCAGATTTAAAAGAAGTTATTGTACGGGGTGTAAAGAAAAATATGGTTCCGGACAAAGCGGGCTATGATGATGGCGAACCGCTGAATCGCATATCGCACTTCGATAATATGCGAATGTTTTATGTAGCTTTAAGCCGTGCAAAGAATGTGTTAATATTGCCCCGTTTTTCTACAACACGAAAAGAAGGGGTTGTGCCAAGACCGGATCAGATGCGGGCAAGTGAATACTTTATTAAATTTTTTGAAGATGGAAACTTCCCAGCCATTCCGGAAGTGCAGGCAAATCTTTCCAGCATTCCCAGAGCGGTAATGGAAACAGAAGATCTTGGCAAGACTTATTCATACACAAGAGATTATTTAATGTACGAAAACTGTCCCCGACAGTATATGATGTACAGATTGTATGACTTTGTGCCAAGCCGTTCCCAGACCATGCTTTTTGGCAACCTTGTTCATCAAACGATAGAAGACCTTCATCATTTTATCTTAAATGCAAGAAAAAAGGACAGCCTTTTATGAATTTATCAGATATAGAATTAGAATTGAAAGATATGTTTGAAGATAACTACACGATGCTTCGTCTTGAAGGAGGCCATGCACTAACCGCAGATACCAAAGAGGCGGCATGGAAACAGGTATTGTATTATTACCGTAAGCTGCGCAAGGTTGCAGAGAGTGTAAGTGAAACCGAAGTTAAGCTTACCCTGCCGGAGCAGTTTACAAAGCTAAAGCGGCGTTTTACCATTGAAGGAGTGGTTGATATTGTAACCGAACAGGAAGAAGTTTGGATGTACGATATTAAGACACATGATGCAGATTATATAAGATCCAATAAAAAATTTTATGAAAACCAGTTAAATGTATATGCTTATATATGGGAAGAACTCCGCAAGGAAAAACTGGATCAGACGGCAATTATTTCCACAGCTCTTCCTCGATCTTTAAGGACCGCTTTGGAAACAGATAACCCTGTTTATATTAACAAAGAGACAGAAAAGTGGGAGCCTGTAATTCCTATAGATTATGATCACAGCAAGGTGCAGGAAACCATAAATGATTTTGCCAGGGTTGTTGATAACATAGAAAACCATACATTTGAACCAAAGCCGGTAGAAGGTTTATATTCCAAACTGGAAGGAAGCAATACAACTTTTGCAACACGTAACTGCAGTAACTGTGACGGCCGTTTTTCCTGTTCTTCTTACCGTGAATATGCCATACAGTCAGGTGCAAAAACCAGTGCAGACTTTAAGAAGTATTACGAGGAATATCGTGACGAAGCTGATCAGGAAGCATTTATTAATGCGAATTTATCTGCCAGGGATCAGTTACCAGATACCAGTGGTCAGTGACTCAGGAAGACAACAAATACTTGCAGGAGATAAATTAAGATGGAGCAGACACTTCAATCTTCATGCCTAGAATGCCCGCTACCCGTAATGCCTTTCCAAGCTGTATTGTTGGTTTACCATTTTCCAGATCACCTATAAAACGCACTCCAGTATTGGCTACTGCGGCCAGTTGAACTTGCGTTGCTCCCTGGCTTTTGCGGTAGGTACGTACAGCTACTCCGAAAGACTTTGAATCAGTCAATAGCATATCTCCTCCATCTTACCTATCGGTAAGATTATTCCAAAATCTGATGAAAGTCAAGGAAATATTACCGTTCGGTAATATTATTCTGGTATATTCTCACACAGAGACGCAAAGGCGCAGAGAGCGCAGAGAATAGACAAATTTAGGCGTTAAGGCTATAATAGGAATAATTGGAAAGGAGTTAACATGTTGGTTGCAACTGGTTATTTTGAAAATAAAACCTTCATTCCTGATGAGCCGGTTTCTATTCCTCAAGGGAAAAGGGTCGTTGTAACTATTGAAGAAGATAAAACAATAAAAAATGATCTCTCATTTAAGGAACTTGCCGTAAAGGCAAAAGCGTTAAGGTCACGTATAGAAGCAGATGCAGGAAAGATTGATGTTCGTGCCTTTATATATGAAGGCCGAAAGTAATGAACTATGTCCTTGATTGCTCATTTTTCGGTGCTTTTATATTGCCAGATGAAAAATCTACAGAAGTTTCTGTTTTTTTCGAAGCTATTGCAGATAATAGTGTATGGCATGTACCTTCCCTGTTTTGGTATGAAATAAGCAACCTTTTAAACAACTCAATCCGACGAAAACGAATCACTCCACCTGACATTCAAGATTTATTAAATATAATACCCCATTCTAAAATATTCACTGATACAAGATCTGGTAAAGAATATACAGAGCTTATTACAAATCTTGCTGTTGAATACAACCTTTCTTCATACGATTCTGCTTATCTGGAATTAGCAATACATAAAGATGCTATGATTGGCACCTTGGATGAGAATTTATCAAAGGTTTGTGTTAAAGCAGGATTAAAAATAGTTTTTTAATTTTAAAGACACCTATAAAACCCAGCTGAAAATATGATGCGGAATAACTACATGCTCCTCTAGGTCTTGCGCTTTTTAACTATGCAAATTGTACCATGAATCTTGCTTTTTGTCAAAATAAATAATCAAATTTTTTACCACAAACCTCACGAACAGGGAGAAATTACCGGAATTTTAACTCACAGAGGCGCCAAGACGCAAAGATTTCATAGGAAAAGGTCTCTCACCGCGGCACAACGGCACAGAGAAATTAAAATATTTAACTTTCCTGTAACAATCTGCTTTTTCCTCTTTTCTTATTACTCCGTGTCGCCGTGCCTCTGTGAGAAATAAATACGGAAAAGTTTATCTCTGCGCCTTGGCGTCTCCGCGCGAGGAATTACCTGTAAATGCAAAAAAGTGACATTTCTAGAGGAGCGATTATTTATTGCACACCTATATAAAAACGAGGTAAGCCCATGCCGGAAAAACTTCGACCTACCTACAAGTTCAACGAAACCCAGCTTGAACAGCTCAAACAAATAATTCCCGAAGCATTTAAAGACGGTATGCTGGACTTTAACTCCCTCTATGACGCCCTCAAAGACTACAATGAAGAAGACTCCATCGAGATGGACGACAACTTCTACGGCCTCTACTGGCCCGGCAAACGGCAGGCAAAACGTAAAGCCTTTGAACCCCCAGTTGGAACCCTTGTCCCGGTAAAAGGCGACGGCATTGACGAAGAAAACACAAAGAACATTTACATCGAAGGTGATAACCTTGAAGTATTGAAGCTCCTCCAAAAATCCTATGCTGGCAAAATTAAAATGATCTATATCGACCCGCCTTACAATACTGGTAATGACTTTATTTATAATGATGATCAAAAAGAAACCACAGAGGTCTTTGAAAAAGCTACTGGACAAACCGATGAAGATGGAACAAGACTAATTGCATATTCAGGTTCTATCAACTCACGTAATGATGGTCGCTTCCATTCCAAATGGCTCAATATGATGTACCCAAGGTTAAAACTTGCTAAATCTTTGTTAAACGAAGAAGGGGTAATATTTATCAGTATAGATGATAATGAGGTAGCACAGTTACGGAAGATATGCGATGAGATATTTGGTGAGGAAAATTTTGTTGGACAGATAGTTTGGAAAAATAAATTTGGATCTGGAGCCATGCCAACAGGTTTTATAGGTGTACATGAATATATACTTGCTTATTCAAAATCACTTTTAACAAATATTACAAGAACGCTTACGAATGAAGAAAGAGAAAATTATAATAAAACAAAAGACGAAAAATTTAAAGAAAGAGGAGGGTATGTTACGCAACCATTAGCTGTAACCACATTTGGAGATAGACCTAATTTGAGATATCCTGTTACTTATAATGGAGTAGAAATATGGCCAAACAAGCAATGGGTATGGGAAAAAAACAGAATGCAGCGTGCAATAGAGAATAACGATGTTGTATTTAATCTTCAAAAAGATGGTAGTTACAATCTAAGATCAAAAAAGTATTTAATAGACGAAGATGGCAATGAGCGAAAAGGAAAACCTACAACATTTTTTACGGATGTATATACGCAGAATGGTACACAAAGCATACGAGAGTTATTTGAAAAATTAGTTTTTGATTATTCAAAACCTGTAGAACTAATTCGTTACTTTTTATCATTAGAGGTTAATGATAGGAATGGCGACAACGACATAATCCTCGACTTTTTTTCAGGATCATCAACTACCGCCCATGCCGTCATGCAATTAAACTCCGAAGACGGTGGATCAAGACAATACATCATGGTGCAGTTAGACGAACCTGTAACAGAAAAATCAAATAAAGAAGCTTACGATTTTTTAACAAAGGAAAAGAAACCGCTTAACATCTGCGAAATCGGCAAAGAACGCATACGCCGTGCGGGAAAAAAAATACAAGAGTCAGCGAATGACACAAATAAAAAACAGATGCAAAAAGACCTAATTAGTGATAATTCGAGTAATTCGTTGACACATATTCTAGATACAGGATTTAAAGTATTTAGATTATCCCAAAGCAACTACAAAAAATGGCAGAACTACACTGGTACCGACATAAAGGCAGCCGAAGACCTTTTTGCCCAATACGAAAACCCCCTTATTGATAACTGGAAGGAAGAATACCTGCTTACCGAGATCATGCTTACAGAAGGCTTTCCTCTGGACAGTACAGTTGCTGTTATTAAAGATTTTAAAAAGAACAAGGTAACGCAGATCAGCAGCGATTTCTGCGAGCACTCCCTCTTTGTCTGCCTGGATAAAAAAGTACACACCGACACGATTAATGCCTTAACGTTAAGCCAACACGACATCTTTATCTGTCTGGACAATGCCGTCACAGACCAGGATAAAGCCCGCCTTGACGATAAGGGCTTGATAAAGACGATTTAGGAGTTGCCAGAGGTGAAGTTACTAGTTGCCAGTTACCAGAGAGTAGAGGTACACTGGTAACAGGATACTGGAAACTGACAACTGGTAACTGGCAACTAAATAAGGAGGAAAGTGACGACATTAAACTATAAAGACTTAATCGTTTGGAAAAAAGCAATGGATTTAACAGTTGAAATTTACAGGCTTGTTAAAAAATTGCCCAAGGAGGAACTCTATTCGCTTTCAGATCAGATGAGAAGGGCAGCGGTTTCAATACCCTCAAATATTGCTGAAGGTCAGGAGCGGAATTCAACGAAGGAATTCATTTGGTATCTTTCAATTGCTCAGGGCTCAAGAGCGGAGCTTGAGACACAACTTCAAATATGCCTTAAAGTTGGTTATCTTTCAGAAACAGATATTAATGAAGCTATGGCATTACTCAAGGAGATAGCAAAAATGCTTAATACTCTTGCCAAAAAACTAAAAACTGGTAACTGATCACTGGAAACTAATATGCCAACTAAACCTCTAAAATTCCAATTCCAGTCCGGCCTTGCACACCAGGTTTATGCCGTAGACAGTGTGGTCAACCTCTTTACCGATTATTCACAGGATCAGGCTGTTGACTTTGCCCTGGGAAATGATGTAGTTCCCAACATCGATCCCTATTACGAGTTTGACGAAGAATGGCTATATTCAAATTACCGCAGTGTAGTGGAAGTAAATCGTAAATCAAATGAGATAAGAGCGGATATTCCCATTAACGACCGTCTTGCCTATGATGATGGTTTTATGCTGCGCAAAACAAGGTTTGAAAATAAATCTGCCCGTTACCCGGTTTTCACAATAGAAATGGAAACGGGAACCGGTAAAACCTATACCTATATTCGTACCATACATGAGTTAAAACATAATTATGGCTTTCGTAAGTTCATTATTGTGGTGCCAAGCATAGCTATTTATGAAGGGACTATTAAGGCATTCAAGCAGACCAAAGAACATTTTAAAACCCTGTATCAGAATGACAATACCAACCTTATTGAATACGACGGGCAATATATTTCCCGGCTTCGCACATTTTCCAATTCCAGTTTTACAGAAGTTCTTGTAATGACCTTGGGCAGCTTTAACGGGGTTTCAAACATTATTTACAAGCCAACAGAAAAACTCCAGGGAGAATGGCTCCCGGTCGAGTACATACAAAATACAAGACCTATACTGATACTGGACGAAAGCCAGAACTACCGCACCGATCTTGCACGGGAGGCTCTGCGCACTTTAAACCCGCTTTTTGCCATTAATTACAGCGCCACTCCGGTTGACAAGTATAATTTAATTTACCGGCTTTCTCCCGGGGATGCGTTTAGGCAGAACCTTGTTAAGAGCATAAATGTCCGCGGCGTTACCACCCAATATAACCTTAACGATGAATCCTTAACCCTTTCTATCGAGGATATCAAAAAGAATCCCATTACCGCGGACATTAAAGCATATTGTATCCGCAAGGGTGTAAAAACAAGGGAACTTATCAAAAACCTTAAACCCGATGACGATCTTGGCAAAAAAACAAATAATCCCGATTTTGATGGTTTTGTTATCGAAGAAATAAACTATGCAAAGCAGCAGATAACTTTTAAAAACCAGTCTGTACTTTCAAAGACAGCAAGTTCCGGCCTTACCCTTTCGGATCGGGAAGTGTACCGGGTACAAATTGAAGTAGCCATTAAGCAGCATTTTGAAAAGCAAAAGTACTTATTGAACAAAGGTATTAAGGTACTAACGCTCTTTTTTATTGATCGAGTCCCCCATTACAAGGGAGATCATGACCCATTTATTCGCCTGTACTTTGAGGCAGCTTTCAGCAAATTAAAAGAAAACGATCAATACTTCAATCAGTTTGAAGCCGCCGAGGTTCATTCGGGGTATTTTGCGCCAAAGAAAGATAAAGCCAAAGGAAAAGCCGACGAAGAAAAAACATTTTTTGACTATGTGGAACTTGACGACTACAAGGGCAAAGACAAGAAAGAAATTCTGGAAGCCGAAAAAGAAGCATTCAGCCTTATTATGAAGGACAAGGAAACGTTATTAACATTGCCAGGAACCGCCGTCGAGGCCGGAGGCCGAGATTCCCCTCCGGCCGGGAGAGATGCTAAAAAAAATGTTGCCTTTATTTTTGCCCATTCTGCCCTGCGGGAAGGCTGGGATAATCCCAATGTGTTCAACATTTGCCTCTTAAAAGAGCCCCGCTATGTTACTACGAACCAGAAGAATACCAGGCGGCAGGAACTTGGCCGGGGGCTTCGCCTCTGTGTTAACCAGGACGGCGAGCGCGTGCAAAATGATTCAATAAACACCCTTACGGTCATTTGCCCGGAAGATTTTTCGGGGTATGCAAACGCTTTACAGCAGGAATACCGGGATACCGATGACATTCCGCCGCCTCCGCCAACTGATGCTGCCCGAAAACCGGCAACCAGAAAAGAGGAGATTTTTTCAGGCGATAATTTTAAAAAGTTTTGGAATAATCTATCCCGTAAGACAGACTATCTTATCAATATTGATACAAATGAATTAATTAAAGAATGTTCTTCCCGCCTAAACAACCTGAACACGATCTTCCCCGAACCCCACATTGTCATTACCAAGGGACAGTTCACCATGAGCGAGTATACAATTTCACTATTGGGAACAAACCTTGGGCAGGCCAAAATACGGATTACTGTTACCGATACAAAAGGAAGAAACGATGTTTTATTTGGCTCATACTACAGGGTTGGTTATAACTTTGGCAGGGTGTCAAAAGATAAAAACCTAAACCTATTTCAGATTGTTGATATACATGATGACAAGAAAGAGCCCTTTGTTATTTTTGGAAATAAACAAAAGCTTACACTAACAGACCCAATACATTTTTCCGGAAATCCTTTGCTGAACGAAGATCCCCGAAAAGTAGAAGCAGCACAAACCAATTACCCGGTCTTTAATATCATTGAACGTGCCGGTAAAGCATTAAGCCTTACCCGTCCTACAATCCTATGCATTTTTAAATCACTTAGCAATGATCGTAAAAAGAAGCTCTTTAATAACCCCGAGGGCTTTTGCACCGTATTTATTAATGAAGTTCGCCATGAACTTGCCAGTCATGTTGCAGGGAAAATTGAATATTCCCTTTCAAAAGATTTTGCTTTGGTTAGCAATACTGAATACACATATCCGGAAGAAGCAGCTGACACAGAGCTTTATGCAGCAGAAAGCGCTCCTTCTTATGATACAGAAACTCCGCACTTGATTGACGCTGATGGGAATAATGTTTTTCTGGATGACTATTTCCCTAAGATTAAGCAATTTAACCAACGGGAGCTAATACCTGGCTCGGAACACAGTCTCTATGACTTCATCCAGAAAGATTCCGATGTGGAAGAACGTTTTGTTAAAAACCAGCTTAGCGAGGATGACAAAGACGGGAATATCCTTTGTTATTTTAAATTCCCTGCCAACTTTAGAATTCACATCCCCAAAATAATCGGCAATTATAATCCTGATTGGGGCATTGTGCGCCTCCTTCCCGATGGAAAAACGACGATTCAGCTTGTCCGGGAAACAAAAGGCACTGTTGATCCAAAACGCCTTCGCTTTGCCAATGAAGGCAGGAAAATTCTATGCGCACAAAAACACTTTGATGCCCTGGGGATAAATTACCGCCAGGTGACCGATAAAACGGAGGACTATTTGGATGTTTAAATATTTCCGATAATTCTACATTCGTCTGAGGCATTTTGATATAACCCCCAATAACTGCCCCGTCAATTTACTTATATCCGTACAAGCAACCACATCGTTGTACATTACCTTTAACTGTTCGTAACAATCATCTTCACCAGGTGTTGTAAGTGCAATAGCGACAATTCCGGTTCCTCGCCGTGTAATTTTTTTTACAGCCAGAGCAGTATCCTTTATGGAAACAGGAGGATAATATTCTTTGGTATTGCCATTAGAATCTCTATAGGAATGATGGGGAACTCCATCGGAGATCAAAATGATTATTTTGCTTTCAGCAGTACATTCATTCTGCAGATATTTTTCTGCCCAATAAAGACTAATGCCATCTCTGTTGGCATTATCAGCAGATAAGCCCAGGATATTGCAGCGTTCCTCTTTATTACTGTTGAAACTTACCATTACCTCGTGTGTTACAAGGGGCTCACCATAAATGGCACGGTGTTCTACTATAGAGTGGCTTACATTGCTGGCCCGTAGAACCTCATGGAGGATTATACAGGAATCAATAGTGCCCCGAATTCGCTCTCCGGCCATAGAACCTGAACCATCGATTAGAAAAAGGAAACCAACATCGGGCAAGGATTCGCTTCGTACTTTTCTAAACCAATAGCGTTTTTTAACATCCAGCAATTTTTTTGACACAATGCCCGCCCCAAAGTATTGGCGGTCTTCTATCTCATCTACAATCCCTTTTAAGAGCTGGTTAAATCTGGTTATGTATGAATTGATAGTAAGGCGGTATTTGGTAACGATATTTTGATATGCTTTTTTTAAGTTGCTGTTGATTTTTGGCTTATTTACCTTAATTTTAATATCTCTATGTATATTGGAACAATCATAATCTGTACTTGCCAGATAAACTGTCTTACTACCGGGAACTAATACATTCCCATCACCATTTTCTTCATTGATGATGCGTACTATCTCCTGATTAATTCTATTTTGAATATTTTCATGTTTTATTGGATTGCCATCTTTATCAGTAAATAATCTTCTTGAAATAACAGCTGTTTTACCTTTATTTGAGAAATTTGCAATACTTGAATTCCCACTGCTGTGGGTTTGGGAGCCAACTAATAATCGTTCCATAAGATTATCCAAGAATTCATCTTCTGTTTCGTCTTTTGGAATAAGGGGTTCTATAATATCAAATATTTTTTGTGTATAGGTATATCGTTCATAAGATTCTCCGCATACAGCGCCATCAACGAACAATTGCTTTGTTTTTTCTATATACTCATCTATATCAATGGAAGGCCTATGCTGCTCAACAAATGGATATAATAAAAAACCGCACATATATTGCAGGTAAGATGCTAATGGATTATTTCTAATTATTTCCCTTTCCCGCTGGTTAATAAAACCAACTCCGAGCCTGAACCACAGTAAAAAATGTTCAAGATTATCAAATTCACTACATCCAGCAGCTTCAATAAAAGCATCTTCAATAATATTAGATATATGGGCAAGCACTTTTTTTCTAAAATTAGTCGTTCCCCGAGCATCGGAAACACAGCCGCCGGGAAAATCAGTATATATAATATGAAGGCTCTCGTGAATATTGGGAGCCCTGGCACACATTTTTATAGTGATTATGGGATTACCTGATATTTCGTTATTAATTTGCAAATATTTTTCTACTTTTTCAAGCGTTGTAATATCCGCAAACAGCCCCAAAAAGGCCGGATCAATAATAATATTTTTTCCATCGGTAAAACACTTGCCTTCGTTAATAAAGAAAAGACGCAAGTCGCTCCTTTCGGTTAAAATTTGAGAGAATTCTTCTTCTATAAGGCGGTTATAATCTTTTTGAAACTCCTTCAACAGATCGTTATAAGTAGGCATAGGCAGTGTTTAGGTCCAGCGGTATAGGTAGATAATACCGCGAATGGCACCTTCCAGGGTTTTATCATTTTTTGCGACAGGTAAAATTGTTTTCTCTGCTGCCAGTAGATAACCGTCATGCCTGGCAATTCTCGCCCAGTTCTCCAGATTTCTTGGGGAAATAACCGTTTCAAGTTCTTCGGTTTCAATTTTTTTCTTGAGTTTTTTATAAACCCCAAGCATTTTATCCATGAATGGCACACATTCGGGTACCCTTGCCGAGAGCATTTTCTTTATAGCATCATCCGACAGCTCTGCAAGGGCAATAACAGAATTAAAGCGGTTAAAAAGAGCCTGGTTTAGTTCTCTTGTGCCATAGTATCCAACGTTCATCGTAGCAAAGAATCTAAAGAGGGGATGACGTTTGACAATCTCCCCAGAATCAAGCCGTACAAAACCATTGTCATCAAGAAGGGAGTTTAAAAACGCAAGATATTGAGGCTTGGCAAAATTGATTTCTTCAAAGACTACAGCGCCGCCTTCCCGCACTGCCTTTGTAACAAAGCTTTCGATAAAAACAATCTTGTCTTCTTGCGGAATATACTTGCCTAAAATAAATTCATCCAGGTTTTCTGTACAGTTCACCGTATCCATTATTGGAAGCCCAATAGCTTGACAGACCAGCTTACAGGACATTGTTTTTCCAGTCCCTGCAGGACCATGAAACAGCGTTGCTCTGGAATCGCCGCAATAGACTGCATTACAGAGACTCATTAGTTCTTTTGGCAATACAAATTCCTCTGACAAATTTGGGATAAGGTCCAAGTAATCTTGTTTGAAATTGCTTCCGGCATACTGCTTAATCTCAACTTCCTTGAAAACCTGAGTTTGTTTTTTGTTTTCCCTGATGGAAGCATAAGTGGATGAACAGGACAGAAATTTTTCAATGTCAAAAGGGTCATCTTTACTGTAAATCAGGTCAAAATCATCAAATTTGTGATTTTGATAAAAATCTTCATGAATGTTAACAAAAATATCTGCTGCAGGAGATTCAAGAAAATTCTCTACCAGTGGATAAAAGTCAACATTTATCTCCAATTCTCTTGCCAGTAATACAAGAAAACAAGGCAGCATTTTGTACAATGAAGTTAACGGCTCTAACTCATCCTCTATGAATGTTCCATCCTTTCTAAAAGCTCCAAAGTGGATACTATTGTCATTTAAAAATGCCCTGTAAACTGCCACTTCTTTGCTTATGATGCCTGCATTACCCAATTCTAAAGGAGTTTTAAGCTCAAGCATAAAGCAGGATTTGTCATCGTTATAGTAATAATCCCCGATAGCTTCCGTTTTATCGGACACAATACCCTGCATGATCATTGAAAAAATGATAACAGCCTCGCCTATGCTCTGGCATAGTGCAGTTGTCCCTTCAGAGCTTTGATTATTCGGATGCACATAGTACTGGGTAACATCGGAGTGATGTTTGAAACCGAAGCCTTTGTAGATTTCCTTGCCGTTAGGACGGGTTATTTTGTACGCCTCTTTGACTAGATTGATCGTCATTTTTCTCCCTTTTTAGCAGGAATAATTATACCATTTTACAGCTATCCAAGATAGCCAATTTTTCGTCCATTTCCGGCTTGAAAATCCACGATTTATATGCTGTAGTGAATTAATTATCTGTTTATGATGATTCCAAAGGAAATATTTGGGCCGCTAGCTCAGCTGGTAGAGCAGCAGACTCTTAATCTGCGGGTCGAAGGTTCGATCCCTTCGCGGCTCAGAGTTTTTTAAAAAAGGCGCTTCGGGCCTTCGGTCCC
>Ga0099364_10010343_pt1 | contig 12833 bp, 13 predicted proteins | sample TergutTh196P3_FD_73070 | JGI IMG/M metagenome (GOLD analysis project Ga0099364, IMG submission 73070) | Microcerotermes parvus P3 segment gut microbial communities from Pointe-Noire, Republic of the Congo - Th196 P3 | ecosystem: Host-associated > Arthropoda: Insects > Digestive system > Gut ... | reverse complement strand
AGATAACTCTGAATATTCGGCTCCGATAATTGTAACTCCAATATCAATGCAGGGATAACCCAATACTATTCCTGAACCAAAAGCTGCATTTACACCCCTCTCTGCCGCTTCCTTAATATGTTCCGGAATATTTTTATTGCTAACAAACCAGTTATATTTATTTCCGGAACCTCTTTCCAGCGGTTCAATTTTGAATGTAAGAGAGGCTGCATTCTCTTTACCAGCAATTACCCTGGAAAAAGTTTCTGTATGTTCAATTGCATTAGTTATGGATTCCCTGTAAGTTACCTGCGGATTTCCAACCTTTGCACTTACCCTATATTCTTTAAGGATCCTTGTTACCAATACTTCCAGATGAAGCTCACCCATACCAGAAATTATTAGTTGTCCGGTTTCATCATTTTCCTTTGCAATGAAGGTGGGATCTTCTTTGGATAAAAGCGCAAGTATATCTTTTAATTTTTCCTGCTCTGAAATGTTTTCAGGTTCCATTGAAACAGAAATAACAGGTTCGGGAAACTGCATTTTTTCCAGCATTACAGGCCAGCCTTCACTTCCTATGGTATCTCCTGTCTGTGCTTCCTTCATGCCTATAATAACGCCAATATCTCCTGCAGCAAGTAAATCAAGAGGATCCGATTTATTGCTGTGCATGCGGAGTATTCTATTTGCCCTTTCCCTTTTTTTCTTACCCACATTATATACAACCATTCCCGGTTTTAAGGTTCCCGAATACATTCTCACATAACAAAGACTGCCTGCTTCCCTTTCATTTTGGATTTTAAAAACAAGCCCCAAAGGTTGTGCCGAAGGATTGCATGGAATGGGAATATCTTCTTCCTTCTTAAGATGATGACCCACATTATTATCCACTTCATTAGGTGCTGGAAGATAGTCTACAACGGCATCTATAATGGGCTGCACTCCGATATTCCGCCGCGAAGCACCGTTAAAAATGGGAAGGATTTTTCTTTCAATTACAGGCTTACGCAGTTCAGACCTGATTAGTGAGGAGGGGATCTCTTCTCCTCCAAGAAATTTCTCGGTAATTAAATCAGAATATTCGGAAAGGGAATCTATAAGTTTCTCCCTCCATTCTCCGGCCAGTTCCTGCATATATGTGGAGATTTCGGAAATAAAAATTTTCTCACCTTCGCTTTCAGCATCCCATCTTAACTCTTTCATTTCTATTAGATCGATTACACCGGAAAAACTGCCTTCCTTGCCTATGGGAATTTGAAGAGCTACGGCATTCACATTTAACTTTGTTCTAATGTCTTCTATTGCATTATAAAAATCCGCACCAAGCCTGTCCATTTTATTTATATAACCAAGGCAGGGAACCTTATATCTCTCCGCCTGACGCCATACCGTTTCTGTCTGAGGTTCCACACCCCTTACGGCATCAAAGAGTGTAATTGCCCCATCCAGCACTCTTAAAGACCTTTCTACCTCGGCAGTAAAATCCACGTGACCAGGTGTATCTATTAAATTGATCTGGTATTTAAGCCCTTTTCCGGGAAGTCCCTTTTCGCTCCTCTGCCAATAGGTTGTGGTTGCCGCACTTTGGATGGTAATACCCCTTTCCTGCTCCTGTTCCATCCAGTCCATAATAGCTTCACCGTCATCAACCTCCCCTATGCGGTGGCTCCTTCCTGTGTAATAAAGAATTCTTTCAGATGTAGTGGTCTTTCCGGCATCTATATGAGCCATAATGCCTATATTCCGCATGGTTTCCAACATGGAATCATTGTACTAAAAGGATAGCTGTGTGAAAAGTAGTAAAAAAATGTATCTGTACAAAAAATAATTCATGGTTTATATTTTAAGTACATGCAGAATTTATCATATGTAATTGCTACTCCTCATACAATAGCAAAAAGCAGGACAGGCGGTGTTGTTTCCAGACTCCTGTCCAGAACCGATCTGGAATTAATCGGAGCACAGATCTTTGCACCGGATAATGAATTTTGCAAGGAATATGCAGATAGTCTCAGAGTTCGTGCTCCGCAGAACCAGTTAATGCTTCTTGCAGACTATATAGAAAATGTTGTCGCTCCAGGTAAGGGAAGACCCCACCGCACCTTACTTCTCCTTTTTAGGGGAGAGAATCCCTGTGAACAGCTTTTGGATGCATGCGGTCATATTTATCCGCAGAATGTGGAAATAGACGCAATGCATGGAGAATCAATCAGGGACACTTATGCAGATATGATTTTTTCCAAGGATAATCCGGAAGAAATATATTATTTTGAACCCGCCGTTCTTACACCTAGACGCCAGGATGATGCGGACGGAGATCTTAAACTCCTTGCAAAACTCCTTGAAGGAAAACCAAACATTGTCAGAAATATTACCTATCCGGACGAATCTGTAATAGAGCATTCCCTTGTAATAATTAAGCCGGATAACTGGAATCATGGTTCAGGCAGGCCGGGTTCCGTATTGGATATGTTTTCCAGAACCGGACTCCGAATAATCGGAACAAAGATATTCCGCTTTACCCTGAATCAGGCTCTGGATTTTTACGGTTCTGTGGAAGGAAACCTAATGCGAAAACTTGCTCCTTCCATCGGGCAAAAAGCCAGAGAGGTTTTGGAAAAAGAATTCGAGGTTTACCTTAACAGAGAAACCGAACTAGCATTAATAGAAAGTTTTGGCAGAGAATATGCCAGGGAACAGTTTACCAAGGTTGTGGAATTCATGTCTGGAAAAAGACCCGATACATGCCCTGCAGGCGATGAAGACAAGCCCGGAGAAGTAAAGTGCATGATCGTCCTTTATGAGGGCATAAATGCAATTCAAAAGATCCGTGACGTACTTGGACCGACAGATCCTCTGCAAGCACCGGGCGGCACCATTAGAAGGGAATTCGGCAGCAGTGTAATGATCAATACCGCCCATGCATCGGATTCAGTAGAAAGCTCCAAAAGAGAACAGGAAATTGTGCAAATTAATCAGAATTCCCTTGTATCCATAATTAATGAGCATTTTGCTTCTTATGGCAATTAACCCATTAGGGTTAGCGCTGTATTTCCAGAAACTCCACATCAAAAATAAGAACGGAATGGGGTGTTACAATTCCCAGACTCATGTCCATATAAGCCAGTTCCGGCGGAACATAGAGAATTGCCCTTCCACCTTCCCTCATCATGCGCAAGCCTTCCGACCATCCGGGAATTACCCTGTCCAGGGGAAAGGTTAAGGGTTCTCCGTAATCATAGCTGGAATCAAAAACCCTTCCGTCGATCAATGTACCTCTATAATGAACGGTTACGGTATCGGAAATATTGGGGATTTCTCCATTCCCTTCCCTGAGCATTTCTATCTGCAGGCCGCTGGATGTGGTAATAACACCTGCCCTTAGACCATTGGTTGAAAGAAACTCGGCTCCTATTACGCGGTTTCTTTCTCCCTCGGCCTGTTGAATAAGCATGTCATTGTATTCAATCTCCATGACAATCATGTCGATAAAATCCATTGCAATTTCCATATCAAAACGGGTAATTGCATTTTCATTAAAATCCCTGAAGCCGTCCCTGAATGCATCGTAATCATACATCATATATGGCATTCCAAACTGTTGAAACATGAAATTAGCAAGAAACATACCAAAGGAATAACTGGTATCTATATCAAGAACATATTCAGCTTCTTCCTGTGCCGGCAGAATAAAAACATAAGTAAATACCAGAACAAGTAAAAGAAATTTCTTCATTTAACCCTCCCTTTTAAATAGCTCTTTGCCTGATTAATTATGGCAGATCGATATTGATTCCAAGAAGCTCCACTGTAAAAATAAGGGTTGCATTTGCAGGAAATTCCCCCGGAATTCCCTGGCCATATGCCAGATGAGAAGGAATAACAAAACGATAGGTACTGCCTACATTCATTAACTGTACTCCCTCGCTCCATCCAGGAATTACAAAGGAAAGGTTGATCTGTGTGGGTTCATTTCTAAGGTAGGAGCTGTCAAAAAGGGTTCCATCAATGAAAACACCCTCATAATGCACCAGAACAGTATCCTCCAGCTGCGGTCTGTCCCCGTATCCCTGGTTAAGAACCTCATATTGAAGCCCAGTTGCTGTTGTTATTACCTCCGGTCTTCTTGCATTTTCCGCTTGAAAAACAAGGCCTTCTTCCAAATTTCTTTCACCTTCAAGATAAAAATTCTCATTTTCATAAGAATCTATTCTCATGAAAAGTGAATTTATTCTATCCATTGCCTGATCCCAGGTTAATCGGGTTTCTGATTCTTCATTGTATGCCCTATAACCGTCTCTGAAGGCATTATAATCATAAGCAAGATAGGGAATTCCAAATTGGTTCTTCATCATGTCTGCAAGCAGCATTCCCATGGCATAACTTGTATCCTTGTCCAATACATAACTTGAATCATCATTTGAATCATTACAAGAAGAGAAAACAAGAACGGCCAATATTAATATGGCTGTTTTTACAGCAAGGGTCAGGTTTTTTTTCATAGTTCACATCCAGAATAATTAATTTTTTTAAGTCTAAAGACTATTATACCAAAGGTATATATTACCAAAGGTTTGTAAAACCAAAGGTCTATAAGACCTTATACATCATAAAACTTTTTAAAAATCAGTACAAGTCCATTAATACCTATATAATTACAACAAATAAAGGGAATAAAGGTTAAATTTAACCAGTTATAATCATAATAATAAAAATTTTGCTAAATCTTTTGAAATTTCGTAAACTTTGCTTAAATTTTCCCCAGAAAGAACATCAGAGGGGCTTCCCATGGCAGCAATTTCTCCGTTACCGGAAAGCAGAGCAATTTCTGATGCAAAACCAGATGCCAAACGCAGATCATGCAGACTGAGAATGATTCCCCTGCCCTCTTTTACTAGATCCGAAATAAGCTCCATAATCATATAAGAATATTTTGGATCCAGATTATTTACAGGCTCATCCAACAGGAGAAATTTTGTGTCTTGCGCAATGCAGCGGGCAATAAAAACACGCTGCAGCTCTCCTCCTGATAACTCTGTAATAAGCCTGTGTGAAAGTTTTTCCAAGTTTGCCTTCTCTATTGCCCTATCAACAATTTTCCTGTCATTGGCGGTATCGCTGCCAAACCATCCCCTGCTGAAAAAACGTCCCTGTGAAATTGTTTCTTTCACTGTAAAAGGCCAGGGGCTTTCCTTTGCCTGATATAAAAAGGAGATTATTGCCGCTCTTTGCACGGCTTTCATCCCTCTTATATTCCTTCCTTCAATTTCTATACTTCCATTAATAGGGGGTATAAGACCTCCAATGGTTTTTAATATACTGGTTTTACCGGAGCCATTAGGTCCTGCCAATACCAATAATTCTCCGCCTTTTAAGTTTAAATTGAAATTTGAGGTAATTGCTTTTCCGTCATAACCGCAGGAAAGGGATTTTATTTTAAGCGTCATATGAAGCCTCCCTTTTTCCTTTGGCGTGAAAGAATAAAAAGAAAGAAGGGAGCTCCTCCCAGCGATGTAATAATGCCTAGGGGAAGTTCTACGGGAGGAATTAGGGTGCGCGATAAATTATCAGCAGCCATGGTTAAAAGAGCTCCAGTTAAAGCCGAAGCCGGAAGCAGACGCTTGTGAGAAGGACCGGAGAAAAAGCGGGCAGCGTGAGGCGCAATAAGTCCAGTAAACCCGATTATGCCCGACACGGAAACAGCGGCAGCCACAGAAAGGGTGGCAGCCACGGAAAGAAAGAAACGCGTTTTAAAGGGATTAAGTCCCATGCTTTCTGCAGCTTCATCTCCCTGGAGAAGCAAATCCAGCGGTCTTGATTAAAGGAAAATAAATACATTTCCCAAAATAATGAATGGCAGGGCAGAAAGGAGTCTAGGCCAGGCTGCTCCTGCCAAGCTGCCCAATAGCCAATAATAAACCTGAACAAGGCTGCGATCCCTTAAAACAACAATAAGGGAAAGGAGAGCTGAACATAGCGTACTAACGCTAGTCCCTGCTAATATTAAAATTCCAGGCGATGAAAAATTACCGAAGGATCTTGACACAGCAAAGACAAGCAAAACAGCGGCCATACTGCCCGCAAAGGAAGCAATTCCCGGAAGGCCGAGAACCGTAAAAAAGCCAAGGCCTAGCCCTCCTCCAAAGCTCAACGCAGCAGCGGCTCCCAAAGCAGCGCCGGAAGATGCACCTATTATGAAGGGATCTGCAAGGGGATTACGAAAGAGCCCCCGAAAACATGCTCCTGCCGTTGCCAGAGCCGCACCTACAATGGCTGCCAAAAGAATTCTTGGCAGACGGATTTGGAAAATTAAAACAGATGCTATTTCATCTCCCTCTCCGCCAAGGAAAAAGGAAATACCTTCCAGTAAATTCTCCAAGGGCATGGAAACAGAACCGGATAAAAGTCCCCATAATATTACAGGAATAAGGCAAAAGGATAAGATGATCATAATAAGGGAGAATTTTAAATTAGGATTTAATTTTTCTTTCGATTTTTCATTCATGGACATCCTCATGGATGCAGAATCCATGACAATATTTCCACAGCCTCAGCTAGGCGCGGACCATAGCGGTAGAAAAGATCGGTATTAATCTCCACTACCCTTCCATCCCTTACAGCAGGAAGGGTCTGCCAAAAAGGCATTGTAATTCCAGCACTCATGGACTGGCCGGTCTGCATTTCGGTTATTACCCATTGGGGCCTTCTCATTAAAATTTGCTCGGGGCTTATTAGGGGCCATTGCTCATTCACATCATCAAAGATATTTCTTCCCCCGGCTAGATCTATTGCCTGTGAAACAAATGTACCCCTTCCCACACTCATTAGGGGATTTTCCGAAAGTAGCCATAAAAGATCCGGTTTCGGTCTTCCTCCTATCCTGATTTCAACTTCGGCAATTCTTTTTTTCATGTTCTCTGTCAGCTCTTCTGCGTTTTCAGAAAAACCTGTAATAAAGCCGATTAAATTTATTACATCATATACATCCGAAAAATTTCTCGGCTCCACAGCAAAGGAAGAAATACCAAGTTCATCCAGAAGCATTACAATTCTTTCATGCATGTCCGCCGAAAGGATTACAAGATCCGGCTCCAATGACCAAATCTGTTCAAGACTCATTGTTGCACCGGCAAAACCTCCGATGGATGTCTTATTAAGAGCTTCTTCCGGGTAATCGCAGTATTCGGTTACACCTACCACCTTTTCTCCCGCTCCAATTGCAAAAAGAATTTCGGTAACAGCGGGGCTAAGGCTTATTATGCGTTCCGGAATAAGTTCGTTTAAATAGGGTCTGTTAAGCGCATCAATTATCCTTCCATTCCCGCTTATAATTTCCCTTTCAGCCGGAGTACAGCCTCCCAAAGTTCCCATAAAAATAAAAAAAAGAAAAATATATTTATGCATGATCAAAATCCACCTTCCATAAAAATAATCCTTCAGGAGGTGCTGTGGGACCAGTTAATGATCTCTTCCCTTCCTTTAACACATCTTCCATATAAGAAGGATCAAAGCCCTTCTCTTCATATGACAATAGGGTTCCCGCTATGGAGCGTACCATTTTCCATAAAAAGGCATTGGCGGAAATTTCAAAAACCAGTTTTTCGCCCTCTGTAAAAAAAACAGCTCCAAAAATAAATCTATGTCTGGACTTGCTTGAATCACCGGGGACGGCAAAGGCTGTGCAATCCATCTCTCCATGAAGGAGGCGTGCATAGGAATTTAAGACAGAAATGTCCGGATGGCGTTTTATATGTTGGGCATAACGGAGCTCCCAGGGCATAATATGTTTACGCATAATAAAATAATACCGGTAGGTTCTGGATCTTGCGTTAAAGCGCGCATGAAAATCAGGTAAAACTTCGCAGGCTTCGTGAATGCGTATTTCCCATGGGAGTAAGCTGTTTAAGGCAGGAATAAAACGCCATGTTTCCATGGAATCTATGTCTGTATGAAAATTAGCAGCCTGGGCAGCCGCATGAACACCCGAATCGGTACGTCCGGAACCGTTAATGACAACCGGTTTTTTATGAATTTTTTCCAGCGCAGATTCTATCATACCCTGAACAGTCCTGGTATCCGATCCGTCCTGCCTCTGCCATCCGTTAAAATCCGTTCCATCATAGGATAAGGTGAGCTTAATATTTCTTTCCATCATCCCGGCTCCGTCTATTAAACAGCATCAATCTCATTAAGTTCCTTATTAATATTATCATAAAGAGCCCTTGCATGTTCCAAAAGGGGACCGGGTTTACTCTTGGAAGATTTACCCACTCCGAAGATCCTTGCAATCGTACGTTTTGCTTCATCAAGAGCTGGATTCCTGAGTTCGGGTTCTTCCCTGTATCCATACTTGTATTTTAATAGAGCAGAAAGATATAGAGCGCCGTCATAACCGTAATTCTTATCCGTATCCGGGCCGAAAATTTTTAAACCGGAGAGGGTTTCCCTTCCATTCTGTTCGCGGCGAATGGCTTCATTGTAAAAATAATTTGACTTTTTCTTGAAGAGGGTTGCAAGCCAGTCATAATGCTGATCAGGATATTTATCGTTCATTATATCAAGCATCCAGCCTGTTCTAAGCGAGGCAATTCCCTGTTTTATTGTAGGGGAGAATTCCCTGGGGAAGTATTCATAGCACCTTACCAAAAGACAGAGGGAAGCGGTTCCGCTTTTAAGATCCCTTTGTTTACGGAAATCTATGTCAGGAAATATTAATTTAATGTCTTCCATGCGGTCTTGACTGTCCTTTTCGGCCTTCTCCCTTATGGATTTAGGAGCATCCATAAAATCCCTGTCTGCTGCAGCAAACCAGCATTCAGGACAGACAGTTGCAATATAGATTAAGGGAAAAATTTCTCCATATCTTGCCGAAGGCTCATAGAGCCTGTGAAGCTCATCTGTTAAATTCCCTGCAATTAAACGTCCTGAACCTGAAAGCATTTCTTCCCTGTTAAAAACAGTCTGGCATATAGGACAGGTATATTCTTCTTTTGACTGAAATGATACCTTGGCTTCCCTGTCCATTATTTTCATAAAAAAATCTCCTAATTAGCAGTCCGGGAATCCTTTTCAAGAATTACCATTGCCATAGCATGTTCCTTCTCGTGAGAGAGGGAAACATGAATTTTTACGGAAGGATCTGTACATTTTTTTTCCAGAGCCCTTAGTGCCGTTCCAAAAATATGGAGTTCCGGCTGGCCATTTTCTTTATTCTTTATCATTATGTCTTTTAATTCAATTCCTTCAAGACCTGTACCCAATGCCTTGCCAAATGCTTCTTTTGCCGCAAAACGTGCGGCTAGGGAGAAAACGGCATTATTCCCATTTATCATTGAATATTGGAGTTCTTCCGGATGAAAATATCTTTCGGTAAGACCGGGAGTTTCCATCCATTTATTCATTCTCTGGACTTGAACCATATCTATTCCTATACCAATTATCATTCATCCTCCCTGAGAAAAACCATTACTCTTATTTCATTTGGTTCTGTCCTGAATCTTATCCCCGGCTCTAGACCTGTATGAATGCTTAAAACATAAGTTCCGGTCTCTACAATGCCGGATGCGTCTATACGCACAAAATCTGGAGAAGGAGTAAAGTCATCAATAATTTCCTGATTATCACCTTCAAGATGAAGATCGACCGAAGATATTTCCGGCATGGCAGAAAGAAGCTCACTTAAACCTGTAATTGCAATCGGGATTCCGGGAATATTTCTTGCCGGAATTATGGGATTAATTATGCCATGGAAATCTGCAATTCCATTTCCCCTGATCGATATAAGTGGATTAATATTTAATATGCTAATACTTTCAGAAAAATTATTACTCCTTCCATCAAGATTGATTAAATCGGTGTAAAGTTCATAAACACCGGTCATTAATTCAGAAGGACCATCAATAATTATATTTTCAGGCACTAGGGAAAAACTGCTCATTGTAAAACCGGAATCCAGCTCTCCTCTGAAATTAGGAAGAAGAGGTACAATTTTACTTATTCTATAATCCAATACAAAGGAAATTTCCATGGGCTCCACTGTTATCTGGAGTGCGTCAAAACCATAGGAAGATGCTCTTGTTCTCCATTGAACAGGAACGGTATATGTTCCCCTTGTATATATTCCGGACATATCGACATAGGCTTCTAAATCATCTTCCATAACAGGATAGATATTATTGGCCTCTCCCCTAATGCTGACCCTGATCATTCTTGGATAGGGATTGGAGGGCATCATGGATCCGGGATGCTCGATATTAAGAGGTATGGAAAAATAACGAGTTTCTAGAATACTCATTCTATGAAAAATAAAAAGAATAATGGCAAGACCAATGGAAAGAACCTTAACAGGCCAGTTTTCCATTGCCTTGGCGGTAATTTTCCTTAAATCCAATTATTCATCTCCATCGGTAAGCTCAATTTCCAGTGTTCTTACACCCTTGTCTATCAGTTCTCTGGCCTTGCGGCTGATCTCCAGCGGAGAAAGGTCGTAGAACATTTTTCCGTCAAAGGCAAGGCTTATTGCACCTGTCTCTTCTGAAACAATAAGTATAACAGCATCGGACTGCTCTGACATTCCAAGGGCTGCCCTATGCCTTGTGCCGAAACTCCTCATTATATCTTCCTGTTCTGAAAGCGGAAGCAGACAGCCTGCGGCGGCTATACGGTTGTTCTGAATTATCATGGCACCATCATGCAGGGGGGTATCAAATTTAAAAATAGATAAAATTAAAGAGGAAGAAATATCGGCATTAAGGTAATTTCCGGTTTCTATAATGCTTCTTAAATTTGCCTTTCTGGAAAAAACAATCAACATTCCCCTCTTTTCCCTGGAAAGCATTTCAGCAGCCGTAACCACAGCATCCAGAGCTCCTATGCCCGGCTTGCTGTCGGGTCTGAAAAGCTCTGTCTGCCCGAGCCGAAGAAAGATCTTCCTAAGTTCAGGCTGAAAAACAATAGCAATGGCAATTACAAGTCCGGGAGCTATTGTTGTAAGAAGCCATAAGAGGGTGGAAAGATTTAAAAGAGAAGCAATACTGTATACAAGAAGTAAAAGGCCGGCCCCCTTTAGTAATTGAACAGCCTGTGTTCTAGCCAGCAGCTCCCATGCCTTATAAATTAAAAAGGCAAGAATTGCTACATCTATAACAGGTCTTATATAGGAATATATTAAATTAAGACTCTGCAATATACCCATTTCTTACTGTTTCTTCCTGTTTTTTTTGTTTTTAATAGCAAAAATAACCCTGCATAAGTCCACATTCTCTTTTACATCATGGACACGGAGGATCTTTGCTCCCTTCATTATTGCAGCCGCATTTGCCGCAAGGGTTCCGGGAAGCCTGTCTGAAGCTTCCTGTACATCATCATTCCCGCAAATTTGACCAATAAAGCTTTTCCGCGAAAGCCCCACTAATACAGGATAATCCCTTGAAAAGATTTCATCAAGTCTATCTAATATTTCAAGATTATCTTCCACAGTTTTTCCAAAACTAATTCCAGGATCCAAAATTATTTTTTCCTTTCTTATTCCATATCCAAGAGCCCTTTCGATGGCGGAATCAAAAAATATCTTTAATTCCATAACAAGATGATCATAATGGGGTGAAATCTGCATGTTTTCGGGCATTCCCTTTTTATGCATTAAAACAATCCATGCACCCCTTTCAGCACAGAGGGCTCCCATTTTTGGATCGTCGGTCAATGCAGAAATATCATTAATAATATCAGCACCGGCATTTAGGGCAGCTTCTGCCACAATGGCCTTTCTTGTATCTGCCGATATAGGTAAGGATGATTTTTTTCTGAACAATTTTATAACAGGAATTAATTTTTGAATTTCTTCATCGGCAGAAATATAGGATGAACCTGGTCTTGTAGATTCACTTCCAAAATCTATTATGGAAGCACCGTTTTTTTCGGCAGCCAGTGCCATTGCCAGTGCATCATCTCCCATAGCTCTGGAGGGAGCATAGAAAGAATCATTGTTACAGTTAACAATGGCCATTACAAGGGAGGGCCCTGAAAAATCCAAGTCCCGAATCAAGCACTTACCGTCTTTTCAAGAATTTCTCCCGCCGCAAAAGCAATGCCTTCTCCATCGAGATTATTTCTCTTTAGAAGTTCTTCCCTTGTGCCAAGAGAATCAAAATTCTCTCCTACTCCAAGTAATTTTATTTTACAGGAGCAATTCCTTCGGGCAGAGAGCTCCATAAGGTATTCTCCGAAAGCCCCGGAAAGTATTCCATCTTCTGCTAAAACAATGGCCTTATAAGAATTAATAATTCCGGCAAGGTAATCCTCATCTATTGGCTTTAAAAATCTTAAGTTGTAAAGATCGGCATAAATTCCCCGGGATTCAAGAAGTGCATATGCATCCATTACCTGAGAATAAAGTCCGCCTGTAAAAAATATACATAGCTCCCCGGCATTCTTCCGGCCTTCTTTTCCCGCATTAATTCCGCCCTTAATCCATACTCCCCTTCCCTCTTCCACCGGCAATGAGAAAGCTGCCTCTCCTTCCGGGCAAAGAGCCTTGGGATAACGTATAACAACAGGAGAAGCTTTCTTAATTGCCCATAAAAGCATTGGAAACATTTCTTCCCTTCCAGCCGGAGCAAGCATACATAGCCCCGGAGCAGAGCGGAGCAGGCTTATGTCATATATCCCTTGATGTGTTTCTCCGTCTTCTCCCACAAGGCCGCTGCGATCCAGTGCAAAAATAACAGGAAGCTTCTGTAAACATACATCATGAATTACCTGATCGATGGCTCTTTGAAAAAAACTGGAATAAATAGCAGTAACAGGAAGCATTTTCCCCGAGGCAAGACCTGCGGCAAAGGTAACGGCATGTT
>Ga0099364_10010342_pt1 | contig 12834 bp, 8 predicted proteins | sample TergutTh196P3_FD_73070 | JGI IMG/M metagenome (GOLD analysis project Ga0099364, IMG submission 73070) | Microcerotermes parvus P3 segment gut microbial communities from Pointe-Noire, Republic of the Congo - Th196 P3 | ecosystem: Host-associated > Arthropoda: Insects > Digestive system > Gut ... | reverse complement strand
AATCCAGGCACCGAATTAACGGGAAATACAGCAAAACAGAGATTTCACAGACTAGATTGCTTCGTCGCTACGCTCCTCGCAATGACGAAGAGGGGGTATTTGAATAGAAACAATAAATCAGTAACTGTTACTGGAGTAACAAATCAGTAACTGTTACTGGAGTAACAAATCAGTAACATGACAATATACCGTTAGCATAGTATAATATCGGGCATGGAGGTGTTTTAGATGAAGCAGCGATATATCCCGTTGGAAAAACGTTCCAAACGAGAACAGCGCGAATACCATTCTGCGCAACGCGGCAGTTGGAGAGGCGTGAACCCTGTTACAAGGAAACCGCCAAACCCAAAGGCATATAACCGCAAAAAATCAGGGCAACGGTACGAACACGAACCGTTGCCCAATTTTTTGTTTAGCTTAGTCATATACAAGGTCATGAAGTATAGTCTCTATCGCAGTGTCTCGGTTGAGAGACGGGCGGCAGTATAGCCGTTTGTACAATAATCACGTCGCTTCTACCGCTTCTTCTTCTGCCGCTTCTGAAGTTTATGCCGCTTTCGCCATTTCTACCTCTTCTTCTTCCGCATCTGACGCTTCTTCTTCTGCCGCTTCTGCCGCTTCAGCAGTTTATGCTGCTTTCGCTACTTCTACCGCTTCTTCTTCCCCCGCTTCCGCCGCTTCTTCCGCCGCCGCATCTGTCGCTTCTCCTTCGTCAGCCGCCGCTTCTTCTCCATCAGCTACCGCCGCTTCTTCTGCCGCGTCTGCCGCCGCTGCTTCTTCTGCCGCTTCCGCTTCTTCCGCCGCTGCCGCTTCCGCTTCTGCCGCCGCCGCTTCTGCCGCCGCCGCTTCTGCCGCTGCTTCCTCTGCTGCTGCCGCTTCCGCTATTTCTACCATAAACCCAAGCGCTTTTGCTGCGTCCAGCCTTGTCCCTAACAGGGATCCGTCTTCGTAGACAAGCCTGTCGCCAACGACGCGCTCCGTGATAATTCCTATTTCCTCCAGGGTGATTGTCCTGTCAGCCCCAAACGATCCATCAGGGTACCCAACGATCAGCCCGGCGCCCGCGCATGCCCATACTGTGTCCGCATACCAATTGTCTTCGGCAACATCCGTGAATTCCCGCTTCTCTTCCGGCACCTCCAGGTTGAGGTAACGAGAGACAAGTGTTGCAAACTCTGCCCTTGTTATAGCATTATCAGGCCTAAATGTGCTGTCTTCGTACCCCTGGACGTACCCCAGCGCCGCCAGCTTGCCGACCAACAAATAGTCTTCATCATCTTGCGCCATATCCATGAAACCATAATTTGCGGTTATACGGCCCTCTAACTTTGGTACATAGCCTGGGTTTTCGTTAAGAAACCATACAAGCGCATCTTCAAGGTTGACGACGCCCGTCTCAATTTCCAAAAGCTTCTTGAATGGCTCCACGAACATTTCGTACCCGTCACCGCCTGCCGCCATGAAGTCGTTTGTCGCCAGTTTGTACTTTTCTTCGCGGTTTAAAGGCTCGCCCTGAATCGTAATATTGTACACCCTGTTTCCAACTGGGTGCAAGGCATTAAATTCATACGTCAGTCCGGCTACATGCGAAAAACCGCCATTTAGCTCTGGGTAGAGGGAACATCCGACCTCCAGCGCGTCTTTTATGTCCTGCCCGTACACTTCGGCCATATACAGCACATTCCCAAACGGCAGTATCGTCAGAAGGTCGCCCTTTGTAACAGGCCCGGCAGAAATACTATGGTCTCGGATGCCGCCCCCATTCGTTATGACCGCGTCGGCGCCCGAAGCTGCAAGCAACGCGTCAGTCACCAAGTTGCCCATCAGCGTCTCTTTCATCCTCTCGTTAGCGCGCGCCGATACCAGGTCCAACGAAATCGTCGCGACTACTTCCCCTCGGACTACTTCGACTTCGGCGTTCCATTTCTCAATTATTTCACTAACCGCCGCATTGGGCTCATATGCCGCCGCTTCCTCTTTGGAGATTATTGACGGAGTTACGACCGTGACGGCTCCGTCGTCAAATACAATTTCCACAACGCCGAGGTTTGCCCCCGACGCGCCTGAAGACGTGATAATGGTGTCTCCAGCAACCTCGCCGCCTTCCATCAGGGTATGGCTGTGCCCGTCGATAATTACATCGATGCCCGGCACATTGTTGGCGATGTCATAACTTGTGCCGTACCCCGCGTCTTCTACCCCTAAATGTACTAACGCAATAACTGCGTCGGCGCCTTCGTCATCGCGCAACAGGGACACCATAGCATTCGCATACGAAACAATGCTGTCTTTGTCGCCAAAATCCATGCCGACAACATTCAGTGGGTTGGTTTTAAACGCTGTTTCGGGGGTAGTAACCCCGAATACGCCGATTTTGTACCCGCCCTGCACGTCAAACACTTTATACCCCATGAAATTCTCGGCGCCGCCTGACAGGGAATCATCAAGCAGAATCGGAAAATCCGCCATTTCTGCGAGTTCCTTCAGGCGGTCAAACCCAAAGTCGAACTCATGGTTGCCCGGCGCCATAGCACCATAGCCTGCGGCGTTCATAACCTCAATGGCGCTCTCGCCCCGACTCAAGTTCGCGAACACAATGCCCTGAACCGCGTCTCCCGCGCTCAACAGAAGAACGCTGTCCTCCCCGAGGTCGGAAAGAAACTGTTCGCGGATGCCGGCAATATAGTCATGCCCAATTACCGAATCCGAATCTGCGTAATAACCGTGAACGTCATTTGTGTGCAACACCTTGATAGTGACCGGGTCGCCTGAGCCGCCCAAGCTGCCCTCGGCAGCGACTGCCGGAATGGCTAAGATACATAGAAACACCGCCATTGCCAATAGAATTACTGTGATACGTTTTTTAAGCATAAAACATCCCTCCTAAAATATTTTAATGGTATGAACATACAAAAATGGACAAACAGGTAAGGCTATGAAAACTCTCAAAACTTCCAGGACTTCCAGGACTTCCAGGACTTCCAGGACTTCCAGGACTTCCAAAACTTTCAGGACTTCCAAACTTTCAGGACTTCCAAAACTTTCAAGACTGCTAAAACAGTCATTCATATCAAAACTGTCAATACTATCAAATTATTCAGCTATATCGTATCATAATAGCCTATTTTTGTCATGTTTTTATTGCAATATTTAAAAAGTAACCTATTTTATTACTACAGTTCACACCCCAGCCGCCCGAGACGATGGGGTGCAACCCAATCGGCAGTTAGCGCACCAATAAATCTACAATTTCGAATAAAATTTCGTTTGGGCGGATTCCATATCCGCCCATATGCGTTAAACCGATGTTCATGAGTAGGGGCGGATTCCATATCCACCCGTATGAGTTAAACCAATGTTCATGAGTAGGGGCGGATTCCATATCCACCCATATGCGTTAAACCAATGTTCATGAGTAGGGGCGGATTCCATATCCGCCCGCATATGGAAGGGTAGATATAGAAACGGGCAGATATGAAACGGGTGAATATGGAAACAGGCAGATAACGGGTGAATATGGAAACGGGCAGATATGGAAACGGGTTGATATGGAATCCGCCCCTACGTGCTTTGTTGGCATTTATGTGCAAAATGCAAGCACCCCGTGAATTGTAACATTTTTTCTATTGTGATCATCGGAATATATTTAATATAATAATTAATATGTATTTAATTCCAATATTTGAAATGTATCCAGCAAACCAACAATAGTTGTCGTCGTATCAAAAAAATGATTGTGTTAGTAATATTAAATAATCTTTACAATAGGGTATTATTGTTGAATTGGCTTTCTACGCTATTGTATAATACTGGTACTGAAATGCTAGCCACTTCTGTTTTGGCTGGTACTAAGCGCTGGCCGCTTTTGTTGTGGCTGGTACTAAGCGCTGGCCACTTCTGTTTTGGCTGGTATTGAAGTGCTAGCCACTTCTGTTTTGGCTGGTACTAGGACGCCAGCCGCTTCTGTTGTGGTTGGTTTTGATGGTTGGCATTGAAACAAAAAAAGAGAATAATACTTGGAGGTAGAGATATGAGTTTACAAAAGAGAAAGACTTTCAAAAGGGGCCTCTCGTACGCGTTGGCGATAGCCATCGCGTTTTTGTGCGTTGCGCCGGCAACAGCGCAGTCTGTTGTGGTAACCGCGGCCGACTTCGACTATGCGGGCTACGTCTGCGCGGAACTCGACATCCTGAGGGGTGACGGGAGCGGCGTCACGAACGAGTACCTTTCAAAAGAATCAATCCGGGTCCAGGCGGCTTACTTAACGCTAAGGCTCATGGGAAAAGAAACAGAGGCGGAAGCCTACAGGGGTACGGACAACTTTAACGATGTCGGGCATTTGTTTGCGGGCGGCCAGCGCAGGACGGCTTACCTGAAAGCGAACAGCTCCAGCCTAGGTTGGGAGGGCGACGGGACAAACAGGCTGATGCCCGACGACCCGCTAACGGCCCAGCAATTCTACAAGGTTTTGCTAACGGTCCTCGGTTACGAGGTGTTTGTCGACTACGACTATGCGGATACGCTCGACTTTGCGGAGGACGAAGCGAATATGTTCGAGTGTAGATACATATCAGGGCCCCTGACTAATGACGACATTGCCGTAATGCTGGTTGAAGCTCTTATGGCGACAATGAAGGGCGAGTCGTACACCCTTGCGGAGTTTTTGGCTGAGGAGGGCGTTATCGACTATCAAAGGGCTGTTGACCTGGAGGTAATAAAAAAGGCGGCACCCACGCCGGAGCCGCCACCTGTGGACGAAGTCCCCGCCACACTGCAGCACAAGGAGATTGCCGCAAGCAATTTTGCCGAAATAGACGTCGTGTTCAACCAAGCCATTGACAAAACATCGATAGACAGGAACTATATCCGGTTTGACGACAAAGCCCTCGAAGAAACGGATGTCGTGCGCGTCCTTGAAGACGGCGTGACGCTGAGACTATACAGGCCGCTTGGGTTTGTTTCCTCCCAGGGTACAGTAAGAGAACTATCCATAAGCCGAATAAAGACCCCCGCTGGGAAAGAAATGGCTGCAATCAATTCACAGGAAGTCTCGTTTATTGACAACCAGTCGCCGTCGCTCGTCTCAGTTGAAGCGATGGGGCTTCGCTATGTCAAATTGTTGTTCTCAGAGCCGCTCAGGGTGTCAGACGCGAATGTGAAAAACTATACTAACTACAAGTTTAATGGAAAGGCGATAAACACATCCGGGCAGATCGAGTGTACGGGCAGGGAAGTATACATGCCCCTTAGCCAGAGCCTCGAAAGGGGCCAGAACACTCTAACCATTGACAGAAACAGGCTTTACGACCTTGCCGGCTTCCCAATATACGATGTTGAGGATTTTGCGTTTACTGCAGAGCATGACGCCATGCTTCCATCGGTCGATGCGATTGACGCAACCAGGGAAAAGATTGTCATCACGTTTAACAAAGAGGTCAGGGAGTCCGTCAGGCTGTGCTGGGTTGACGGGACCGCAAGGCGTTTTGCCCAGGACCTGGAAAAAGACCCTTATGAAAGAAACGTCATTACGTTTTACTTTACGGAGGGTACATACCTGCCAGTTTCGTCCGTGGAGATAATAATCGACAACATTGTTGACATGGGCGGTACCGCAGGGGCGGAGTTCCGACAAACTGTAACGCCAGCCCTTGACACAACAAGGCCGGAGATCGTCGAAGTAATATCTGACACAGTAAATGAAATCGTCTTGCTGTTCAGCAAAAGCGTCAGGGTGGGCAACTCAAACGACGGCAGGTTTACGCTTAAGAACGAAAACAACGTTACGATTTCCTTGTCTGTCCAGGCTTACACGCCCCCAGGCGCAGCTATCCCGGACAACAGGTATATCAAACTTGCCGGAAACATCCCCGCAGGAAAGTATACATTAACGGTAGTAAACGTAGAGGACTTGTCCGCCCAGGGCAACAGATCCGCAGAAGCAACGCTGACTATTACAACGCTTGACAAGAACCCGCCAGAAGTGACGTCTGTCGCGACAAGGATAAACGAGTCGAAGGTTGTAATAACATTCGACAAGGCACTTGACTGGGCTTCTGCAAGCAACATCGCGAACTACCAGTACAAAGCCCCCGGCAGCGGCCATGTGGCAATGCCCAGCGGCACGTCGGTGTTGCTGGAGGCGGACGCAAAAACAGTCGTTATCCAGTTCCCGGCAGGCGGATGGGTAGTGTCCGGAAACACGGTAACCCAGAACGCATTTGTGCTTTACATCGCTTCGGGCAGCGGGGAACAGATCAGGCTCCTGGATATTGAGGACACTTCCGGCAACAAGATGGGGCCGACGGTGATAAACGTACCTGATAGCAACGAAGTGGCAGCGAAGCTTACAGGTGACGCATACGCAGTCAGCAGAAAACAAATAATAATGAAATTTACGAGCGGCGCACTGCCAATAACTGCCCATGCCAGTGACTTTACGCTCCGAACGGGGAGCGGGTATATACCGCTTAGGAGCATGGGGTATTCGGACATTAACACTGTAAGAAGGGAAATCACATTCACCCTTGCGGACGGTCACGAGCTGAACGCTGACGGCACATACGGGCCGAACAACCTTGCCGTTTCCGTGTCGGTCGTGCTTCCCGCTCAGGTGCAGTACACTAAGACCGCGCTCGGGACGCCGTTGGTTATGGAGTCTGCGTCTGCAGGCGTTATTGACAACATCAGGCCAGAGCTGTTTGAAGCCCACAGGGGGAACAGACCTGCTCAAAACTCTACGTTGTCGCCTTCACTACAGCACCCCGCCATTTCGACCAACCAAATACTGGTGGTCTTTGACAAGCGCGTGAGCTTTTATGACGTTAACTTCGCGCATCAGCTTACAAGCTTGATATCCGCCACAACCGAAAGCGCTCCGAACGTCCCGCTGTCGCCTTCATCGTACAACATTGAGGCGTTTGACAATTACCTTAACCCGTCGGTCTACGAAACCAACGTAGCAGACGTACGGATGATTTTAGTTACATTTATAAACAATGTACCCCAAGACGCGGTTAGCATTACGGTTGGCGCAAATGTTCTCTGGAACGGGAAGCATACCCCGGAGAACCAAATGGTTCTGAACGGCAGTTTCAGCACGCCGTACTTGCTGATGAACCCATAGGGGTGGCAAAGGCAACGATTAGGGTGAAACTATTTGGACTATACTATTTGGGCGATACTATTTGAGCGATACTATTTGGACGGTTCTATTTGGGCAATACTATTTGGGTGATACTATTTGGGCGATACTATTTGGGCAACGCGATTAGCGCAAAATATTGACGGCGGAATAATTAGGGCAAAACAGTGAGGGCAAAACAGTGAGGGCAAAACGATGAGGGCGAAACAATGAAAAATAAGCTTGTTTGTTTGTCTCTGGCCTATTTGGTCGGCGTCGCCGCAATGGTGCTTGCTGTCGGCAGCGCCGCTATTTGCTCTGGCATGACGGATGCGCAAGTATGCGAACAGCTTGGCGTGCTACAGGGGAGCGGGGACGGCGTAGATGCGTCGTACCTAGCCGAATACACCACGCGAGAACAGGCTGCGTATATTACTCTGAGGCTTATGGGAAAAGAAGCCGAGGCTAAAGCGTATACCGGGGGAAGCAGGTTTAGCGACTCCAATACGGTTGCCTACATGGACGGCAGGAGGATGCTCAATTACCTCAAGGCGCACCCGGAATACGGGTGGCAAGGGGACGACGCAGGCAACATTAGCCCAACAGGCAGGGTTAATTCGCAAGCAATGTATAAGGTAATGCTTACCGTGTTAGGCTACTCTGTGGGCGAAGACTACAGATGGGAAGAGACTTTGCAGTTTGCCAGGGATGTGGGCATGACTGCAAGGGTGAACAAAAGGATTAGCCTAACAAACAGCGACTTAGCCGCAATTTTGGTAGAAACACTAAAAACTAATGTCAAAGACAAAAAACAGTCCCTTTGCGAAAGGCTGATCGAACTCAATGTTATAAACGCACAGAAAGCATATGAGCTGTCCATGACCCCGGGAAGCCCAGGATATACTCCATTGTTGCCGTATAGCGAAGGCGGCCCGCTCATCAGCGAAATCACAGCAAGCATAGAAAAACGCCAAGTTACAATCAGGTTCAATGTTAACCTGAACCCATCGTATGCCAAAGCCTTGAGGAATTACGAGTATTTTGCTTATGGGAAGGGGTACATCCCCCTTCCCATGACCTGCGTTACAAGCCTGACAAACGAAAACACTATTGTAATCCAGTTCCCCGAAAAAGGCTGGTCTGAAGGGAACGTTGCACCGAGGGATGCATTTATCACATATATTGCTACTTATGGGAGAAACGAAATAAGAATCAGCGGGCTACTGGATGTTGATGGAAACGAATTAGACGTCGTGTACATAGACGTCCCAAGATAGCCCCTGCATTGAGCAATGGGCGACTAACAACAAAATTTTAAGAATAGTTCACATATTATTAATATTGAAGCCATATAATATAAGCAAATCTTGAAACAAGGATTGCTGGCCAAGGCTAAGCTAAACCAATGCTAAAACCAAAACAAAAGCTTTTTACCGAGAGGGGGCGTTGAAGATTTTTAAGAAAGTTGCAATTAATTTACCCGGGTGGCTGTTAGCATCGGCGATTGCATTACTGCTAATGCCGATTTTTTTTGGCCCGATAGGCAGCATGGCAGTTTATGCCGCTGAGCCGACACATAGGATAGCCCCCCTTGCACCCACCCCAACCCCTACAGCAGGGGCGGTACCCCAGTTGAACCTAGCGCCGCCAAGGGCGTCTCAAACACCCAGGCCAGCCGCAACGCTCACGCCGCCCCCCACTCCTACCCCAACTTCGGACCCCATGCTTCAGACTACAATAAGGGAAGCCGTTGATAAGGCAAGCATTACAGACATTAAACCGACGCCGGCTAGAGCGACTAAAGACGCCAGCCTTAGCGTAGGGGAAGCCGTTGACAAGGCGATCGAGGCTGCTGCGCCAAGCTTTAGAACCCTTGATATCGCCGAGGAAAACGCAATGAAGCAGGTCGCTTCCATCAGGGGAGCCGTGAACATGGCTATCAGAGCTCTAAATAATGACGACAGGTACTTACAGCTAGCTGATGCTGACGACATTTGGGGGGGCGAAAAGGACAAAGACGGCAATTATATCCTAAACCCGGACGGCACATTAAAGGGCGACATGCTTGATCCTGTTGTGAGGGCCGAGCTAAGCATATACCAGGCAATGGGCTATGAGGGGCTGTCAAAGGACGACAGGCTTGCACTGGAGGTTACGAAGGATCTGGGGTACGCAATGTTTAGCGTCAACATCCAGGCAATCGAGCATAGTCGCGAGATAGCGAAGAACTCTATAGAATACGGAGTTTATGCCCAGTATGCAGGAATAGCCCAAATGCAAGCTGCACTTGAACTCCAAAAGTCAGCTTTTGAAATTACGGGGAAGACTCTTGAAATTACCCAGAGACGGCTTGAACTTGGCTATGCGTCAAAGGTAGAACTTGACTCCACGCAGGCAGCCTATGACAAAGCTGCCCTCGAAATAGTCCGAAGCGAGCGCTCACTAAAATCGCTAACCGCTTCGTTTAGCAACATGCTGGGGGAAAACCTTAACACAACTTATAAAAGCTTTGACCCCAACGAGCTTGCTCCTAAAGATATGAGCGAGGGCGTAAATTATTATATCGAAAAAGCGCAACGCGAGAGAAGCGAGGTTATTCTTGCTGCCGAAAGAAAAAGGCTAGCTGAAGCCGAAGCCGAGTACTATATGGCGGTCTACACAAGCGACCGCACATTCGAGCGGTACGAGAAAATACAAGCGGCAGACGAAGCGGGCATTGAATACGACCTGGCCCTTGTCAGCGTTGAATCTGACGTAAGAAGCGCGTATAAACAGCTTCTCGCCCTAAACGGCAGCCTCCCCTACAACGAAAGGCAAATTGAAATCGCAAAAGACAGTCTCGCAAGGGTACAAAAAATGTATGAACTCGGGACGGTGACTTTAAACACCGTAGACTCGGCGGCAGTAGCCGTCAGCCAGGCTGAACTCCAGCTTGTGAACAACATGATAAACATTTGGTTGCAACAAAAACGGCTTGAGATAATATGCGGCATAGGCCCTGGCAACCTAAGGTAAGCAGGCTCCAAAGGATGTACACAAGGAGCGGGCGCCTACAATATGAATAGGGGCAGAAACCATTCCCCCGCCCAAATCGGCAGATTAGCAATATGAATAGGGGCAGAAACATCCCCCCAAATCGGCGGATTCACAATCAGGTAAGGGTTTGCAGAAGGCAACGGGCAATATGCCCAACATATATACGGAGGGTGAAACAATGAGTATAAGAAATGTAGATAATTGGTGCAAAAAAGAGTATACACATAAATGCAATGGCATGGGCAGTACCATGGGCAATGGCATGGTCAAAAGCATAGACAATGGCATGAGCAATGGCATGGGCAGTACCATGGTCAATGGCATGGGCAAAGATAAGGGCAGGCTTTCTTTCATGCTACGAAACACGCTAACCGTATTTGCTTTTGCCCTTTTCTTGGCAGTTGCCTTATCAGCCCAGGCAGCCGCAGCTGCCGCCGGGGGATCTACAAACACCGCTGCCACAGTAGGCAGAGGCGCGACGGCAAGCATAGCGACGGCAAGCGCAGCAACGACAGGCGGCGCAGAGAATGCCCCCAGCGGGGGCGGGGTAATAATCGCCGTAGATGGCACGGCATCCAGCCCTACCACAGAAGGGGGCGCCGCTGAGGAGAACTCCGCCAAAGGCGAAGCTGAAGGGGGCGGTGCCGCAGATAGCGATGCCGCAGATGGCGAGCTGGCAGACGGCGAGACCGCCGACAGCGAGGAAGAACAAAGGTACAACGAGACCGACGGGGTTATCAATCTGACGCTGAATGCAATGTTCAACCGAATCAGGCTCGACAACGAAGAATACAAGGTTTTGGCAAAACGTGCGGAAATATATAAAAGAAGGCTAGCTTTTGCAATGAGCGACAAACATGTAGCCGAGAACCTCCCGCCACCAAACGTAGGCAACCCGACATCAAGGCTTAATTGGGAAAAACAAAGGCACACAGCATGGAGGACTGCGGAGCTGGAGCTACAGAAACATGAAAACGACCTTGAAAACAAATACAATTCAATAAAGAGCAGTCTCAAAAGCCAGTATATATCAATACTTGACATGCAGAGGAGTATGAAAACATACAGCGACGAAATGACAAAGCTTGAGTCAAATATTTTGCAGACTGAAACACGAATTAACGTTGGGCAGGCAAAACAATCGGACATAGACTCCCTGCTGGCGCAGAAGCAAAAAATCGAAGCCGACATGGCGGCGAGGGAGCGCGATATTGACCTTGCGAAGCTTAACCTGAAATCCGACTTGGGCATTGATTTTATGAAGGACATTGAGCTGGCGGATTATATGGCGGTTTACAGAAGGTTCAACGACAGGAACATTGAGGAGAAAATAGCCGAGGCCGTCGAAAACAGCTTTTCATTGTACTACAGCAAACAAAGGCTTGAAATACAAAGGGAAGAAAGGGCAATGATGATACTGTTCGACAGGGACGGCGTCTTTATGATCAGCCTCCAAGACAACGAAGTGTCCATAAAGCAAACCGAATACGAAATTATCAGCACCAGGTACGCGACAGAGTCAGGGTTCTGGTCTTCTTATTACAGCATTCTGAACCAGGAGGACAAGATTGAGATTGAAAGGGTAAACGTGAAGTTGGCAGAGGAATCCTTAAGGGTGACATCCGCACTGCTTGCCCAGGGTATGGCAAGGCAGATCGACGAGCAGGACGACCGAATCAACCTTGAGAACGCAAAAATCACATTAGAAACAGCGATAAACGACTACATGCGCATGGCCGAAGACTTCGAGTCCAGCCTGAAATAGGCCCTATCGATGGCCATGACCATGGAAACCCCAACGTCAGATAAGCCCGCAAAGTAGGGTTTTAGAGAGATTCACGGGGTTTCAAGTACAAAAGCGTGCAAAACTCAGAGAAATAGACGGAAAGCGAATCTCCATTTGCCGCTTTTTCGTCAACGAGCAGTGGGCGCTTCACGAGCATACCATCCGTCGCGAGCAGTTTCAGGCATTCATCCTCGCTCATGCATATCAGCATGTCTTTCAAGCCCAGCGATCTGTATAGCTGACCGCTTGTGTTGAAGAACCTGCGGACGGGCAACTCGCTTAACGCAAGCCATTCTTTTAGCTCATCATATCTTGGGTTATCCGCTTTTATGTCACGGGTTTAGTATTGGGCGCGATAACTGTCCAACAAGGCTTTCGCCTTTTGGCAGGTCGTGCTTTTTGGATAGCATATGAATGTCAGCATCTTGTGTTCCTCGGTTGGTATTTTCGCTTTATCTTCGAATATGCTCAATGACATTTTTAACCTTCCTTGTGTTCGCACTGATTATCATATGTATTATCATATGTACTATCATATGCACTATCATATGTATCAAGTACCAGTGAATTCCATCAATTCTATTGGTACGCCATCAAGTTCAATCATTGCGACCCGGATGCCTTCTGATGGAGGGTTCGCCGGGACAATGACGTTGAATCCGCGTTTTTTTAATTCCAATTCCAAATCATCAACTATAAAAGCCAAGTGTGGCATTGTTTTGACAAGGGCATGAAAATCGCTATCCGCCTCCCAGCGCATCCATTCCACCCCGAATGGATTGGTTGAAAATCCGGAAACATAAACTTTGGCAAATGCGATATATTTCTCATTTTCCTTTATTTCGTTTGTGGGGATACCAAGATGGTGATATCTCCATCCCCATTCCTGAAC
>Ga0099364_10010341_pt1 | contig 12834 bp, 13 predicted proteins | sample TergutTh196P3_FD_73070 | JGI IMG/M metagenome (GOLD analysis project Ga0099364, IMG submission 73070) | Microcerotermes parvus P3 segment gut microbial communities from Pointe-Noire, Republic of the Congo - Th196 P3 | ecosystem: Host-associated > Arthropoda: Insects > Digestive system > Gut ... | reverse complement strand
AAAAGCAATTTGCGAAATTCCCATAAACAAGCAATGGGCAAATAAAATGCCATTTGTACAAAGTATGGATGTAGTTGCAAATTACCCGTATTTGTATGCTACACTTGGTACACAGACCAAAATAGTCGATATAGAAACAGACAAACGAGGTATATTGGTATATGACATTTCGAATATTGATGATGTAAAAAAAAGTGTCGTACTAATACCTACGGCAGATTGGTATACAAAGACGACCGGCGATAGACAACCGACCTACATCACCCGATACGAGAACAATCTATTTGTAAACTTCGCAGAAAAAGGAGCAGCAGTGTTTGATATTAGTGATGCAGCCACTCCACGTTATAACGGAGTTTGGGATATATCAGGTAAAAGAGTATTGATACAGCCTATACATGCAACAGAACAAGGAGCATTATTTTGTGGTAGTTATTATTGGACTACAGTATATGGTAGTACAATAAATAAAATGGAAAATAAATAAAAATATGGAAAACAAAATCGGTTGTGTAGTCGCCTATAGCGAAGGACACAATAATTATGGGACTTCGCTTCAAAGCTATGCTACCTTGAAAAAAATTCAAGAGCTTGGCTACGAATGTGAAGTTATTCAATATAAAAAACAATTATCACTTTTCCGTAAACTTTGGCTTATTGTTCAAATGTTCAGAATTGGCGGTTGGCACGACAAACTGCTTGTTGTTAAGGCTAAAATCAACACCAAACTGCATAAAAAATACGCAAAAAACATGGCGGTAAGAACACAAGCCGTAAATCATTATAAAGAAGAAAAATTAAAACCATTGTTTAAAGAATATGATGGTTTTGAAAATTTACACAAAGGCTCATTAAATTATGCTGCAGTATTAGTTGGCAGCGACCAACTTTTAACACCACTGAGTTTGTATAGCAAATATTACAACTTACTTTTTGTTGATGACAGCGTACCGAAAATAGCATATGCCGCAAGTTTCGGAGTTTCAAGAATTCCGTCCATTCAAGAAAAACAAACCGGAGAATACTTAAATCGCTTTGATTTTATTGGCGTTCGTGAAGCACAAGGAAAAAAAATAGTAGAAACACTTTCGCAAAATAAAGCACAAGTAGTTTGCGACCCAACACTATTGCTTACTCGTGATGAATGGGCAGAAGAAATAGAAAACTCAACTGCCAAAACAGCCGAACCATATATTTTTTGTTATTTCTTGGGAACAAATCCGGAAACAAGAAAAGCTGTCAACGAATTAAAACAAAAAACAAGATTAAAAATCATTACCATTCGTCACATGGACGAATATGTGGAAGACGATGAACAATTTGGTGATGAAGCGCCTTATGATGTTTCGCCCAACGATTTTGTAAAATACATCAGCGAAGCACAGTATGTTTGCACCGATTCTTTTCATTGCTCTGTTTTTGCCATTCTTTTTCAGCGTCAATTTATGACTTTCTATCGGTATAGTGCACAAAACAAAGAATCCCGCAATTCAAGAATTGATTCATTACTCGGTTTATTAGGATTAAAAAATCGGCTTTTTAATGGAAATAATTTAGATGCAATTCAACAGCCTATATCATACACAGAAGTAGAAAACAAAATCAAATCGTTGCGCCAAGAATCACTGCAATTTTTGAAAAACGCATTAGCATTCAAAAAATAGTCAATTATGTTCATAAACAAACAACTCTCATACAAAATCTTAACGCTTGGCGTTTCCAAAACCACTTACGGCGGAATGACATCTGTGTTAGTTTCGTACGAAAAGTGTTTTTACAACATGCGTTTTATCCCCACTTGGCGACTTGGAAATAAAGCAGTAAAAGCATTTTATGCTTTTCAAGCAATTGTACGTTGTTTTTTGTTGCTGTTATTTGACAGACGGATAAAAATTTTACACATTCACGGAGCGGCAAATGCATCTTTTTATCGTAAAGAAATTTTTATCAAAATGGGCAAACACTTTGGCAAAAAAGTCATTATGCACCAACACGCCGCCGATTTTCGAGAGTTTTTTGAACAAAGTAAAGACAAACAGCATATTATTGACACAATTAATCTTTGTGATAAACTAATTGTATTGTCACAATCATGGAAAGAATATTTTGCAAGCATCGGTGTGGCAGAAAATAAAATATGTGTGCTGAATAACATCGTTTTCCCACCAAAAGAAACACAAAAAAGAATACCGGACAATAAACTACATTTGTTATATTTAGGCGAAATAAGCAACAGAAAAGGAATTTACGATTTATTAAATGTATTGAAGGAAAACAAAGATTATTTCCAACATAAAATCATCCTTCGCATCGGCGGAAATTCTGTTGACGGCGATGTAAATGCGTTTATTGCCGAAAATGAATTATCTTCGTTTGTGAAATACGAAGGCTGGGTATCGGGCACAAAAAAAACAGAATGTCTGGAATGGACAGATGTGTATATTTTGCCGTCTTATAACGAAGGATTGCCGATAGCCATTTTGGAAGCGATGAGTTACTCACATCCTATTATTTCGACCAATGTAGGCGGTATTCCCGAAATCCTGCATTCGTATGAAAACGGAATTTTGATAGAACCGGGAAATAAAGAACAAATAAAAAACGCACTGGGATTTTTTGTTGAAAATCCCGAAAAAATATCGGAATATGGCAAAAATGCTTACAAAACAGTGCAACCGTTTTTTCCCGAAAGTGTGTTTGCAGAATTAGAAAAAAATTATAATGAATTATTAAATAAATGATGAGATTAAATGTTGTTGACTTTCTTCGTGGTTACTCTATTTTTACAATAGTTGTGATGCATCTTCGTTGGGGATTTGCAATGCCAAACATATTGGAAAATGCATTTAGTTTTGGTGGTGCAGGCGTTCACGTTTTTATCCTCGTATCCGGATTTGGTTTATGTTTATCGCAAATTAACAAGCCTTTGGGATATTTTCAATTTTTGAAACGCCGCTTTACAAAAGTTTATGTTCCATATATGATTATTATTGCTATTTCGGCATTAATTCCCTTTATGTATAGTGGTGACAGATTTATTGCTTTTCTCAGTCATGCATTTTTATTTAAAATGTTCGACAATAATTTAATGAGTTCCTTTGGTGCACAATTTTGGTTTGTTTCTATGATAATATCCTTTTATTTAGTATTTCCTCTTCTATATAAAGTATTAATAAAAATTAAATGGAGAGGAGTAATTTATGCATTTATTGTTAGTTTACTTTGGGCAACAATAGTCGGATTATTAGGAAAATCAGAATTAAGAATATGGAATTCGTTCTTTTTGCAGTATTTAGGAGAATTTATGCTGGGAATGATGCTTGCCGTAAAATACAAAGCAAATCCGGAATTTATTAAAGTTCCGTCTAAATGGCTGTTGGTATTTTTGGCAATGACAGGAATGGCAATAACCGGATATACAGGAATAAAAGGCGGAATGTTGAAACTTTACAACGACATTCCTTCGTTGGTCGGTTATCTTAGTTTTGCTTTACTTATATATTCTTTCAGAATAAAATGGATAAACGGATTTTTCACATACACAAACCGCTTTTCTTATGAATGGTATTTAATTCATATGTTGGTATTTGTATGTGTATTCTATTTCTTTGGAAAAAGCTATCCGGTGGCAGTAGTTGCATTAGTTTTAAGCTATGGTTTGGCAATAGGATATAATCGTATATTAAAATTGGTCTTTTATGACAGAAAAAGTAAAAATATTTAACATCAGAATACAAAACATTTCCAAATCGGATTTATTAGAAAATTTATCCGAAGGTGTCTTTATTACTCCCAATGTTGACCACCTTGTAAAACTTCAAAAAGACCACGAATTTTACGAAGTCTATCAAAATGCCGATTGGATAGTGTGCGATAGTAAAATCGTAGCAATAGGATTAAAATTGTTGGGAACACCAATAAAAGACGTTATACCCGGTTCATCATTTTTTACCAAATATTATCTTTACCACAAAGACAATGAAAATGTAAAGATTTTCCTGCTTGGCGCAGCAGAAGGCGTTGCCGAAAAAGCAATGAAAAAGATAAACGAAAAAGTTGGTAGAAATATTGTTGTAGGAGCACATTCGCCGTCATTCGGCTTTGAAAAAAATGAAACAGAATGTGAAGAAATTATACATTTGATAAATGAAACAGATGCCAATGTTTTATTAGTTGGCGTAGGAGCGCCCAAACAAGAAAAATGGATTCACAAACATAAAAATCAATTTACTAACGTCAAATTATTTATGGGATTAGGAGCAACCATCGATTTTGAAGCAGGAAACATAAAACGAGCACCTAAAATCTTTCAAAAATTAGCTCTTGAATGGTTTTATCGTATGTGTATCGACCCAAAGAGACTTGTAAAACGTTATTTAGTTGATGATATGTCATTTTTTTATTATTTAGTAAAACAAAAATTCGGAAAATATACAAATCCATTTCAAGAAAAAATTTAGAGTAAAAAACACAATAATATGTACAGCAAATTAATGAATATTTACAATACCAATACAGAATATCTAAACAAAGATGAATCAAACGCAATAAAAGGCATCTTGATATTATTGATCATTGCCGGACATACACATTATCTTGTGCCACAGTTGAGTCCCACATTTTTTTATTTATATCGATTTCACGTTGTATGTTTTTTTATTCTGCCTTTTTTTTATAGCCATAAAAGTTCATTATCTTGGAATAAAATCAAAGATTTAGCAATTAAACTCTATGTACCTTACTTGATTTTCTTCGTCGTCTGCACAACTCTTTACGGAATTTCGCTGAAAAATTTTAGTTGGTTTTCAGTAACAGGTTCAACACAAGCTTTTATTATTGGTTCAGAAGAACTACTAAAACAAGAATCAGGTTTTAAGTTTTTGTGGTTTATACCCGCGTTTTTCTCATTCACAATGTTGAAAAGTTTGTTTGATAATGCTTGCGAGATCCTAAATCCTTCGGCAAACAAAAAACACTTGGTTTTTATCGCCTCATTTTTGTCCATCATCGCTCTTATCGGAGTAATTTGTTGGTTTTTCCCTAATCAATGGAAATCCTTTAGACTAAACTACGAACAATACGTTCCATTTGGAATGCTTACAGCACTAAGATTTTTCACGTTGGGAATATTCACATTTCTAATTATCCGATTTATCCCATATATAAAATATTTAGGAGCAATAATTTTTGTAATATTAAGCATTATGTATTTCATAAACGAGGGACAAATCGGCATAAATAACGATGCCTTTAAAACGATTTTACCTCTTATTTTTCCTGTCTGTGCATTCTGTCTTTTATTGGCAGGAAAAAAGTTGTGGACATACATTCCATTTATGTCAGAATTAGGTAAATTATCCTTTCCCATATACCTTGTCCACGTTATCGTTTACAACATATTGGAACAAATAATCTCTTATTCAATATTGAATGCCGGTGTGATATATGTTAGTACAATCGTGATTTCCGTATTTATTTCATTAATAATAACAAAAATCAATATCCTACAAAAATTAATTTTGCCCAAAGGATATAATGACTTTAAATCCTTATTTATCAAATAAGAATTTAAACAATAAATGCGTAGATTTACACTATCAAAACTTTATGAAAATATTCGGAAACCTTTCCTGCGTTTCCTTTTGTTTCGCTTCCGACCATTTAAGATCTTCGAGCACAATAACTTTCAAGTTTGGAAGCTCATTTAAAAAAGACGGCAAATTCTGCAAATAATGATTACCCGAAAGAATCAAACACGTCAAATTCTCTAATTTTTTAAAACTTTCCGGGATAACAGATATTCTGTTAAAACCCAAATCAAGACATTTCAGCTGTTTAAATTTCAATATATCTGTCGGAATCGTTGTAATCTTCGGACTCTGCATAGATAATTCAAGAATAGTGATAATTTCAGCATTTTTTAGCGCATAATCATCTAATTCCATTATTCTATCCAATGGCGCAGCATTTTTACAGCACAGCGTTTCTATATCTTGCGCCACTGCGTTTAAAGTAGCAAACACAAAAAAAACAATCATTAACCTTCTCATAATATAAATGTTAAATTATTAATTCTTTTATTTTTTTAAACGCCCAAACGCAAAGTTTTTATATTTTCTTCGCGCCTTTGTGTCTTCGTGTCTTCGCATTAAAAATAATACGTCAAAATTATCGTTTTTAATTTAACGAACAAAAAATTATTGGTATTTTTGTCTAAATTAAATTTATCTTCCAATGACAGAAAACACAAACGACACCTTTTTTTCAAGTCTAATTTCACAAGAACTTCAACTAAACAAAACCAATGTCGAGAAAACAATTCGACTGCTCAACGAAGGCGCAACAATCCCATTTATCAGCCGTTATCGCAAAGAAATTACAGGCGGAATGGACGAAATTCAGATAGCATCCGTTAAAGAAACCTACGAAAAACTGCTCGAAATCGAAAAGCGTAAAACAACCATTTTGAAAGCTATCGAAGAGCAAGGTAAATTAACCAACGAACTATCTGTTCGCATTGATAAATGTTGGAACAGCACCGAATTAGAAGACATCTATTTACCATACAAACAAAAGCGCAATACACGTGCCGAAATAGCTCGAAAAAAAGGCTTAGAACCGCTTGCCAAAATCATTATGACACAAGTGAACAACGATGTGGAAAGCGTTGCCCTTCGTTATGTGAGAGGCGATGTAAAAGATGCCAACGAGGCGTTGCAAGGCGCACGAGATATTATTGCCGAATGGGTAAACGAGAGCGAAAAAGCACGTTATTCCGTTCGGAATATTTTTGCTCGTGAGGCAATTATTTCTTCCCGAGTAATTAAAGGAAAAGAAGAAGAGGCGGAAAAGTATAGCACTTATTTTGAGGTAGATGAAAAGTTAAGCCGTTGTTCGTCGCACCGAATTTTAGCGATGCGGAGAGGCGAATCCGAAGGATTTCTGCGCGTAAACATCAGTCCCGATGATGAAAATTGCATTGACAGATTAGAAAACATTTTCGTAAAAGGAAATACCGAATCTTCCAAACAAGTAAATGTCGCTGTTACAGATTCTTACAAGCGATTAATTAAACCAAGCATTGAAAACGAATTTGCATCTTCGAGCAAAGAAAAAGCCGACAAATCGGCAATTATGGTGTTCGCCGAAAACCTGCGCCAGCTGTTGCTCGCCTCGCCGTTGGGACAAAAAAGGATTTTGGCAATCGACCCGGGATATCGCACAGGTTGCAAAATTGTTTGCCTTGATGCAACAGGAAATTTATTGCACAACGAAACAATCTACCCTCACCCACCGCAAAGCGACTACGGAACGGCAACGCGCAAGATTCAAAAAATGGTGGAAGCGTACAATATCGAAGCCATTGCGATTGGCAACGGCACGGCAAGTCGCGAAACCGAAACGTTTATCAAAAACATTCGCTATGACCGCAAAGTGCAGATTTTTGTTGTGAGCGAAAACGGCGCGTCTGTTTATTCAGCATCGAAAATTGCGCGCGAAGAATTTCCCAATTACGATGTTACCGTTCGTGGCGCCGTTTCTATCGGTCGCAGGCTGATGGATCCGCTTGCCGAGTTGGTAAAAATCGACCCGAAATCGATTGGCGTTGGGCAGTATCAGCACGATGTTGACCAATCGAAACTCAAAACATCGCTCGACCAAACGGTAGAAAATTGCGTGAATCAGGTCGGTGTGAATGTGAACACAGCAAGCAAACATTTATTGACGTATATTTCGGGTTTAGGACCACAATTAGCACAAAATATTGTAACGTACCGCCAAGAAAACGGCGCATTCAACAGCCGAAAAGAACTGATGAAAGTCAGCAAAATGGGCAATAAAACGTTTGAACAATGCGCCGGATTCTTGCGCATTCCCGATGCCGAAAATCCGCTCGACAATTCTGCTGTTCACCCCGAAAGTTACAAAGTGGTAGAAAAAATGGCGAAAGATTTGCGTGTTTCCATTCCCGAACTGATTAAAAACAAGGAACTTCAAAAGGAAATAAAGATTGAAAATTACGTTACCGAAACAATCGGATTGCCAACGCTGAAAGATATTTTAAGTGAATTAAACAAACCAGGTCGCGACCCGCGCCAAATTATCAAAGTATTTGAATTTGACCCAAATATAAAGAAAATTGAAGATGTGCGGAGCGGAATGCTCTTGCCCGGCATCGTAACCAATATCACTAATTTTGGCGCGTTTGTGGACATCGGAATCAAAGAAAACGGCTTGCTACATCTCTCGCAAATCGCCGACCGTTTTATCAGTAATCCTGCCGAGGTACTTACTCTGCATCAGCACGTTATGGTAAAAGTGCTTGAAGTGGATTTGGGAAGGAAAAGGATTCAGTTGAGTATGAAGGAAAATCACTAACTTTGTAAAAATAATACAATGAATAAAATAGACGAAAAATTACCCGAATTTATACAAGGAATAGCAACGAAAAAAAGTGAAGCTGAACAGCGCATAGAAATAGTAAAAAAAGAATATGCAAAATTATTAGATAAATTAGGCAAAAAGAATGGAGCAAATAAAAAGTTTATCCACAATGACTTTTTAGATGTAGACGTTTGGTTTGTTAGTCGTGAGGGCGGAAAAGAGGCAACAAAAAACTCGGTACATAATTGGCAATCAACTTATGCGCTGTCGCATTTGGAAACGATTGTAAAAAAAGCAACAGCAAAAGAGAATATGCCGATTTATACTACTGCAAAACAGACAGGCAACCAAGTTAAATTTCAATATGTCAATATGGCAACCTTATATTATGAATTTGTTGATGCAGAAAAAAAATATTTGAATTTTACAGCAAGACTTATGTTGGGCATAAAAAACAACGGCAATTATATTCAGTATAGCATCACAAAAATTGACGTAGAACAAATAAAAACACCTTGACCAGCACGTAAAGCTTTCGCCATAGAACGCGCACCATCAAAGTGTCTTCTGAAAAAGACCTCCAAAGGTCAGAGTTTGATATTATCGCGCTCAATCAGAACCTTTAAAAGTGTTTTTCTACTGCAAAGATACAAACAATTTTGAAATTGACAAAGAATTTTGAAAAAATATTCTAAAAACAGAAAGTTAGATATATGAATCCCAATGATATGCACTTCACAGGACCGATATGGCGACCGCCATACGAGGCTCATTCAATTTTGCTACAAGTAACAACAGGTTGCACACACGATAAATGCAAATTTTGTAGTTTATATTCGGGAATCAAATTCCGAATGTCGCCGAAAGAAGAAATTGAGGCAGATTTGAAAATCATTCAACATTATCAGCCGAGAGCAAGACGAATGTTTTTGACAGGCTCTAATCCGTTTGTTATGAGTTACGACAAACTTTACGACTCATACACGATTATTTGCCGAGATGTGAAATTGGAATGTTCGCTCGCATTTCGGACATTAAAAATAAGAGTGTGGAACAATTAAAAGAACTTCGCAGTAGGCTACAATGGAATTTCTATCGGAACTGAAACGGGCGATGATATCACTTTGTCAGAAATGAACAAAGGATACACAGCACAAGATATTTTGGAACAATGCCGAAAATTAGAAGAAGCAGGAATTGAGTATTATTTTGTGTATTTGACAGGACTTGCAGGAAAAGGAAACGGACAAAGAAACGCTCTTGCAAGTGCAAAATTATTCAGTCAGTTGAAACCTTTTTATATTTCGGTCATATCATTGACATTATTTCCCGAATCAGAATTGTATCAAGATGCAATGAATGGAAAATATGAAGTTTCGAGCGAATATGAAAGAGTTGACGAACTGATTACATTTATCGAAAATATTGAAAATCAGACGACATGGCTTGCCAATACGGTTTCTAATCCTATTCCGATGACAAGCATACTTCCGAAAGAAAAAGACAAATTGTTGAAACAATTACAAACAATCAAAGTTGAAAAAAATGAATCTGAACTGAAAAATTATCGAGATAATATAAAACCATTGTAAATAAAAACCAAAAACTATGAAAACACTAAAAACAATAACAACGTGCCTATTTTTCGCCGTAATCTGTTCTTGTTCGACAAACAAAAACATTACAGATAACGACTTGACAAAAAGAAACTTAAAAGGCTCTGTAAAAACCGTTACAGAATTAAATTTTGAATTAATAGCAGACGGAAACGATTTAATAAAAGGAAACAAATCGATTAATGCCGACCCGGACGTTGTATTACACTTTAATAAAAACGGTTTCTTGACCAAAAAGCAAGTGTTGAATTTCGACGGAAGTGTGATGAACACCTACATTTATGAATACGACAAAAACAACCAATTAATAAAGGAAACAAAATATACGGCGACCGAAAATATCGACCGAGTTTTTACATTCACGTATCAAAACGGAAAGTTAAAATCACAAACCATTCACACAGCGCTTGGCGGTGTTGAAAGTGTTGATAAGTTTTCGTATCCTACTGCAACATTGATGCGCCAAGAAACATTCGACAAGTCGGAAAATCCAATGTATTTCTTTGATTACGAGTACGATAAAAACAAAAATATGACAAAAAAAGTTTGGCACGTAAACAATAATATCGTGCAGATGCTTTATGTGTATAACGACAAAAATCAGCTCGTACAACAAACCGAAATCAATGAAAACGACATCGAAACCAAGTGGCAATACACTTACGATGAACACGGAAACATAACGCAAGAAATTACAACTTTTTTTGACGAAAGCCAAATAAATAAAGATATGACTTATGAATATGATGCGCAAGGAAATTGGATTATACGGCTCACGTTCGCAGATGGTCAGCCACTTTTTGTAACTGAAAGAAGTATTGAATATTTTTAAAAAGACAAAAGAACAAAGAATAAAGATTTTTAGACATATAAAATTGTCTTTGCTCTTTGTTCTAAATTTTAAAATGAAACTTCGTATCATCATATTATCATTCTTTTTCCCTGTTTTTGCTTTCGCACAAACAGAATATTTCAATGATGTTCGCACAACTTACAGCGAAAAAACATATACAACGGTCGTTAGAACAACCGTCAATGCCTCGTTGCACACCGCAAACAAAGTGTTAGACAGATTTATCGACGATTTAATCGCCGACCCCGAAAGTCTATTTCTCGAAGGTAGAATTCTCGAAGGACTTGGAAGCAAAGACGAAAAAGAAAAAGAGTTTTTTTACATTGAATATCAATACTATAATTATGATAAAGAAACCGGATTATATACCGGAACGTTGAATTTTTTGATAGGCAAAACCAGATTATCCAGTATCGATTTTACCGGAAAAATAACACGTACTTTTCCTCACAAAAACGTTTCCAAAGCACATTTTGAACTCATTGATAATAATCCGCTTGTAAGAGTCGCACATGGCAAAATCGTTGTCCGACAAATTGATGCTCAAACCATTGAAATAGAACAAACTTCAACCATTCAATTCAAATGGTTATTTAATGTATTTTTTACACAAAATAATTACAAGAATTTGGCGGAATGGCGGTTGGATAAGTTTTTACAGAATATAAAAAGAGAGATTTTACAAGAAGAAGAAAAATTATAGAATATGAATAGAATAATTTTAATAGGCAATGGTTTTGACTTGGCTCACGGATTGGAAACAAGTTATACCCATTTTATTGATTGGTTTTGGAAAAAAGAAATCGAAAAAATCGAATGGTTGAGAAGACAAGATAACAGATTTAATTATGTAAATGGTGATTATTTTGAACTTAGAGGAGCATACGAAAGTGATATCCGCTTTTTAAAAACGGCAAAAATTAAAAATTTTAAAACTTTAAAACAACTTAACCATATTCAGATTAGCTTTAAAAATTTTTTCTTAGGGCAAATATCAGAACAATCATTAATAAACTGGGTTGATATTGAAAATGAGTACTATAAACTTTTAGTATTTTATTCAAATAATGATTATTTTACCAAAATAGAAACCCTTAACAAGGAATTAGAACAAATAAGAACTGAATTAACAAACTATCTTGAAACACAGAAAAATGAAAATATAATTAAAGATTATGAAAAAATTATGTTTGGTGCATTTGACCCCAAAGATTTTACATATGAAGAAGCAATAAATAGCATAAAAGAATTGTTTTTAAAGTCAATGGAACAAACTTTTCCAAATACTACATTATTTCTGAATTTCAATTATACAAATACATTTGAATATTGTTTAAGGTTTGATAAATCTGTAAAATTAATTGACAAAGTTTGCATTCACGGTTCATTATCTAATCTTGAAAACCCTGTTATTTTTGGTTATGGCGATGAAATAGATGATGATTATAAAATGTTAGAGAGAAAAAGTGTTGGAAAAAATTTTGTTCTTGAAAATATGAAATCAGTAAATTATTCAAAAACAAATAATTATAATAGAGTTTTGAATTTTATGAATTCCGATTTATTCCAAATTATTATTTTAGGACATTCTTGCGGAAATTCAGATAGAACTTTGTTAAATAAGCTTTTTGAACATAAAAATTGTGTTTCTATTAAACCGTATTATTATATTGATGAAAATGGGAAAAGTGATTATACCGATAAATACATAAACATTTCAAGAAATTTTAATAATAAAAACTTATTGCGAGAACGAGTTGTTAATGAAAGATCTTGTGACCCATTGCCACAAATAAAAAAACCGTAATTCAAATAGTTTATTTTATTGTCAAATCATCGGGATTTCGGCGATTATCAAATAATGTAATTATTACAACTCTATTTTCAAGCGGAATTTCACGATAATAAATAGTTGTTTGAGGCGACAACACACAACGTCTTACATTTTTTTCTTTGTCATAATGCGGGAAGGCGGTAGGA
>Ga0099364_10010340_pt1 | contig 12835 bp, 10 predicted proteins | sample TergutTh196P3_FD_73070 | JGI IMG/M metagenome (GOLD analysis project Ga0099364, IMG submission 73070) | Microcerotermes parvus P3 segment gut microbial communities from Pointe-Noire, Republic of the Congo - Th196 P3 | ecosystem: Host-associated > Arthropoda: Insects > Digestive system > Gut ... | reverse complement strand
AAACCTGCCTGTTAAGGCAAGGCGCTTATTTCCTACTCCGCGTGTAAGTCCACTACAGGCTTGGCAGTAGGAACTGTTAGCTGAACGGCAAGGGTGTCCATCGCGAGGTGGAATCTGAATGAAGCCGCAGGCAAAGTCCCGAACCGACGAACAGAAATCGCATATAAGGCATTTACGGGGCGGACGAGTTTGCATGTCAAAACGAAGTCCAATACTGCCCGAACCCCGTGGTGTAAATGCGGCGGTTACATGGGATGAAGGTTATTGCCCTTACCCGGGGAGGTCTCACAGAGCGGTAAAGGACAGGTTACCCCTGACACCGACCGAAGGCGTGCAGTGATGTACGGTTGAACTGTGAGAAGTCAGCAGAGGCCATAGTACCGGAAATATCGGGAAGGGCCGAACAATGGTAGTTTCTCGAACGAGAGGAAGGTGAAGCAATGTTGGGAGAGCAGAAAACCGGGAAATCGGGCTGGGCCTGTGAGGGTATGTTGGAAACAGAGAGTAGCAGGAGAGCGCGGAGCATTGCATCGCTGGAAACCGCAGAGGGAAACGGCGCGGACGCTTTACTTGAGCGAGTGCTTGAAAGGAATAACTTAAACCAGGCATACAAGCGAGTGAAGCAAAACGGCGGAGCGGCAGGGATTGACGGAATGACAGTTGCGGAGATGCTGCCCTATTTAGCGGAACACCGGGAAGAATTGCTGGATAGTTTGAGAGGCGGTTGGTACAAGCCGAAGCCGGTTAGGCGAGTGGAAATACCCAAACCTGACGGTGGCGTGCGGCAACTTGGTGTGCCAACGGTCATCGACCGAATGGTACAACAGGCTTTGCATCAAGTATTACAGCCAATCTTTGAAGAAACATTCAGTGACTCCAGCTATGGATTCCGACCGGGGCGGGACGCACACCAGGCAATAAAGCGTGCGAAGGAATACTATGAACAGGGATATACTCATGTGGTTGATATTGACCTTGCCAAGTATTTCGACACCGTGAACCACGATTTTCTGATGGATAGGGTGAGAGAGCAAGTGAAGGATGAAAGGGTCATCAAACTCATACGCAAGTTCCTTAAGAGCGGCGTAATGATAGATGGGCTTTTCAGCCATACAACCGAGGGGACACCCCAAGGAGGCCATCTTTCACCGCTTCTAAGCAATATATATCTGACGAGCTTTGACCGAATGCTTGAAAGCAGAGGGCATAAGTTTGTGAGATATGCCGATGACTGTAATATTTACGTCAAGAGCAAACGAGCCGCCGAACGAGTGATGGAAAGTTGTACCAAATACCTTGAAGTAAAGTTGAAACTGAAGGTAAATCGGGAAAAGAGTCAAACCGGTAGTCCGTTGAAACGCAAATTTCTTGGGTTCTCTCTGTATAAGACAGGGGAGAAAACAGGAATACGGCCACACGAAAAGTCATTGGCGCGATTCAAGGAGAAAATACGCGAGCTAACCAGCCGTAAGCAGGCCAAGCCAATCAAGCAAATCTTGTGGAGATTGGAAACATATACCACCGGATGGCTCGGATATTACGCCGCGGCGGACATGAAAATGCGGATTATTGCCTTGAATGAATGGACTCGTCGCCGAATACGTCAAATACTGTGGAAACAGTGGAAGACGATACGTACTAAGCATGACAATCTGGTACGTCTTGGTGTTGCTGATGGTAATGCTTGGGCGTGGGCAAATTCCCGGCTCGGCTACTGGCGGGTTGCCGGTAGCTGGATACTAACAACATCACTTACAAACAAATACCTCGCATCCATTGGATATAGTGATATATCCCGAAGATACGAGGTACTGCGCTTAAACCATTGAACCGCCGTATACCGGACGGTACGTACGGTGGTGTGAGAGGACGGCCTCTCAATTAATGAGAGGCCTCCTACTCGATCGATTCATTCAAGATAAGGATGATCCTAATGCCAAAAGTACGATGTCTCTCCCGACCATCCGGGAAGTGTCCCACGCAAACCTGCTATGGCAATTCGACAACTTACGTATAATTAATATGGGAATCAACAGCTTATTAGTCAACCAATAATCTCTCCCCGACAACGCGAAGAGCCGGGATTCCGTTACAGAGCCGGATCCACCGCCCTACGCTCCGCTGGCTCATTCCCGGAAGAAATCTTTCCCTACACGCATATATATTGAAGCATGTTGTATCAATTAGAATGTTTTTGGCAACGCTAAATAATCTCGCGATTGCATAAGGTTTTTTCAAGCAGCGTTATGTTATGCGGGATACTTTCTGCGAGGAGATTTGTGAGAAATGAAAATAAACTGCGCGTATTTCACGCACCCCGGTAAGGTTCGGTCGGTAAATCAAGACGGGCTTTTCCTGAATGGTAAGAAGATATCCGAGGATAATTTTGACTCGCCGATCGTAGAAACTCATCATATTCAAAACGTCGGCCTGTACTCCGTGGTCGACGGCGCGAGAGGACACAGCGCCGGCGAAACTGCCAGCCGGACGACATTGACGGAGTTTGGAGCTGTCGATAAATAACTTTACTATTATATGACTATTGTGATAGGATTGAGAAAAATGTTGGGAGTTTTTCTTATGTGTGACGTATTGGAGAGAAAAATCAAACAGAAAGTATACTGAAAAAAGCAAGCAAAGATTATGCCAATGATTAGGATCATGACAAAATGAGGGTGACAAATAATGGAACATCAAGCACTTGTCAGATATGGATTAGCTCTTTTACGCGACGTTCTCGCTCCATACATTTGTGATAAACTAGAAAAGCAATTTGGGACGGACTGGTGGAAAAATGCGGTTATTAATACTATACCAGGCGGAGGTAAACGCGGTTTGCCATCGGCTGAACGCCCCAAAGATGAATTGATTGACTCGCTTGATATTACAAGCTGTTGTTTACTATTTATTCACCATTGGAAAGAGGTTTTCAAGAATGACCTTTCGCCGGATTGTCTGGGGAGGGTGCACCTGGTTAAGCACTCGAGAAATAGATGGGCAAAGACAAATACCGAGCTTGGTTATTTCACTTTCACCCACGAAGACGCCTGTCAAACAATGAACGCTATGGTACAATTTTGCGAACAGATCGACCCGAGGCAAGCTGAGGAAATCCGTAAAATATGTCATCATGCGGGAGTGGAATAATAATGAACAATGAAAACAATATTGGACTCCCGCTCGCTAATTGAGAGGATGGTGGATGTCAATGTCAACGTTCAATATAAACAATATCGAACTCTATGGATCTGGAGAAAAATTATTAGAAGAAGCGTTTGCGCCGTACATTTGTAAAAGACTAGAAGCCAAATACGGGGCAGAGTGGTGGGATAATGCTATCGTAAACGTTCTGCGCGACAACTGGAGCTACGTCCATTATAGTTATGGTCCTCTGCCGCCTGCTGGACGCCCTAAAGACGACTTGATCGGCTCGCTGGATATCCGATGTTGTCTTACTCTGTTAATTTTTCATTGGAAAGATATTTTTCAGGATGTAATTTCTCCAAATTGTTTGACGTCGGCAAGTAGCCTTACGAACTTTATTGAAAAAGATTTAATTGACGACTATGATATCCATATGGCGCTAAGCGATTTGGCTATTCTATGCGAACAGATAGATACAAGTACGGCGGAGAAAATGCAAAAAATACGCGGAGAATTTGAGGGATAAAACAATGAGTAATTTTACGTATGTTAAAGAGGGATTTGAGTTACTACTTGAAAAGCTCGCTCCGTATATATGTGAGAAATTTGAAGGAAAATACGGCGCAAAATGGTGGACCACCGATACCTTCTTGCCTTATTTTTACGACCCTAATGACGAAAAACAACTAGAAACGCTAAACCGAAACGATTTTATTGAATCGCTGGATATTCAAAAATGCCTAAAGTTATTGAATACGAGAGAGTTGAATAATGTTTTCGCGGGCTCTCTCGCTCGAGAAGACTTTACTACTGCGTTTTTACTTAAAAAACTCCGCAATAGTAACAAATATGCACACTATACCTTAAGGGGTCGTGATTTCTCCTACGATGAAGCCTTTCAGGCGCTGAATTCCATGTATTTGCTGTGTATAAAAATAGACGCGGAACAAGCGAAGAGAATCAGTGAAATACGAGACAAAATTGCTGATATCATTCGAATGACTGCAAAAAGGGAAGGCGAAATCAAACTAAAGATTGAGAAGCGATACAAATCTTTTTATGAAGAACTTAAAAGAGATATCGGTATCTATATTAAAAGCTATGAACGCAATGAAACTTTTTATTTCATCAATGATGGCAATGATTTCTATTGTATTAGGAAAGTGGAAGATCGAGTAGAGTTCATTAACGATCTTGAGGATGATATTTATCATTATGACCTGGCGCGTAAAATCATAACTACACCCAATGATGACCTTGAGAATGATCCGAAAAATCCCCAAGCTCAAGAAAAATTAATTAAATATGCGCGAAGGAAATTTGTTAATTTGTCCATAACTGTTGACGAAGAACCCGTGTTGGATTATATACGGGGGGACGAATCTATCACGAACCGTATAATAGATTTGTATAAAAGAAAGGATTTTTCTCTTGAAAAGAAAGATATTAGCAAATATAACGACCCGATAGATCTCGTCAGGTATACCCAAAAGCAACACTCCAAAGGCAGAGCCCCCGATGTCCGTTTGTGGATACGTTTTCCCTTGCCGAACAAAAAGACAACGGTTGTGGTAACGAAATTTTACTCATATGAAATTCTAAGTGTTGACACAATGACCCTCGCTTTTCGCTCGAAATATCCTTGTGATCATTTTCATCACACTTGTAATTTCGAAAATTTTGATAGCAAATCGTGGAAAATCAAGTTTACTCCAATAATTCCTTTTCATTTTCCAGATATACCTGAATCAGAATATTCACATGCTATTACTAGAGGGAAACATGTTTTAAATGAAAAAATGGGACTTAATTTGTACGACCTGTTGCCTGGAGCGGGCTACATGCGTAGATTAGGCGTCACAGGAGAAGTCAAAATAAATGATTTGAATGGAGAATACATGTTAGGAGAAAATAAAAATTTAAAATCTTGGCTTGATGCTATCAATAAAACCGACAACGGTGAAACTATTGATGAGTGGTTAAAAAAAAGAATTGAGGAAGACTCGTAAGGTTCTAATCTTGGCCATTCCACTGCTCGATAACTTCTCGAATTCTGTCGAGTGAAAACCGCCAACAATTATTCTCGCCCACGCCCAACAAAGCCAATGTCTCCTGTACATTGGCTTTGCCGCTTTGGGACAGTACGCCCAGCAGATGCTCGAAAAACAGAGCGCCTTCTTCCAACCAGCGGCCGTAAAGCGAGTAGGCGGCCAGCCTGGCGATCATGTAGGGGTAATTGTAAAAAGGAATACCCTGGTAATAAAAATGCGGTTTACTTACCCAGACGTAAGGGTGATAAGATTCCTTGTCCCCAGTATCGCCGAAGACGCTCTTTTGAGTGGAGAGCGCCATTTCACAAAGTTCCTCCATATCGGGAAACCGCGATCCGCATTGCGAAAACAGATCTTTTTCGAACAAAAAACGCGATTGCACTTCCAGAAATGTAGTAATAATGTTGTTTATACGGCCTTCAAGGACAGCGTTAGCATATTGAGGATAGCGCGAAGCCAGCTCATCTCCGGCGATCAAATCGAAAAAAATCGCGACCGCCTCATTGATCGGCATTGGCGCGAAGGAATCAAAAAAATTATTTTCTTGTAGGATCGCGTGATGGACGGCGTGTCCTAATTCATGAGACAGCGAGACGTAGTTCTTTACGCTTCCTGAAAACGTAAGCATCATGTATGTGGCTTTTTTCGCGTGGAGCGAATTGCAGCAGGCTCCGCTCCGTTTGCTCGGGCGCTGTTCGTAGTCGATCCAGTTCTCCGTAACGGCCCGCTGCAAAATACCGTCCACAAGCACTCCGGTTTTTTGCCCTATACTCCTGATCGAATCCAAAGCGGTCTCCCAACTTAACGCTTCGCCTTTGCCCGACGCAACATAGAGGAGGTTGTACCATTTAAGGCCGTTATTGCCTGAAAGTCGCTGCTTAACCGCTAAACACCCGGTCGCCATTTCCGCCGCGATTTTTGCAGTATCAAGTATCTGTTCGAAAAATACATTATCAATGCCATCCTGATGCAGGCACATTTCCAGGACGGAGGAAAAACCTCTCATCCGCGCCTCCAAGATGTTTTCCGACTTGATTGAACACAGAGCGAATCGCGCAACGCTGCTCGCGCGTTCACAGATACTTTGCTCGCCCAAATAACCTTCCCGCCGGATCGCGGGATCATCCTTCAATTGGTTTGCGGTCGCCGAGGCCAGAGAAATGGGATTTGAGCCAAGAGTCTTTGTTTGAGCTAAATTTGCCTTGTGAAGCACTGCCCAGTTTTTCGAAATGGCGCTCATCTCAGCGAATAAATTTTCCGCGTCCCGCGACCCGGAATGGCGAACCTTATCCGCTAATTTATATAAAAAGACGGAATACTTGTCACATTGAGGATCATTCTTATACTTTTCGGCAAATTCATACATAACGGTATTTTTCACCGTCACGAGTTTTGAGGAAAGCATAGCCATCTTCTGCGAGTCGGAGATGGCCTTTTTATCGGTTCCATCCAGTAGAAGAATACAATTAACATATACGCTCGCTTTTTCGTGGGCGATGGATAACCGTTCCAATTCGTCGAGGCAAGAGCCCATAGTTTTGCCGTCTTCAATTTGCGACAGCGTCGCACCCAGTCGCTCTATTTTTTCGGCGAGCTCTTGAACACATTCTTCAAACTCGGCGTCTGATACAAAAATATCTTTCAAATTCCATCCCATTAGAAATATCTCCTGTTTTTATCGGTACGGTAATTTTTTTTGCGCCTGTTTCGCCATTATCATAAGTATCAATTTTTTCGTATATCAATCCCTACTTGGGGCGCAGGTCTGTAATATATTATTTTACCTAACCCGAACCCCAAACCGAAACACCCGCGTTTCCCTGCTCCTGTCCGGGTCAATCGGCTCGTATAAGCGATAAATGCCGAACTGCCGCGCGAAATCGTCAAGCGGTTGGTTGCCGGTGGTTACGAGTTTTCGCAGATTATCGTAACTCACTAAGTCATATTCCCCGTTTTGTAGATTTCTCAAGTGCTCCATATTCGGCGAAGTAAGCCGCGCCGCGCGGGATTCTTCGTCTAAAAAAAATACTCCGTTGCAATATTGCCGGCAACGGGTAATGACGAAATCGTTATCTTTTATCTCAGCGGAAAACATATCGCCGCAGAAGAAAATATTTTCATCCGCGACGCGGAGGCGGCACAATCCGTCTCGCAGTATTAAAAATGAAAAGCCGTAATTTTTATTGATAAATTTATCAAGCTCGCGAGCCGTATTTAAAAAATCCTGATCCAGTTTCAGCCATCCCCAGCGTTTCCTTTCAATATTATTGGATTCCAGGCGGACTTTTTCACCGAAACGGGCGTTCAAGCCGAGCAATAACAGTAAATCGACATACCGCTGATCTTCGATATTAATCTCCAGATCGCCCAGCTTCAACGGTTCATTTAAAGAAATCGGAATTATGCAAACCGACGGATCGTCTGCTTTTTTACCCTTTGCGCCCTGGGGTATAAGTTCGCTCTGTCTCAATTCAAAACTCGACGCCGAATCCGCGGATTTTTTGAGATAGCTAACGACGTTATTATCCGATAAATCGAGAAAGAGCCGTCGTTCGCCGGGGTTTGAGGATAATAATTCGTCAACGGAAAAAATATCGCCGTCTTGTAAACGCGAAGCCAAAAACGCGTCGCCGTCCGGGGTTAAAAGCACCTCGTAAAACGAGATGTTGCACTCCGTTAAGCAGTGCTGCCCATTTGCCCCGTGTACAAATATTTTTGGATTCAATTGAAACGGCGGTTTTGGAAAAGTATAGTGCGAATCGTGTTTCAAACCCAGTTCTTCTTGTAATTCCCTGACGAGGGTTTTTCCAAGCGCGTGACCGATCGCGAGTTTTTCTTTCCCGTCGAGCGGCCTCGGCAGGCCGTAGAGAAGGGCAAGTTTATCGATATCCGCCCCGGCTTCCGCGAGATCGTTCATATTGAGCCTGCCGCCGGGAAAGACATAATTTCCGTGACGGACATTATCGGGATCATCGCTGCGATTTTCCCTTCGCTTTAAAATAAAATGCCCGTTCCTTTTTACCACGCCCCACGCCACGAAAGTACGGCGGATCGGCGATTGCTGAACTAAGCCGGCCCTCTGGGTTTCCAATGCGTGAAGGATATTATATTGCCCCGAGACGTCCGTGTTCGTGTCCGAAGCCCAAAAACCGAGCGGGAAAATCGAGTCCTCTCCGGCAAATAATGAAATGAGCGAACAGGCAAACAGCCGCGCCGGGTACGACACAAATTTCCACCTGCCCTCCGATAGTCTGTTGACGTCAAGCGCCCCCGCCCTGCTGAGAATTACCCGAACCATGCATAAATACGCCGCGTTGGCCGGATTGTCCCACGGTTCTTTCAGAAAATCCGATTCATCCGCTTCGGTATAGTCGGTCCCCTCAGCGGCGATAAGAGGCAGGTTTTCCAGCACATGCAGCAAAAATTTTTCCAAACTTATCATCCCCATACTCACCGCCGGAAAAATATTTTCCGAGCTCGGCGATTGATGAAAATTTTAATATTATTATTATACAGGTTAGAAATGCGCCGCATAACGCATAAAAATTTTGCAGCATAACGGAGAGTGCTGAAAAGGAGAGATTGTTATGAAAATATTTTTTGGAAAGTTGTTTTTTTTAGTATCTCTGCTCGCTTGTACTTTTTTTGCGCTAATTGCGTTGGCGGCTCACGCCGAAGTCCTATACGACGTGACTCAATGGGAAATCGGAAGTGATGTTTTGCATATCGAGGTAAAAAAACTAAATGATTCGAGCCTCCAGAACCTGAGTTTCCCAAAAGAAAATCTCGGCGGGGACGAATTTTATGTAGTCACACTTCCCTCATGGTCACGGTTCACTGTTCCGAGTGGTTGGGAAGTTGACAGCGACCCGCGTGTGGCCAAAGGACAAAATCATCCGGGGGAACTACTCGGACCAAATTCCATTCGTTTCAGAGAAGGCAGCATTGTTCTTTTGGAAGGAGATACCGCCCTTGCGGCACGCTTCCATGGTATTGCCAGAGAAAGAGATCGCTCGCTCATCATGGCGCATTACGTCCCGTTCTTTGAGTCCCCTGCCGTAAACGGCCGCTACGCATATCGCTGGACGCTGAGGGATGAGGAAAAACCAAACCAGCCTTTCTTCCGCGCTGATGAAACGGTTAATGGACAGGCAAAAATTGCCTCCTACCAATATCCCCTCCCGGGAGTTTATGACAGCAGAGACCCTGATTTGATCAAATATCATGTCGCGTTGATGAAAATGTCGGGAGTTGACGGAGTTATTCTTGATTTTTACGGCATTCATGATAATGAAGGCGAGTACAAAGCCTTTCTTGAAGCGTCCCTGGAGCTGGTAAAAATTCTCAAAGAGGCCAATATGTACTTTGTCATCTGTTATGAAGAATATGCGATCGGCAGAGTGCTGGAGGTGAACAGTACAATCACCGCTCTTGAAAAGGTCCGGGAAGATTTTGTGTGGCTCGAAAAAAACTGGTTCGGCGATGAACTTTACGTTAAACACGAGGAAAGACCGGTAGTACTCGGTTTTTTATCGAAGGACATCTATAAAACAAAGCAAGAATGGGATTCAGCATTCAGCGTGTTAAGAACGAAGCCTCTATTTCTCGATTTATTCAATTCGTTACCTGATTCGGAGGGAGCTTTCAACTGGATGATCGATTCCAGAGGCCATGAAACTCTTTCCGGCGCGCAACTTCAAGAACGCATCAAGAACGAATTCGAAGAGTTCTTTCGCCGGCAGCGGATAAAGGATTACTTTGTCGCCACTGCGTTTCCCGCCTTCGACGATAAAATTTTTGAAGAAGTAGGACAGGGCAACGGCGATCACGGCATTTTGCAATACGACGGGGGGGAAACTTTCAAGCTTACCTTTGATCTGGCGATGCAAGCCAAGCCCGATATAATTCAGCTTGCCGTCTGGAATGACCACGCAGAAGGAACAGCGATAGAGCCCACAATCGATCGTTATATTCCTCGCGAAGGTATGGATCGCGGCTACGGTCCGTTGGATTACCTTCAAGATTCCAGGAGAAGCTGGGACACAAATTTCTCCTCGTGGATCCGCGAAGATTTGAGGGCCCCTATCGAATTTTATAAGTTGATGGCCGGTAAATGCGCGACCGATGTGCAAAAAGATTTGATAGAGAAAGCATATAAGGCCGTTTGGACCGGAGACGTGGCAGAGTTTAGAGGTTACGCCAAACAGGCCGTAAGTTACGATATGAGTGTACAAGCCAACTTGCGTAAGACCGTCAACGACGCCACCGGCGGCAGAGCCGATATCGACAGAAATTACGCAGCGTCGGGAGAAATTGTAAAAATAACACCCAAAAACCCCTATCAACTTGGAAATTTCAATGCCACCTATGGCGATAACAAGAAAATCGTCATTACTCCTAAAGGTTCTTTCACAATGCCTCCTTATGAAGTAACTATTGAATTCACGGAGGACATCACGGAACCGAAAATCACGACAATATCCCTACCCAACGGCATTATTGGGAAAGCGTATAGCCATAGACTCGAAGCAAACGGGAGCGAACCGATAGAGTGGTCGATCTACAGCGGCAACCTTCCCGCCGGTTTGGACATAAACAATTCCGGAGAGATTTCCGGAGCGCCGACCGAAAAGGGTACGTTCAATTTCATTATTGAAGCTCACAACAGCGCCGGAAAAGATACGCAAGATCTGTCAATCTTTGTAGAAGATGATGGCGAAGATGAAGATGACGATGAACAAGATGATGATAATGGTGGCGGCGGCGGTAAACCCACAACCCCCATCCCAAATGGCGGATCCGGCGGCGATACAGGCGGCGGATGCAGCGTAGGCTCGAATATCGCTGTTGTGCTATTGCTTTTATCGGTATTAACGATAGCTTCGAGAAAAACTATAGGGAGGAAATTTTGATTATAACAAAGGTAATTTCTCAAATTCCCGGATTTTTACAGCAGTTTGATTTATTATGTCCTATACTTTTAGACTGCTTCGCTTCGCTCGCAAAGACAAGAAAACTTCCTGCTTGTCTTTACGGACGAAGCGACGAAGTAATCCACAACACCATAAAATACGTTACAGCAACCGGTTATGGCCAATAAGCGCACGAACCCTTGGCTCATCAGGGTTGAAGTGTGAAGTGCCTAAAATTCTTCAGCCCTTCAAAGACTCTATCAAAACGTCGATTTGCTTTAGCTCCTCGTTTGAGAAGCCGGCTGCCGAGACGGCTTTGACGCAGTCCTCGATCTGCGCCGCGCCGGACGCTCCAATCAGCGCCGAGGTCACGGCGTCATAGCGAAGTATCCAGGAGAGGGCCATCTGTGCCAGCGTCTGGCCGCGTTCGGAGGCAATGTTGTTCAGTTCAACCAGGACCGATAACAGTTCGGGAGTAATCTGTTCCGCGCTCAAAAAAGGACTGGAGCCGCCCGCGCGCGAATCACTCGGTATGCCATTCAGATAACGTGTGGTAAGTAGTCCTCCGGCCAGCGGCGAGAAGCAGATGACGCCGACCCCGTTTTGCTCGCAAGTGTTGAGCAGGCCGTTTTCGGGGGCGCGCCGCAGCATTGAATAGGCGGATTGATGTATCAGGCAGGGAGTTCCAAGTTCACGCAGAAGCTTGAAGGCGGCTTCCGCTTCCGCGGGTCCATAATTGGACAACCCTATGTAAAGCGTTTTGCCGCTTCGCACTAAATAGTCAAGAGCCGACGCGGTTTCCTCCAGCGGCGTTTCGGGGTCGGGCCGATGATGATAGAAGATATCGAAATAGTCCAACCCACAGCGGCGAAGCGACGCCTCACAGCTTGCGACGAGATACTTGCGCGAACCCCAGTTGCCATAGGGTCCCGGCCACATATCATATCCAGCCTTGCTTGAAATGATAAGCTCATCTCTATAGGGCATGAGGTCCAAGCGCATTATCCGCGAGAACATGCTCTCGGCCGAGCCCGGCGGAGGGCCGTAGTTGTTTGCGATATCAAAGTGCGTGATGCCAAGATCAAACGCGGTCCTCAGCATATCGCGGGCAATTTGCTCGCTGGACGAATGGCCGAAATTGTGCCAAAGCCCTAATGAAATTTCGGGCAGCTTAATTCCACTGCGTCCGCAGCGGCGGTAAGTCATGGTTTCATAACGGTTTTCCTTTGCTATATACATATGCATTCTCCTTATCTTATTTCTGGGCTATATATTTGCGTATATCGAGGGATACCGCGGTAATTATTACTATGCCCTGAACGATATAAGTATACGACGGCTCGACACCCATGAACTGCATCGCGATTTTCAGCAACTCGAACACCAGAACGCCGAGCAGTATTCCCGATATCCTGCCGACGCCGCCGCTCGTTGAAACACCGCCAATGGTACAGCCCGCGATGGCTTCGAGTTCCCAGCCAAAGCCGATATTCACAGACGAGCCTCCGGCCCTGCCTCCGATCAAAAAGCCAGCTATTCCGTACAGCAGTCCCGCCGTGGTGTATATCACTATTTTTGTAAGTTTTGTGTTAATTCCGCTTACTTCAGCCGCGTGTTCGTTGCCGCCGATGGCGTATATATATTTTCCGTGCGCCGTCCGGTTGTACATGAACCACATTACAATGCCCAAACCTAAAGCGAAAAATCCCAGATAAGGCAAAGCTCTCG
>Ga0099364_10010339_pt1 | contig 12835 bp, 10 predicted proteins | sample TergutTh196P3_FD_73070 | JGI IMG/M metagenome (GOLD analysis project Ga0099364, IMG submission 73070) | Microcerotermes parvus P3 segment gut microbial communities from Pointe-Noire, Republic of the Congo - Th196 P3 | ecosystem: Host-associated > Arthropoda: Insects > Digestive system > Gut ... | reverse complement strand
ATGGTAAGGTGGGGGTGTCGTTTTCTACTTAGCGATCGATCCCTTCGGGATGGTAAGGTGGGGGTGTCGTTTTCTACTTAGCGATCGATCCCTTCGGGATGGTAAGGTGGTGGGTGCCGTTTTCTACTTAGCGATCGATCCCTTCGGGATGGTAAGGTGGGGGTGTCGTTTTCTACTTAGCGATCGATCCCTTCGGGATGGTGTGGATTTTTATTTAATGGATTTTTAGAGGCAAGGTGAGAATTAGGAACGAATAAATGCGTTCCGTACAGGCATAAAACCCAACCGAATTAGGAACGCCCCCCGTGTCCTGTACGGAACGCATTTATTCGTTCCTAGTTCGGTATTGTTCCATATCGAATTATGAATGAATAAATGCGTTCCAAATACCATATGGAATCCCAACTGAACTAGGAACGAATAAATGCGTTCCCTACAGAATTGGGTGCGTTCCCTACAGAATTGGGTGCGTTCCCTACAGAATTGGGTGCATTCCGTACAGGCATAAAACCCAACCGAATTAGGAACGCATAAATACATTCCCCACAATAAATCTATCTAAACACGTGGCGACAGTCTAAATTTCAGTATAACAAAAAGCAAATTCACCGCCACCATCATTGTAATATATTCTAAATTAAAGAAAAGCAGATTAAAGCCTAGTTCTTCAAAAATAAAATAAGCACTATAGGCATAATCAATTGCCAGAGTTATAATTATAGAATAAAACAGAAACACAAAATTTTCTTTTGCTTTCATATTTTTAAGTTTTTTATGTGAAATCCCTGAATTTAGAATAGCTTTAATAGTTTCTGCGTTTCTGGCAAAATAAATCATTCTAAAATACAATTGTGCCGCAAGATATGTAATTAATAATAAAGCATTAATCGCCCAAGAAAGATAAATAAGTCTTTGAACATTAGTTTCAATCTCATCCCAGACGGTGTCGTTGTATTGAGTAATAGAGTTTGGAAAGAACGCTTCAAGATCTTTAATTATATCTTCTAACACCACAGGTTTATCGGGTTTTAGATAAATTTCTAACAGATATGGTAAAATAATGTCTGAGATGATATTGTTAAATTCTTCTAAACCATATTTTTCAACTAATAACAAAGAAAGCATTTGCGGATTTGTTAGCTCAAAATTCAAGAAAGCATTATTATCTTTAACATAATCTAAAATGTCATCAGCTTCGTTAAGCGTATCTGTATACACTAAAATTGGGTAGGTGCTTTTTTCCAAGTTCGTGTTATCAATGTAATCATTCATGAAATGCAAGTAAAACAGGAAACAAGTCGAAAATACCAAAGCAATAAAAATATGAAATAAAATATTACCATGAAGTTTCATCTTTTCTAATTTCTCCTGATTTTATAATGAAGGAAGGTCTATTCATCACCTGTGATTTGCCTGTAGAAATAATAATCATTCCACTTTTAATGCACATAGTGAAAATATGATACACTTTTTTGAAAATTTCTGGGTCGAAATAGTCGTCAATATCATCAATCATAAGAATATTCGGGCTAATAAGTGTAGCTCTCATCAGATACATGAACATTTTTTCGGATCTGCTAGCAAATTCCATTTTAGTTCTAAGGTTGTCAATTATTCCAAGTGCTGAAGCCATGTCAAGAAGCCTAGATTTTTGTAATGTAGCAAGTTTCCCAATAGAAATTTCAATATTTTCCATCATATCTAGTTTTTTAATAACTGGCAATTCGTTATTAATAAGTAAAATATTGTTTTTTGTGTTCGTTAAAGGTAATTTTTTGAAAGAAATTGTTCCTTTATAATTCTTATAATTACCAACTAATGTACTCAGAAAAAGCGACTTACCTGTAGAATTAGCACCTCTAATATACGAAAAAGTACCTTGTTCAATAATCATGTCGGAAATAGTAAGAACAATTTTCTTATCAGAGAAGAGTTTAAAATTTTCAATTTTTAGCATGATTAATCTCAAAAATGGTTTTCTTTTTTGGGTTTTTGTGACTATAATTTAAAGTATCGTCAAATAAAAAATCAACGTCAAGTTGGAAATTTTTAGATACTTTTTTAACTTCATTTACCCGTGAATCAGGGTAAATTATAAAAGCCTTACCATCTGTATTTAAATAATATTTAATACACTTAATTAGTTCATACAGGTTTCCAGCAAGCTCAAATCTTGAAACTGCTTTTTCATAAATAGAGCTCATAATGCCCGTACCTTTCGGAAAATATGGTGGATTTGACACAATTAAATCAAATTTAGTATTAGCACCTAAAAATTCATGAAGCTTACAATAATCGGCATTAATAATGTTAATATTTGGTTTTTCAGTAGTATACGAAGATAGATTCTCAAAATTCGTGTTTGCTATATCAACAATTTCTTTAACAATTTCTACTCCAGTATAGTTCATGTGCTTAAACTCCATAGCTAACATTAGCAAAATAATTCCCGTTCCTGTGCCAATGTCAAGAATCGATGCGAACTGTTTATCTTGCATATTTTTATGTATATATTCGCGTACTTGAATATAAAGTTCATATGTATCACTAGAAACAGCCTGTGCATTGTTATGTTGGTAAAAAACAGTTTCGCATCCGGGAATTTTAAAACTTCGCATTAATTAAGTTCCATCATCTTAAGAATCGGTTTCATTGCCATTTTCGCAATATCATCTGGAATGATAATCTCGTTTTTTTCGTACTTTAAGGTGTCTAAAACAATATCCATATCAGTTTTATTCATGTTTTTACATAAAGCTTTATCCGATAGCGGGACAATCGACTTATCCGGATATTTATCTATCAACATATTGATAAGCCCGCAATCAGTACCAATTACAACTTTATCATGAGTTTGTGTAAAATCAGCAATTTGACTTGTAGAACCGACAAAATCAGCTTCATCTACAACTTCTGGGGCACATTCGGGATGCACTATAATATGATGATCAGGGTAGTACAATCTTGCATTCTTAATGTCATCTATCGTTATAAATATATTATGTATAGGGCAAAAACCATCCCATAATTCTATATCTCTTTTAGTAAGTTTTCTAACATAATGTCCCAAATTTTGATCCGGGATAAACATAATTTTCTTATGCTTGGGCAATTTGTTTACAATATTAACAGCGTTTGAAGATGTAACGCATACATCTGATAAGGCTTTAACCTCTATAGAAGAGTTCACATATGATACTATAAGATGCTGGGGATGATTTTCTTTAAATAATTTTACATCATTATAGTTAGCCATATCTGCCATAGGACATCCAGCATCCGCTGCTGATAGCAAAACCTTAACGGTGGGGTTTAACAGTTTCGCCGTTTCTGCCATGAATCTAACACCGCAGAACAAAATTATGTCACACTTTACGTTTGCAGCTATTTTCGCTAGTTGAAAGGAATCACCAACATAATCAGCATATTTTTGCACTTTTAATGGCTGGTAATTATGGGCTAGTATTATGGTTTTTTTTTTTGTTTTATAATCCATTTTTTGGACCTCTTTGTTTGGGGGGGGGGATTTTTGTAGGGAACGCATTTATTCGTTCCTAATTCGGTATTGTTCAAAATCGAACTAGGAACGAATAAATGCGTTCCGTACAGGCATAAATGGGATCCCAATCGAACTAGGAACGAATAAATGCGTTCCGTACAGGCATAAATGGGATCCCAATCGAATTAGGAATAAATAAATGCGTTCCGTACAGAATTGGGATCCCAACCGAATTAGGAACGAATAAATGCGTTCCCTACAGGATTGGGCTCCGTTCCCCCCCACATCACGTACTACCAAACCCATAATCAGCTCTACCCGTTTCATCCAGCTCTTCCACAATCTCAAAATCCACATTAACAAATTCAGAAAAAACCAATTGTGCGATTCTAAGACCATGATAAACGATAAAAACCTCATCTGATAGATTAACCAGAAGAACTTTTACTTCGCCTCTATAATCGGGGTCAATAGTACCGGGTGAGTTAAGCACACTAATGCCACGTTTTAGTGCAAGTCCGCTTCTCGATCTAATCTGTGCCTCAACATTATTTGGCAATTGCAGAGCAAACCCAGTCGGAACCAGGCATCTTTGTAAGGGTTCGAGAACAATAATGTTTTTATTATTAGCATAGACATCATATCCAGCTGCATTTTCACTCATTTTTTTTGGTAGCTCCGCCTCTGGATCAATCAATTTAAATTTAATATTCAATTTTTCCTCCCTAGTAATTCAAGAGTAAGCAATCTCAACATAGCTGCTCTATCTCCAAAATCATCAAGAATAGTTAATGCCACGTTAGTATATTTCTCAGCAATCTCTTTAGATTTTTTAAGTCCAAAGACTGCTGGGTATGTAGCTTTTTCTACTTTTTGATCTTTTCCAACAGATTTTCCTAGTTCTTTTTCATCACCTTCAACATCGAGAATATCATCGGTAATTTGAAAAGCCAGTCCCAGAACTTTACCAAATTCATCCATTTTCTGAATATTTGAGCTATTAGTTTCAGCCATATAGGTACCAAATCTAGTACATAACTGAATCAATTTTGCAGTTTTATTCAAATGAATAAATTCTAAAGTTTTCCTTGGAGTAGTTTTTCCAGAACTAATAATATCTTGCATTTGTCCCGCAATCAAACCTTTCTCACCACACAACTGTGCCATGTCTCTAATCATTCTAACTTTAATATCCGGATGAACATTAATGTTATTAACAAAACTAAAAGCTTCAATCATTAAAGCGTCACCTGCTAATAAAGCAATGTCTGATCCAAAAACAACATGACAAGTTTTTTTTCCTCTTCTAAAGTCGTCATTATCAATTTCAGGTAAGTCGTCATGAATAAGTGTGTATGTGTGTAACAGTTCAATAGCTGCTGCAGCTCTTACAATATCATCTGTAATTTTTTTTCTAAACAAATTGTATGTAAGTATAGTAAGATACGGTCTAGTTCTTTTTCCACCAGCGAAAAGAGTATATCTCATCGCTTTATGTATCTCTTTTGGGTAGTCATCTTTTCTAGGCAAAAACCTATCAAGCATCATGTTAACTTGTTCTCTCTTTTCTTTTTTATCCTTCTTTAAGATTAAAACTGATGACATATTATCTCCCGTTTTTACTTATTTTCTGTAGTCTAAGTTCAGCATCTTTCAGTAAATTTTGACATTTCTCAATCATTTCAACACCGTGTTCGTAGGTTTCCATAAGATTTTCTAACGATTCAATGTTTGCGTCTTCAAGAGTATTAATCACTCTTTGTAATTCTTTTTCATAAAATTCGAAAGTATTTTCCATTTTTTATCCTAATTGTTTACAACAATAATTAATTTACCGACACTAAAATTTAAAGTGACAATTTTGTCAAGATTTTTATTACTTAATCCTCTAGTTTTATTTCTGTGTAAAGAATCTCCATTTAAATTATAAAGTAACCCATTAGTATATATATCTTTAACTTCTTCTGATATTGGTATTAAGGATAGTGTAGAATTAATGGGAAGTGATATTTCGAATGCACTTGAACTCAGAAAAATGCTTGCTTTATTGTTCATAATACTAATTCTGTTTTCGTCAATCTCTAATAAGTACAACACACCAAGTATGTGGTCGATTCTTCCTAACATGTTATTTATGATAGCTATCTTGTGATTTTTGAAGTCGTTATTATTTATAACCCATAATAATGCGTATTCAAGGTCTGTTTCATCTTTATCGGTATTTAACCTAATAATTTTATCCTGTTGAAATTCGTACAAATCAATATTACACGAATCAAAATCGCCAATAATAAAATCTGGTATAATGTTGTTTTTGAATAAATAGTGTGCACCTTGATCAACGCCAATTATAACGTCATCTTTTGTGCGAATAGAATTAAGAAAAGTGATGTCTTTTTTATTTATATGAGAAATTAAAAATATAATTTTAGTTTCCGCCCCAGCTAATATCTTCCCAGCTATCAGCCTTAATTTGGTCTTTCGATATGTTAAAATAATGAATTGGATTTCTCAGCTGCCGTCTATGCAAATCAAAAACCTCATAATGCAAATGATATCCGGTTGAAGTTCCGCTTGTCCCCATGAATGCAATAATCTGTCCTTTATAAACAGACTCTCCAACGCTTACTATAAATTTATCAAGATGAGCATATCTGGTTTGTAAACCGGAAGCGTGGTCAATTCTGACCAGGTTACCCATACCTCCCGATCGCCCAGCAAAGGTGACAATTCCGTTTGCCGTTGCGTATATTGGAGTCCCTCTGTCGTTTGCAATATCAAACCCTGTGTGGAAATCTCGGTTTCTTCTAATCGGGTGAATTCTGTATCCGTAAGGACTTGTAAACCTTCCGTAAGTAGGCAGAATGCTTGGCGTAGCACTATATAAGGATTCTCTAGATTGAATTTTAGTTAGAAGATCAAAATGAGTGTCAAAAGTAAGCGAAACTTTTGCCGTGACAAAATTCATTCTTGTTAAATTATCGTTATATGTATTATGTAGGTCAACACAAAATGGTAAGAAAACAGGGTCGGTATAAGGTGCACCACCTGAACCTAAAGCCCTAACGTCCGGATTAATAATAGGCAACCTTCTTTCCTGTCGCATATTATCTTCCCATTCTTCCATGATTCTTATTTTAATAAGTAAAGAATCCATTTGTGTGGAAAAATTGAACATTCTAGATCTTAGTAATTCATTTTCTTTTTGTAATTTTGACAGATGTGTAACTTCACCTTGCTTTTTCCAGACATAATTAAAACTGGTAGCGAGCATGGATACGGTTATAACAACCATAAAAATCAATAATATACCTACTATTTTAGAAAACGAAAATTGAACAGTTTTTTGAGAATCTACCTTCATAAACTGTACAATCCATTTTTTTCTTAACGACATAACACTCCCTTATATCATATTTTAGGACATTAATTTTTTTTATGAAAATCTGTCAAGTTTTTTTTTATTTTTTTTTTGGGGGGGGGGCGCACCGTGTCCTGTACGGAACGCATTTATTCGTTCCTAGTTCGGTTGGGTTCAATATCGAACAGGAACGAATAAATGCGTTCCGTACAGGACACGGGGCGATCCCAACCGAACTAGGAACGAATAAATGCGTTCCGTACAGGACACGGGGCGTTCCTAGTTCGGTTGGGTTCAATATCGAACAGGAACGAATAAATGCGTTCCCTACAGAATATAGCTCGCAATATCGGCCAAAATGCCATCTTTTGGTACAGTATTATCATCTGAAATAATAATAATCGGTACTTTATTCATGCTATGTGCTGTCATGATATTTCCATTTTCATCTAGCATTTGGTCTGCATTTCCGTGATCTGCTGTAATAATAATCTTATACCCCCTACTTTTCGCAATCGGTACAACTATACTAAGGCATTTATCAATAGCTTCAACAGCTTTAACTACAGCGTGAAAGACTCCAGTATGTCCCACCATATCACAATTCGCGTAATTCACTAAAATAAAGTCATAATCTTTTTCACGAATAGCGTCAAGAAGAGTACAGGTAATTTGGAAAGCACTCATTTCAGGTTTCCTGTCATAAGAATCAACTTTTGGAGACGGAATAAGGATTCTATCTTCTAACGGGAAAGGTTCCTCTACCCCACCGTTAAAGAAAAACGTAACATGAGCATATTTTTCAGTTTCTGCTAATCTCAGCTGTTTACAATTATTTTTGCTAATAATTTCACCTAAAATATTTTCAGGTTTCTTTTGTTTAAACGCAACTTGAACATAATCACTAAATTTAATATCATATTCAGTCATAGTAATATATTTAAGGTTATTAAATTTTTTAGTTTCAAATTCGTTAAAATCGTTATATATAAATGTTTTTGTAAGTTCACGCGGTCTATCGGCTCTAAAATTGAAGAAAATGATAGCGTCGTTGTCTTCAATTTTAATATCTTCAATAATTACAGGGATAATAAATTCGTCTGTAATATCTTTATCGTAACTCTTTTGAATTGCGACAACTGGGTCATTTTCTTTCTCTGCTATGCCGTGAACAAGGGCGTCATAAGATTTTTTAACTCTCTCCCACCGGTTATCTCTATCCATAGCATAGTATCTTCCGTGAATGGAGGCGATTTTGCCACAACCATATTCATCTGTTTTTTCGATGTAGTTTTTAATGAAATCTATTCCCGAATGTGGTAGGGTGTCTCTGCCATCCATAAAGGCGTGCATGTAGGCGTTCTTAAAGTTGTGTTTATTAAGGAGTTTAAGAAGGGCTTCGATGTGATTTAAGCTGCTGTGGACTCCGCCATCTGATAATAACCCGAATAAATGAATATTGGAATTATGTTTTTGGGCATGGTCAATTGCGGATAACAAGGCTTCGTTATTGAAGAAATCGCCTGTTTCTATTTTATTGTCTATAAAAGTGTTGAGTTGGTAGACGATTTTACCGGCGCCTATGTTAAGATGACCGACTTCTGAATTTCCCATGATGCCTTCTGGGAGACCTACATCTTTTCCGCAGGCTTTAAGTTGGGCGTGTGGGTATTTTTTGAAGAGGTTGTCGATGTAGGGTTGTTCGGCGTTGGCGATGGCGTTTCCGCGTGGGTTGGGGTTGATGCCGTAGCCGTCTAGGATTATTAGTAATGTTTTTTTCATGAGTTTCCTTTTGTGGGGGGGGGGAGGGGGGAACGCATTTATTCGTTCCTAATTCGGTTGGGATTCCATATGGTATTAGGAACGCATTTGTTCATTCATAATTCGATATGGAACAATACCGAACTAGGAACGAATAAATGCGTTCCGTACAGGATTGGGGGCGTTCCTAGTTCGGTTGGGATTCCATATGGTATTAGGAACGCATTTGTTCATTCATAATTCGATATGGAACACGACCGAACTAGGAACGAATAAATGCGTTCCCTACAGAATTGGGGCGTTCCGTACAGAAAACTCCCCCCGCTCCTCACAAAAAAAGAGGGAGCACATTGTCTCCCTCCTTCTTTTGATTAGGGGTTTTAGGGTGTATGGGGGTTATTTTAGTAAAGTCATTCTTTTTGTAGCTTGGTAATCGTTAGTTTTCATGATGTATAGGTACATACCGGTTGCTACATCTCTTCCGTAGTCGTCTCTACCGTTCCAAGTTGCTGTGTGTTCGCCAGCGTCCATATGATCGTTAACTAGTGTTCTAACTTTTTGTCCTCTTACGTTATAGATTTCAATGGAAACTGTTCCAGCGTTTTCAGTGGTGAAAGCGATAGTAGTTTCGGGGTTAAATGGGTTTGGATAGTTATTTTTCAGTTCGTTTTTGTAAACAACTGGGTCAATAATATCGTCTTCAAGGTAAACATCAACTAGGACTTTATCAGATTCACCGTTTGAGTAAACAGCGGTAACGTAGAATACTTGTACGGCGCCTGTAAGTCCATTAATAGTTGCAGTGTTTTCTTCGGTAAGTTCAACTGCTACATCATCGTAATTATAGATTCTGTAACCTATGAGAGTAGTACCAATAACTTGTGGCGCTTCCCAAGAGATAACAGCTATACCAGAAGATGAATAGTAGTATCCAACTGCATTTTCAGGTTTTAGTCTTTCTTCAATAGTCACAGAGTGTGTAGCAGGTATAGATTCACCGTTACCATAATTTGCAATGATAGCGAAATTATGTACACCTAGTTCAAGATCTTCACTAGTGAAGAACAGTTCGTAGGTATTAGTGAGTAAGATACCTTCTTTATACACTGCGTATCCTAAGAAGTTAACAGGTTCAATTTCAAACTCTTCCCATGTTAAAGTAACGTCATGGTGAATAATAGAGAGGATAGAGTTTGTAGGAGGTAACAGATTATCAATAACAACAAATGTGTCGATGAAATCTGAAACGCCGTGAACATATTCTGATCTAACGCTGAAAGTATGTACACCAACAGGAACGTTTTCAGCTGTGAAATCGTTTTCAGTTACATCAACAGTAGTAAGATATTCTTCTCCAATCCAGATTTGATATCCGATTAAAGAAGCTGCAACTGTAGTTGGTGGAGTCCAAGCTAGAATTACATCATAGTTTACCGCAGTAGCAAATAGTTCAACAGGAGTGAACATTTGGTCAAGCTGTGGAATACTTGTAGCGTAGATTTCTAAGTCTTGAGTATGTAAATCAGCGTATCCATCAAGCACTTGTCTATTGTGAGTGATATTAATGTAAGCGTTAAATGTATCAGCAAATTCAGGAGCAAATGAGATGTTCAAGTAAACAGTAGATAAAGCACCAACAGTGTGTGTGATAGAAGTTTGAGTGCTTCTTCTAGTTGTTCTATAAACATTATTATCAAGTGTTTGTTTTTCAGAATTTGCAAATTTGTTCATATTTCTAGTAGCAATTTCTGTAGTGAAATAGATAGAGAATGCAGAGCTAATGTCATTAAGCAGAACATCTATTTCTATATCATGGTTGTAAAGGTTAGTAATTTCAACAGTTCTTGATTCTGTATCTCCAACATAGACATCTGATTCAAAGAGAACAGAGTCAACTGAAGTTTCAAATAAGAATTCAGGTTCTGTGTGGAATGACCATACTTGAGGAGCGTTTTCTGGAAGCATTTCATCGTTAACCGGTAGAACTGCCCAGAAATATGTAGTGTTGAATGCAAGAGCGGCAGATCTAAATCCAGCACCATTGATACTGTTTGTATCAGCAGCAAGAGAAATATATTCAGTTTGGAAAATAGTATCTACATTTTGTGATAGATAGAATCTAAGTTCAGTATGAGTACCCACTTGTTCAGCATTCCAGTTAAACATAGTAGAACGTTTTACGAAGTCAGTTTCATCAAATGGGAAGGCAAGTTCTACATGGTTCGGTGTGCTTACTATTGTGGTGAATTTTCTAGTTTCACTTGGAATGATTCCGCCGGGACCTTCTGAATCAATTCTCCAGAAATATGTAGTAGCGAAGTCTAATTCAACTTCAAACTGAGTTACTTCAAGAACAGATTCTGCGTCAACAACCATAATATCATTCTCATCCCAGAGATATAGATTCATATCAGTAATGATAATGCCTTCAGTAATAGGTTCTTCCCAAGTAAGAGTAACATTAGTCATCACGTTAACAGCATTATCTTCTGGTAAAAGAAGAGTTATAGGATTAGGAATAGAAGGAGGAGCGAAGAACATAAATGTTTCAGATTTAGTTTCAACGTCCACTTTATTGTAAGTAACAATGTACCATTCATAAATAGCGTCATGTTCAGTAGTTAAAGCAAATTCTCTAACATCACCTTCTAAATCAACAGGTTCATCGTTGATATAAAGTTTAATTGCTTCAACTAAGTATTCTTCTTCTTCATCAAACGCCCATGTTAATACAGTGTCAAGTTCTGCAAGTTTTGCTTCGTTTTCTGGAGTAAGAAGAACAGCAGCAGGTGGTGCAGGAACGAATTGAACAACAGCATTAAGCACGATTTCGTGATAAACAGGGTCGTGGTTAAGTTCTGGAGTATAGTTGTGTGTTTCAACGATAAGAGTCGCTTGATGTTCACCAACAACAGCTGGGTTAAATGTTACATTAATAACAGCTGTATCATTAGCTTCTAATGTGATTACAGAATCTGCAATCATGAATACTTCAGAATCTTCAGCAAATCTAATTTCAGCAACAACTTCTCTTGGCAGTTCGTTTACAATTTCGAAAACTTGAATTACAGCTTCATCAAGCTGAACAAGTTCTTCAAAGAATATTTCATCTCTATCAACTACGAATGGAACTGACATGTCTTTTCCAGTAAACATTTCAATTTCAGCACGTTGAGAAACGATCCCGTTTCCGTAGATAGCTGCAACGTCAAATAGATATCTTGAGTTTACATTAAGACCTTCAATCATGAATTCCAGTTCAGTAGTTTCGCCAATTTCAGTATAACCTGTGTATATTTTGAAGCCGTTTCTTTCAAGAGCAAGGTCTGGATTTGGCTCATCAATATTCCAGGTAAGCGTTGTTGCAAATGTTTTTGTTTCGTTGTTCCAGATAAATTCACTGTGTGCAAATTCATATGGGTTTTTAATGTCGGCACTAATACCGGCAGCGTTAAGAGCGATAGTGGCTGCGTAACCTTCCATGTTTGTAACAACAAGAGAGACAATAGCTTCATAGTTAATGTCATCTTGTGGAGCAAACGTGATAGCGATGTCATGTGAATCACCTGCAGGAATAGTCATAGCATATGTATCTACAACAAATACGTCTTCATAGTTGTTAATAGTAACAACAATATCAAGATCTGTTTCTTCATTTTTATTTTTTATGTTCACTAATCTAACTGTATCTTCGCCAACTAAAATGCTGTGGAAGTCAATTATTGCGTTATGTTCGGTTTCGGTATAAACGATTTCTCTTCCGTGTTCGTTAACTTCAACTGGTTCGAATACATAGATGTAAAGTCCGTCTGGGTTATTATCATGATATGTAGTTGCTAAAGATTGTCCTGCTTGAACGAAAGATTGAGCTGGGTTCATAAACGGAACATAATTAGCATAAATAACGAATCTATACTCAGTGTTGTAGAGATGAGGTGGGTGACCAATAGTAGCTTGATTTAAGCCTGACCCGTACATTTCTTGGTGAACTTGTGTTTCAGTAACGATATCAAGATCCTCGTCTCTTGTAATTGAGAATATATAGAAGCTATAATTTTCTAATATAAGCCTTCTATTTGGACTATTAGGATCGTTGTAATAGAAGTCAATTTCAGGAGTATCCCATGTAAATGCAACGATACTATTTGAATTTGAAGTAACCACTCTAGCATTACCGGGCTGTTTGTACATAATTGGGATAGGTCTTCCGCGTC
>Ga0099364_10010338_pt1 | contig 12837 bp, 7 predicted proteins | sample TergutTh196P3_FD_73070 | JGI IMG/M metagenome (GOLD analysis project Ga0099364, IMG submission 73070) | Microcerotermes parvus P3 segment gut microbial communities from Pointe-Noire, Republic of the Congo - Th196 P3 | ecosystem: Host-associated > Arthropoda: Insects > Digestive system > Gut ... | reverse complement strand
TATGGCTTTTTCAGAAACTTTTTTTTGGGGTAATGATATTTACGGCAATTTTGGCATTAGTTTTTTTCCGCCCCTCTTAAAAAAAACCGCAAAAAAAACAAGCAGAAGCAAACCACTGGTATTTTCATTTGCTATGGACGGAATGGGCGCGCGCTATATAGGCAGGGACGGGACAAGCCCGGCGGGTGGCAAAAGGCTTGCAGGAAAAATCGAATGGAAGGGGCCTAGAAGCAGCCTGTTTAGAATTAATACCACTGCCCGCGCCCCTGGTATGGATGATGATTTTAACCGCAGTTCAACCGGCATTTATTACCGTTTCCCGGCATTAAGCGCAAGCGCTGCAAAAAAAACTTCTTTCCCGATAAGGGTAAACCGTATATCGCTTAACATGGACAGAAATGCATCGGACCTAAAAAAAATCAACGACAGCATAAATACAGGGCTGGGGCTTTCTATAATTTTACCTGCGATGAAACCTCTTGGTATGCCAAAAGCAAAACCCAGGTCTTATCCCCTTAACATTAATTTTACTTATGCATACTACGGAATTGCAAGTATAGAACGGCCCCTTGAAAAAAAACTTTCTCCATATCCTTTTTTTAATGTAGACCTTGATTATAACTATTCTAAAACCGCTGTGGAATTATTATGGTCGCCTGGCATTTTTCAATTCAGAACAAGATGGGCGTATATTGACAATAATATGAAGGACGATTATTGGGAAAGTTCAATAAGCGCCGCAGTCCGTTTTAAGTACGGCCGTTTCAGCATTAAAGCCGCATGGCCTAATTTTCCGGAAAAATGGAATATTACTTTATCTTGGAGGTTGGAGTCTCTTACAAAACTGAAATGAAACAACAGGAGGTGTTTTAAGCTTCAGCCATTAATTTTTACAAGGCTATAACCTTCCCCGCGAGAGGTTTCAATGAGAATATCAGCATCTAACAAGGAAAGTTTCTTTTTTAGGTTATGTATATGGACTTTAAGCGCGGTTTTATCTCTAAACGGCTGCTGCCATACTTTTTCAAACAGATACTGCACAGACAGCACCTTTCTCTCGTTTTGGGCAAGTAAAAACAAGAGGGCAAATTCTATAGGGGAAAGCAGCAGGTCTTTGCCGTCGTAAAATGTCTGGTTGTTGATCATATCAAAACGGAGACGGCCAAGAGTAACATTGTTAGAGGTTTTTAATATGTTTTTCATGCCGGCTCTCCGCAGAAGGGCTTCAATGCGGGCTGCGAAAACATCCATATCATAAGGCTTGGCAAGATAATCGTCTGCCCCGGCACAAAGGCCCTGTACAACGTCTTGAGACTCGCCCTTTGCCGTTAGAAGCAGAACTGGAATTGAGGAAACATCGCTAATTTCGGAAGAGCGAATTTCCTTGAGCAAATCAAGACCCGATCCGTCCGGCAGCGTTATGTCGATTACAGCAGTGTCAAGGTTCTGCGCCCCCTTACGGGCAGCATCAAGGATACGGCGCGCTTCTATCAAAGTTTCCGCCGTCAGAACCATTGCCCCCCGTCCGTTAAGCAGGCTGCTATTATTGCGCATAACTTTGGGATTGTCTTCTATCAATAGTATTGTTTTACCTTTCATGGCGGCCTCATTTTTCTTTCGGAAACAAGAGCCTTACCCTTGTACCTTTTTGCGGCTCGCTCTCTATTTTAACTTCGCCCCCATGCGATTCCATGATGCTTTTTACTATGGCAAGACCCAAACCTGAACTGCTGTTACCGCTAACACCCCGTTTAAATACACTATGAAGTATACCCTGAGCTATACCCGATCCATTATCGCTAATTTCTAAACATCCGGTTCCTGCATTATCAGGCGACAGGGACCAGCGAACATGAATAATGCCGTCTTTTGTATGCTGGTTTGCATTAGTAAGCAGGTTGATTAAGGCTCCCGTCAGCATATCCGCATTTCCCCTTATGGAAGGCATCTGCGCAATTTCATGGGTAAGGGTATTGCCATATTCTTTTGCAAGCGGTTCAAAAACCCTTACAGCGGATTTAATGATTGCTGAAAAATCAATGTATTCCATCGTTTTTGACAGTTCCTGACTTCGGGCAAAGGCAAGAGCCCCGGTAACATGATTCCCCAAATGCATTGTTTCCTGCCATGCCTCTTTAATAAGTTCTTTTGCCTCATCTAATTGCCCCTTATCAATATGCCGTTCTGCCAGTTGTATATCGGTGGCAATAATTGTCAAAGGTGTTTTCATCTCGTGGCTCATGGTGGCAAGGAATTCGCTTTTGGCATGGTTTGCTTTTGCCAGCATCGCCAGTGTTTTGGAGTATGAGACTCCGAATATATACAGAATAATATTAATCCCGATAAATGCGGCAAATATTAAAATGTTTACTTCGTCAGGAATTTTAGTACCCATAAGATTAAGCTGAAAAACAAAAGTGATAATGGCAATCACTGACACAACCGTAATCATGTGCGCAAGCAATGCTCTTTTGTTAAAGTATGTAAAACAAATCATGGCAATACATAACAAAAACATATATGTAAGAGGATCCCCTGAAAAAACTGAGCCTGCTATAATTGACATTGCAATAATTGTAGATGTAAAGTAGCCGGTAATTTTTACGCTTAATTTGCTTCGTTCCAATACAATAAAAATTACAAGCACAGCGATTCCAATAACAAGCCTTGCCCATGAATCTTTTGTGTTGGCTATAATGGTATACAGTAAATGAGCAATAGTCCCTGCACTTATAATGAGGAAAATTACCGGGGCGGCTATGTTTTTATGTACTCCTCTAAAAATATATTTTCGAATAATCCCTGTCATAAAAAGCCTTAATTATCCTACCTTACCATAAGGTATAATTCTACATTTGGGTTATTCGGTTTTTCTAAGGTTATTGAATAAGACCCGGTTTTGTACCTCCATTGAGGGGCTGAATGTACCGATACTGAACGGGGCCTTAAACTCCTTGGTGATAAATCAAGAATTGCCGGCCCTTTTTCTGTTGATGATGCCTGCTGCATATCCCATATATCAAATCCCTGGGCAGTGTATGTTATGCCGTTGACAGCAACGGTATGGGCTTTATCAAAATTTACAACCCCCTGCGGCGCGTAGGGGCCGCTGAAAATCATTGCTTCGCTGTACCTTGAAAGAACCTGTTCAAAATTCAATCCAGCGGAAAATTCATGTAATGCATGTGTTATTGAATCAATGCCAACCGAATCGTTAGTCATTATTCGCTTTACAAGTTCTGCCCCGCCGTAGTTTCGCAAAAGATATGAGCCAAACATATATTTAGTTGAGTATGAAGCCTGATTACCGCCCCATTCTGCAATACCTTCATGATAGTAAGAAGCCAAAAATCTCGGCATTCTAAGTTGCAGCATATATGTCGGGTTCTGCGCAAATATAAGAGAACCAAGTATATCTTCTGTCATCATGGAAAGCATTTCATTATACCATGTAGGCGTGTCTGGAATGCCTAAAGGCCCTGTTAATTTTAACTGTTTTTCATTCCAATGGATCATATGCTGTAATTCATGAGCCAGGGTAGAATATATTAAATCAATCTCCTCATTTACATACCCTGCATCTATGTATAATATTTCCGCATTGTTGCTCTCAACACTGTTTTCAAACCAATCTTTTGCCCAAAAATACCCTAAAACATTAGAACCGATACCATAAACAAGAATCTGAATTTTGGGATCGCCGTCCCTGCCTCCATCGCCGACTGGCCCGCCGCCGTATTCAAAACCCAAAAGATTTGTTACCAGGGGGTATATTATATCAAATTTTTCAGCTAAGGCCTGTGCCTGGATGCTGGATATCCTGTCTCCTTCAGGCGATGTGCTGTAATTTTCATCCATAACCCAAATATTTCCATGAATTCCGCTTGCTCTGAGTGTTGTTTGTTTTTGTTCAAATGAACCGCTGTTTAAGGATGTTTCTACAAAGAAATTTCTTGTATCTCCAACTGCCGGTGGAATAAACGACCGCAACATTCCACTCGGTGACGGTTTAATATCGGGCATGGGCGGAGGGTTGGCTTGCAATTGCGTTGCAGCCGGGTGTCCCATAACAGGTAATCCATTGCCGTTAGTCTGAACAATGCCGGTATCTGCGACAGCCGCAAGAGTTTCTGATGTATTAACTTTTACCAGGTAAATATCATTCAGATCCAAATTATTAAAAGTAATGGTTGCCGTATTTCCTGTAAAGATTACTTTTTGCACGGATTCTTCATAAGTTCTGATAGAATAAGGAGTTGCCGTTACAGTGATATTAAAATCGTGTGTATATGGCGTACCTAAAGCCAGACCGTTTGCTATTGTTGCCTTGACGGTAATTGTACCTGCGCTTGTTGTGTTCAGGACATTGCCTTCGCTGATAGTTGCTCCGGTCCCTCCCGCGTTTTGGACGCTCCATGTTATAGATTTATTGTTAGCGTTTTCAGGATGCACCGTGCCGTTTAGAACCAGAGGCTTTAATGCGGACGCAGACGATGGAAGGTCGCTGATACCGCTTACTGGTATAAATACATTTGGTATTAAATTCCCGTTTACTACCCTTATGGTATTATTTGTATCGGAAAGGCTGCCCTTTTCAGCAAAAACATCTCCGCTGAATGTGCCGTATTCTAAAGAACCCATTAAGGCATCAAAATTAAATCCGGCCGTATTGTTCATGCTGAGATCGTCATAGCCGTAGACTATTCCTCCAGAGATGCGGAATGTACCTAAATTAGCAACCCCGCCGCCGTATTGACCGCTGGTATTGCCATATACCGATGCGCCGCCCTGCATTGAGAAGATGCCGGTGTTGACATAAACCCCGCCGCCGTGGCTGCTGCTGGTATTGCCATGTACAGATGCGCTGTCCCTCAAAATAAAGTTTCCACCCAACCATGTAGGCTGAACGCGCCTAACAGATACCCCGCCGCCCATAGCAAAAGCTGTATTGCCATAAACCGATGCATTGTCCTGCATAGTAAAGTCACCCCAGGCAAGCACACCGCCGCCGCCGTCATCAGCGGAAGTTCCATTGGCGTTATTGCCATGTACCGATGCATTATCCTGCATAATAAAGTTTCCTTGCGGTGATCTATCATTTCCGAATCTGATATATACCCCGCCGCCTCTTGAAGCTGTATTGTCAAATACCGATGCACTGCCCTTCATGATAAAGTTTCCGCCAGGATTCTGCATATCTCCTAAATTGATATACACACCGCCGCCGCTGCCGCCCCATGAGTCGCTGTTGCTGGTATTGCTATGTATTGATGAGCTGTCATGCATTGTGAAGTTACCGCTTCTACTAACATATACTCCGCCGCCCTCGCTGCTGAAATTGCCATATACTGATGCATTGTCATGCATAGTAACGTTGCCGACCAGCCAGATCCCGCCGCCGTAGCCGTAGTCGTAACCGAAACCATTGGTATTAAGAGCTGTATTGCCATGTACAGATGAATTCCCCTTCATCGTGAAATTTGATCTACCCCATACAAAAACCCCGCCGCCCTGGTCGTTTGCTTTATTGCCATATACCGATGCATTATCCTGCATGGTGAAGTTTCCGCCTTCAACAGATACCCCGCCGCCAACGTCGTCGGCGGATGTATTGCCGTATACTGATGCATTGTCTCTCATGATGAAGTTTCCATCATAACCGACCTTTACTCCAGCGCCCCTGTTATAATTATAATTGACGATGGTTGTATTGCCATATATTGATGCGCTGCCCTGCATGATGAAGTTTCCGCCGTTTATATATACTACGCCTATGGTATTGTCATAGTTTAAACCGTTTTGACCTCTACTAACCCCTTCCAGCGCAAGGTCTTCTATGTACAGGTTTTGGTTGCTACGAATTCTGACAATACTGCCCTGGCTTATCAGGTATAACTTGCCGTTTCCCCTTATCGTTACAGAAATATTTGATGCACCGCCAAAGCTATTGTCGCCGGAAAATCCATAACCGCCAGTACCGTAAACTCCAACATCACCAATTACTGTTATGGCATAATTCCGGTTATTCCCTCCGCTGATGATATTGCTTAAGGCTTCGTCCCATTGAGCAGTGTTTGTTACAATAAAATCAGTATCCCACCTTGCATACAAAACACTGCTTCCTGTAGGCAAATAAGAAGCACCGGCGTTGTAGGTGATTCCTGTACCGTTATTTGCAGTATCCCAACCTCCGAATATATACCCTGTTCTGGAAAGAGTGCCCGGGCCGGGAAGCGTTATACTAAAATCGGCTTTTACTATTTGCGGGGCCGGGGGCATACCGCTTGCCGCGCCGTTAGCGTCAAAAGTTACGATGAAATTTGTTTGAAGAAAATCATTATCTTTAAATTCTTTTGCATATTCAGTAGACAGCAAGGGACGGATATGCACCGCCTCGCTCGTTCCCGCGCCAAGCCCGTCTTTGCTTACAAGAACTGTCAAAAGGTAAGAGCCGGCTTGTAATTCCAACGTTTCAGTAATGCCGTTTCCTTGTATCAAGCCAGTGGGAGTTAATGGGATAGAATCCATATCCGGCCATTTTTGCAGGGTAATTACCGCATCTGCTCCCGCCGGAAAAGTAATGGTATAACTGAATTCCCCCTTTCCTGTGGTATCAATTTCGCTAAGACAAACTGTTACAGGCTCATTAATGCCATGGCCGACATTGAACAGCGAGGATACGCCGTTAGCCGCAAGTGTATACGGTTCCGTATCGCCGATAAAGGCCTGCACTGCCACCGTGTAAGTACCGACTTCCAGGGTAAAAAACCCTTCGCTGTCAGGGGATATTTCAACCCCGCCTGTTTCGCCTTCTTTGGTAAAGGTATACGCATAACGGTCAAAAATCTTTACAGGAAACACCGACCGCTCCTGCCCCGCAACAAAATCAATACTTATCTTCCCATACCCCTCCATAACCGGCAAGTTGTTTTTAGGTATAAAAACATTATCACAAGACAAATAACAAAGAGCAAATAGCAATGAGCAAAGAGCAAGAAGTAAAGGCCAGTGGTTAGTGGTTAGTGAGTAGTGGTTAGTGTCGTTATTCGTAATATTCGATAGCTTACGATTTAAAATCTCTTTTCCCTTTTCATTTTTCATTTTTACCTTACCTTACCTCAACTACAACATTGGTATTATAAAGCTTGCCGTCTTTATAGACAAACAAGCCTATTGTATGCGGGCCGGTTACAATGCTTGATAATAAATATGTATTGCCGCTCTGTCCGGTATTTTTCCCATTCAAATGCCATTGCCAGACAGTATAACCTGTACCCTGTGCAGAAAATGAAAGTGTTTCGCCAACTGCAATGGTGACTGCGCCGCCGCTGGTGGTAACAAGATTATCGTGTTCGTCTACCCAGAAATATTCAAATTCGTTTTCCGGAACGGGCTGTTGTAATGTAAAAGTAAGGAAAGCTTCCGCTCCGTTACCAATAATGTTCACCGCACGGACACGGAATGTATAACTTGTGCCGTTGGCCAAGCCGGTAAAAGTATGGCCGGTATTGCTGGATGCCGTAAACCAAGTTTCGCCGTTGTCGCTGGAAACTTCGTAGCGAATGATCGCTATGCCGCCGTCGCTTGCAGGAGCAGTCCATGAAAGCACAGCCTGCCCGTCACCCGGTGTTGCCGTAAAGTTTTGCGGCGCGGACAGGATCGTTGGGGAGGCGGCGGCAGAAGCTTCCTCGCCGTTACCGGCAGCATTAACCGCACGTACATTGAAAGTATAAATTTGACCGTTGATTAAACCGTTAAAGGTGTGGCCGGTATTGCCGTCTGCCGCCTCCCATGACAAACCGCTGTCACTGGAAACTTCGTATCGAATGATCGCGCTGCCGCCGTCACTTGAAGGAGCCGTCCATGAAATTACAGCCTGAGCGTTGCCCGGCTCTGCCGTAAAGTTCAGAGGCGCGGACGGGCTTGTCATTGGAGTTGCGCTAACAGGAGAAGACGCCTCTCCGTTTCCGGCAGCATTGAGCGCACGGACATGGAAGGTATAGGTTTGCCCGTTGGTTAGATCGGTAAAGCTATAGCTTGTATCGCCGGATACCGCTGACCAGGTTAAACCATTGTTGGCGGAAACCTGATAACCGAAAACCTCCCTGCCGCCGTCATCTGCCGGAGCCTCCCATGAAAGTAAGGCTCGTTCATTGCCAGGCTCTGCCGTAAGGTTTTGCGGCGCAGACGGGCTTGCCCCTGGTACCGCTGATACAGAAGCCTCGGTACTGCTGCCAATAGCGTTGACCGCTCGGACAAGGAATGTATAGCTTGTGCCGTTGGTAAGGCTTGAAAAGGTGTGACTGTTATTGCTGGAAGCCGTAACCCATGTTGAAGTGTCATTCTCGGATACTTCGTATCTAATGATCTCTATGCCTCCATCGCTGGAAGGAGCCGCCCAGAAAAGTATGACCTCGCCATTGCCCGGTATTGCCGTGAAGTTTTGCGGCACAGACGGGTCACCAGTGTTTACTGAAAAGCTAAGGTCAAAACTTGCTGTGATTCCGTTACCGCCTGATACCGTAACGGTAGCAGTATATGTCCCGAAGCCAAGACCCGTATTGGGTCTTACATTAAATGTACGGCTGCCGCCAATGGCTATGCTGTTAATTGAACTTGTTGTCAACCTTGTAAAACTGCTCTGGTTTTCCCCGGAGAGAGTAATAGCAAGGGTGCCCGTTGCCTGATTGCCGGTATTATAGATTGTTATTGTTAAAGGATTCTGTTGAGCGTAACCAAATGTCGCAGGCGGGAAAGTATAGGTACCAGTATGAGAGAGGGAAATACCGTAATAGGGAACAGGCAAAACATTTACAACTGCCACGGCAGAACGGACAGAAACCGCTCTTTTAGCCGTAAGTTCGCAGAAAAAATAATATTCCCCTAACTCAAGATTCTCGGGTATCGTGAAAATTTCACTTGTCTCACCGTTTATGGCAGTTCCGCCGGTATTGCTGTCTGCGGTGTTCTCGTACCACTGATAACTGAGCACAGCTTTCTGGGTAACATTTGCCGAAACAGACAGACTTTCGCTAATATTTTCAACCGTAACGTTTATCGATACAGGGTGATCGGAAATTGTGATGACGGGAGGCGGCTCCGGGTTATTGATGCAAGCAAATAGCAAATAGCAATTAGCAATTAGGAAAGTCCAAGTTTTCATCACTATTCTCCTATAGTAATAATAACAAAAACGAACACAAATTTCAACAAATATTGTTGGTAAATGTCTTTTCTTTTTAAGCAATATATCCGGCTTTTCAAGTTTAAAATTGATGTATATACTATTGAATATGGTTTTACAAACTCCCATGATTCTTTCACATTCAGGATGGCGCTTAATTTTTTCCGAATCGGGTGATGAAGAAGATAAAACAGAAGAAATTACGAAGGAGCACAGAATTATCTGCGCAGGCACCGCTGCGGTATTTGCCGATTATCTTTTAAAACTACAGGATGAAAAAAAACCGCTTGTACTTGTTGGCACCGACACAAGGCCGACAGGAAAGGCTATTGCCGGTATAATTATCAGTACATTGCAGGGCTGCGGCTGCGATGTCCGTTATGCAGGATTTACATCAGCGCCCGAAATAATGGCATGGGCTAGAAGCTTGGGTCTTAAAAATATTCACTGCGGGTTTATCTATATTTCTGCAAGCCATAACCCGATTGCTTATAACGGTTTTAAGTTTGGCCTGAATGACGGCGGCGTCTTGCAAACAGAAGAATCTGCAAAGCTGATTTTAAATTTCCGCTCGCTTATGTCAAAGCCGGATACCATAAGCCGTATTGAAGCACTTCTTGCTGCCCCTGCACTATTGCCTGAATCTGAACAGGAAAACAAAAAAGAATCCCTGGATGCATATTTTAGTTTTAGTAAAGAAATTATGTTAGGCGAACATTCAGCAAATTTAATAGAAAAGACACTGAGGGAAAGCCTTGCAGAAAATCAAATCGGTATTTGCTGTGATTTTAACGGCAGTGCAAGAAGTATTTCAATTGACAAGGTATTTTTTGAAAATTTTGGCATTAAGTTTGAGGCTATAAATGAAGGGCCTGGGGAGATTGCCCATAAAATCGTCCCCGAAGACGATGCCCTCCAGCCTTGCTGTAGTTTTCTTGAAGAGCTTCATGCCCGCGATGAAGTTTTTATTCTGGGCTATGTCCCCGACTGCGACGGCGACCGAGGAAACCTTGTTATTTGGGACGAAGTTCAAAAAAAGGCAAGGGCGCTTGAAGCCCAGGAAGTTTTTGCGCTTGCCTGCGTGGCAGAACTTGCCCAGCTTGTTTATGCAGGCTGTTCTTCCGATATAGCGTTAGTTGTAAATGACGCAACCTCCCTTCGCATAGACAGGATTGCAGAGGCTTTTAAGGCTTTAGTTTGCCGGGCAGAAGTGGGAGAAGCCAATGTTGTAGCCCTTGCCCGAAAACTTAGAGAAGAAGGAAAGACAGTGCGTATATTTGGCGAAGGGTCAAACGGCGGAAACATCACTCACCCCTCATCTGTCCGCGACCCGCTTCATACAGTAATGGCCATCATAAAACTGCTTGTATTACGGACAAAAAACGGCAAGGCAGGGCTTTTTGAAACATGGTGCAGTCTTTCAGGGCAGGCAGGCCGGTACAAGGACGATTTTACACTTGCCGACATTCTTGCAAGCCTTCCGCCTTTTGTAACTACAGGATCATATTCTGATCAGGCGGTTTTAAAAATTTCCATAAAAAATCATCAAGTGTTTAAAAATGACTATGAAAAAATTTTCCTTCGTGACTGGGAAAACCGAAAAAATTTATTAAAAACAAATTTTGGCATTTACGGCTGGGAAGCCGCAGCTTATAATGGTATAATAGAAAAAAGAAATATCAGAGAATTTAGTGAATCAGGGCAAGGCGGATTTAAAATAAGTTTTCTTGATATTGACAAAAAGCATATTGCTGCAATCTGGATGCGCCCGTCGGCAACAGAGCCTGTTTTCCGCATTATGGCGGATGCAGAGGGGAATGACAGGCAGTTTGAACAATACCTTATTGAATGGCAGCGCAGTATGGTAACCGAAGCAGGAGGAGATTATGGGATCAAGAGGTGAATTATTTTCAACAAGGGTAAGCCTTGAAAACAGAACCTATTTTTTTAATGTAAAGGAAAACCGCATGGGCGACCTTTACCTGAACATTGTCGAGAGCAAAAACCGTGACGAAAGCGGCTTTGAAAGGCAGTCATTGATACTTTTTGCAGAAGATCTTCAGGCATTCCTTAAAGGTTTTGATGAATCGCTGCGTATTCTTGAAAAAGAAGTCCGTGAAAGGCGCCGTTCTCCAAAGAAGCCCATACGTGAAGCCGACACAGATAAAAAACAAAAGCAAAGCCCTCGCAGGGAAAATCAGCCTAAGGGCAAGAGGCTTGTTGTAAAAAAACGGTAGTATCAGGTAAGTAAGACCTTACGCAAGCGGTTTAATTAGATTGTAAATTATTTTATACCTCTTTTTCGCAGAAATCACCTGAATTAACTTTTTTTTCAAACTCTTCGATATGGTTTTTCACAACTTGTTCTATACCAATTAATACAGACTTGTGAAGATCTTTAACTGCTTCTGTTGGATAACAGGCTTTTGAAAATAGTTCAGGCGGATCAATATTTAAGGCACGGGCAATACGTTCAAGTACATTGACAGAAGGAAATTTTTTTTCAAGTTCTATCATTGCAACATAAGCTGTAGCGATGTTTGCGGCTTCGGCAAGTTTTGCCTGAGATAATCCCAATAAATATCTGCGCTTTTTAATATTCAAGGCTAAAATTTGCCGTAAACTTGACTTCATCGCTATATACCACCAGTTTATAAATCTCATTTTATTCACTATATTACTCTTTACAATTATCTATAGGTGATGTACACTCACCTATAGTTTATTAATATTAATTATAGGAGTTTTGAATGAAAAAAACGCAAATTTTGGGAGCGGCACTTATTACGGCGCTGCTCGTATTCACACTGGCTGTCCTGTCTTTGACAGGCTGCGAAAATGACGCAACTGGAAACCTTAGTAATGAAAAAGCCATTACCGCTTTTGCATTTACCAGCCTTGCCGTAACAGGTACAATAAACGAAACGGCAAAGACAGTCAGCGTAACCGTACCTTACGAGACAAATGTAAGTAGCCTTACGCCAACAGTTACCCATACGGGCGTAAGCTACAGCCCAGGCGGGGCGCAGAATTTTTCCAATCCGGTTACTTACACGGTAAGGGCGGAGAACGGCTCAACGCAAGCGTACGTGGTAACGGTTATAGTCGGTCCAAACAATGCAAAAGCTATTACCGCTTTTGCATTTGAAAACCCTGCCGCAACTGGCATAATTGACGAAGAGGCAAAGACAATCAGCGTAATAGTACCTTACGGGACAGACGTAACAGAGCTTATGCCTGTAGTTGCCCATACAGGAGTTAGCTACAGTCCAATAGTGGCGCAGGACTTTTCCAATCCGGTTACCTACACAGTTACGGCAGCGGACAACTCCACGCAAGAATATGTAGTTACAGTGGCAGTCGCTACCAATGATTCCAAAGCCATTACCGCTTTTACGTTTACCAGCCCTGTCGCAACTGGCATAATTGACGAAGAGGCAAAGACAATCAGCGTAACAGTACCTTACGGGACAGTCGTAACAGACCTTACGCCTGTAATTGCCCATACAGGGGTTAGCATTAGCCCAGACAATGAACCCCAGAACTTTACCAATCCTGTTAGCTATACGGTAACGGCTTTTGACAATTCCTCGCAAGCATATGTGGTAACGGTGACAGTCGTACTCAATGACGCCAAAGCAATTACTGCTTTT
>Ga0099364_10010337_pt1 | contig 12838 bp, 9 predicted proteins | sample TergutTh196P3_FD_73070 | JGI IMG/M metagenome (GOLD analysis project Ga0099364, IMG submission 73070) | Microcerotermes parvus P3 segment gut microbial communities from Pointe-Noire, Republic of the Congo - Th196 P3 | ecosystem: Host-associated > Arthropoda: Insects > Digestive system > Gut ... | reverse complement strand
AAATATTCTGACAGGCGACGGCGCTGCCGCTCCCCGTTATATCGAGGCGCGACTTTCAAAGTTTGCATTAGAAGTCCTGTTCAACCCTAAAACAACTGTTTGGAAACTCTCGTACGACGGTCGCAACAAAGAACCGGTCTCGCTGCCCGTCAAATTTCCGATGCTGCTTGCACAAGGCGCCGAAGGAATTGCCGTGGGACTTACTTCAAAAATACTCCCTCACAATTTCAACGAGATCATTGACGCCGCAATTGCCTGGCTGCGAGGTGAATCGTTTGACCTTTATCCCGATTTTCAGACCGGCGGATCGATTGATATATCAAGATACAACGACGGCGAACGGGGTGGAACGGTGAAAGTACGGGCAAAAATAAACAAATTGGATCACAAAACGCTCGTCATTTCCGAGATACCTTTTGGCCGAACCACCTCCACGCTGATTGATTCCATCCTGAAAGCAAACGACAAGGGTAAGATAAAAATCAAAAAGATTGATGATAATACGGCAAGCGAGCCTGAAATAATCATTCACCTGGCACCCGTTGTGTCGTCCGACAAAACTATCGACGCCCTGTATGCTTTCACCGATTGCGAGACCAGCATCTCGCCGAACTGCTGCGTGATCGAAGACAACAAACCACGATTCGCTACCGTAAGCGATGTGTTATGCTACTCGACCAACCAGACGTTGGACTTGCTCCGCAAAGAATTGGAGATTCACAAATATGAACAGGAAGAAAAGTTGTTTTTCACTTCGCTCGAACGTATATTTATTGTCGAACGCATCTATAAAGACCCTGAATTTGAGAACGCCTCCACGATAGATGTGGCATTACAGCATATTGATATTCGGATCGAACCGTATAAACCGGATTTTATCCGTGAGGTTACGCGCGATGACCTCTTGCAGTTGATGGAGATAAAGATGGGACGCATCCTGAAATTCAATATCGACCAGCAGGATGAGTTGATCGCCCGGATAAAAGACGAAATTGAGAACATCAATTTCCGGCTAAACAATCTCATCGACTATACAATTGATTGGTTTACAGGACTGAAAGAAAAATATGGAGCCGCCTTGCCGCGCCGGACAGAGCTTCGTAACTTTGATACCATCGTTGCCACAAAGGTCATTGAGGCCAACGAAAAACTGTATTTCAACCGCGAAGAAGGCTTTATCGGTACATCATTGAAACGTGATGAATATATCTGTAATTGCTCCGCCATCGATGATGTCATCATTTTTTATAGAACCGGTACCTATAAGATCATTAAGGTCAGCGAGAAGATTTTCGTCGGCCAAAATGTGCTGTATGTCAATGTGTTCAAACGCAATGACAACCGGACGATTTATAATGTCATCTATCGCGATGGCCTTGCCGGAAGTAATTTTATCAAACGGTTCGCCGTGACAGGCATCACGCGCGACAGGGATTATGATGTAACACAGGGAACACCCGATTCGCGCATCCTTTATTTCAGCGCCAATTCGAATGGCGAAGCCGAAACCGTCAAAGTGATCCTGCGACCGAAATTACGTCAAAAACTGACTACTTTTGAAAAAGATTTCAGCGATGTCATTATCAAAGGACGTAATGCCATTGGTAATCTGCTTACCAAATTGGATATTTTCAAAATAAACATGAGACAAAAAGGGTCTTCTACCTTAGGCGGTCGCCAGGTATGGTTCGACCGTGACGTGCTTCGCCTGAACTACGACGGCAGGGGAGATGCTCTCGGCGAATTTCATAGCGATGACCTGATTTTGGTCGTTCTTACGAATGGAGAGTTTTATACATCCAATTACGATTTAAGTAATCATTACGAAGACAATATCCTTTTGATGGAACGTTTCGACAGGACAAAGGTATGGACTGCCGTACTATACGATGCGGATCAAAAATTCCCGTATGTGAAACGATTCCAATTTGAAACGGGTAACAAACATCAAAATTTCCTGGGTGATAACGGGTTGAATTCGATGTATCTCCTGTCAGATCGTGACTTTCCGCGTATAGAGGTTACTTTTGGAGGGAATGATGCATTTCGCATTCCGCTCATCATTGATGTGGACACATTTATTGGTGTTAAGGGTTTTAAGGCTAAAGGTAAGCGGGTTACGATGTATGAAGTAAGCCAAATCATCGAACTTGAGCCTGAACAGTTCACAGAAAGCATAGATGAAATGCTGGTCGACGATATCGAGGATCATGCAGGCAATAACACGAATGATCTGTTCAAAAAACATGAACCGGATGATTATGGACAGATGGATTTTTTAAAATAGAATAGATATGAAGAAGTTGAATGTGATATCTCTGTTTCTGTATGGTTGCCTTTTTTGGTTCTGCCCGGTAAACGCGCAGGAATTGAACGGCGACACAACCGGGTTATACAAAATGAGCTATGATAAAGCAGATTCGTTACTTATTTCTTCGTTAAAAGAGAACGAAGAAGGAAAAAAGAAGAAAGCGACAATCAAACGAAGCGAGCGGTTAACAGTAAAGACAACCCGGTTCGATCCGTTGAATGATGAAGATGTAGCAGTTGATTACAGAGACTTACTTTCAGTAAACGAAGGGACGCTTGTGGGTGTTGGCGGATACAGGATGAAAGACACCTATCTTTCAAATGAAAAATATGGAGGACTTGGCATCAGTTTTATGAACGAACGATTGAGGCTGACAAAATTTGCAGACAAGAAAATATCCCGTCAGAACATAGTCAATGTCGATATTTCTTCCGTCCTCAACGGGGCGCGAAATGCAAATTTCCTGTCAGTGTTCGCCAATTATACGATTGGCTATCATTATCGTTTTAATCTTGATCCTCATTTTAAAATATTTACCGGAGGAAGCGTTCACGGCATGCTTGGGATGGTTTACAATACACGTAACGGAAATAATCCGATAACCGTACATACGGATATTGACCTTAATCTCTCTGTCATAGCCATTTATCAATTTCCAACAAAGCGGTCGCCATTAGCCATTCGCTACCAGTTTGAAACGCCTGTAATGGGCGTATTGTTCTCGCCGGTATACGCTCAGTCGTATTATGAAATATTCAGTCTTGGTAATACGGCAGAAATCTTTAACTTCAATTCGCCGCATAACAAATTTGCCATGCGCAATTATCTGACGTTTGATTTTCCTGTTCTATCCACAACTTTCCGCGTTGGCTATTTCGGCAGCTATTATTCGACCGACATCAATCAGATCAAACGGTATATCATTTCACATAACGCGATGGTCGGATTTGTGAAGGAGTTTGTCGCCTTTGGAGGCCGTGAATTGAAACGGCGTAACCTGTTCAACAGCGCATATTATTAATGTAGTTTTCAGTTTTCAGTTATTTGTAAGAAATTTCACTCACGCTATAATGAAAAAAAATATTTTCCTGATATTGAGCATAGTCATTCTCTTCCCGGCATGTAATGAAAGAGATGAATATACGACCGATCCTCTTACCAACTTCGAAGCGCTCTGGAAGCTGATTGACGAATCTTACTGCTTTTTCGATTATAAAAATATTGACTGGAACGCCGTTTACAGTAAATACAGCGTACAGATAGCCGATACGTTGACTCGCTTCCAGCTGTTCGATGTATTGGGCAGAATGCTTGCCGAACTGGAAGACGGTCATACGAATTTGATTTCGACATTCAATGTATCGCGGTTCTGGAGCTGGTATGAAAATCATCCCGACAATTTTAATTCGGTGGTGCACCGGCAATACCTGGGTACGGACTATAATATTGCAGGCGGACTGCGGTACCGTATTTTTCAGGACAGTATAGGCTATGCTTATTACGGCAATTTCTCGAGTGGCATCAGCGAAGCGCATTTGGACGAGATGTTCATGCATTTCAAGGACTGCAAGGCTTTGATATTTGACGTCCGCAACAATACAGGCGGTACGCTGACCTATTCCGAACGGATAGCCGCCCGTTTTATCTCCGAAAAATTAACCGTCGGATATATCGTACACAAGACAGGACCCGGTCACAATGATTTTTCCGAACCCTACCCTATCAAATTATCACCCTCGAATCGCGTAAGATGGCTTCGTCCGGTTGCGCTATTGACCAATCGCACCTGTTACAGCGCCACCAATGATTTTGTCAGCAAAATGAAACTGTTCGAGCAAGTCACTGTCATGGGCGACAAAACAGGCGGCGGGTGCGGATTGCCGTTTCATGCCGAACTGCCTAACGGATGGAGCGTCCGGTTTTCGTCATCACCGATGCTTAACGTTCAAAAAGAAATTACCGAATTTGGCATCGACCCGGATATTAAAATCGATATCATTGAAAGCGACCAGCTAAATAATATCGATACAATCATCGAAGAAGCCATCATCTATCTGAAAGCGAAAACAGCCGGCACAACCATAACTGCGAATTGAAAATTGAGATTTTTTTTGCATTGTTCTCAATTATGACTATATTTGCGGATTGTTAATTATTTAAAATTGTACGCCTATGAAAAGAATGATTTATTTATGTATGATGTTTTGTGCAGGTGTTTGCCTGCTTTCATGCGGGCCGAAAGCCGTTCCGCTGTTTACGGCCGACCTGTCGAATGCAGAGTATGACAAAGCTGTATGGTCGGTCGACAAGGATGGTATTATTACTGCATCGGCCGATGAGGCAATCTGGTCGACGAAGCAATATGAAAATTTTGAGCTTTCGCTCGAATTTAAAAATGACGTCTGTACCAACAGTGGCGTCATCATCTATTGCAGCAACAAACGCGACTGGATTCCCAATTCAATGGAAATCCAAATCGCCGACGATCATTGTCCTAAATGGACGGATTGGCATCCCAACTCGCTCTGTGGCGCTGTTTACGGACATCTTGGCCCGTCACAAACCGGTCTGGTGAAAAAACCCGGCGAGTGGAACAGGATGAAAATCATCGCCAAAGGGAAAAATGTTGTTGTTGAACTCAACGGAAAGAAAATTACCGACATGGATATGAATCTTTGGAAGTCAGGCACAATCAACCCCGACGGTTCGGAAATACCATCCTGGCTGCCAAGACCTTATGCTGAACTGGAAACCAAAGGTTATATCGGCTTCCAGGGCAAACACGGCGATGCCACCATCTGGTTCAGAAATATCACAATCAAAGAAATGTAATTTCAATTAAGAATCATTGTTCATTGTTCATTGTTTAAAATCCATTAACCATTAAATAGTATGAATCAGCAAATTTCAAGACGCCGCTTTTTGGGCGTATCAGCAACTGCAGCCGGGCTGTTTACCGTTGTTCCGAATTATGCCGTAAGCAGGCTTGGACATATTGCCCCCAGCGATAAACTTCAAATTGCCGGTATTGGCATTGGAGGGAAGGGCAACGTGAATATCAACAACATGAAATCGGAAGATATTGTCGCCCTGTGCGATATTGATTGGGAATACGCCAAAAAATGTTTCAGCAATTATCCCAACGCCAAAAAATATGTCGATTATCGCAAAATGTTAGACGAAATGGGCAAAGGCATTGATGCTTTGGTCATTGCTACGCCCGACCATACCCATGCCGTCATTGCCATGGCCTGCATGCAGTTGGGCAAACATGTCTATGTACAAAAGCCATTGACCCACTCGGTATACGAGTCGAGGGTGCTACTGGAAGCTTCGCGTCGTTACAGGGTGGTGACTCAGATGGGTAACGAAGGCCATAGCAGCGATACGGTCAGCGAGGTATGCGAGTGGATATGGAGCGGCGCCATTGGCGAAGTAACGCATGTCGATGCCTGGACCGACCGTCCGATCTGGCCGCAAGGACTGACGCGTCCCGAACAGGGGATGTGGCTTCCCGAACACATTGACTGGGACTTGTTTATTGGTCCCGCAGCCATGCGCCCCTATCATCGCGCTTACCATCCCTGGGACTGGCGCGGCTGGTGGGATTTTGGAACGGGCGCGCTCGGCGATATGGCATGCCATGTGCTCGACGCTGTTTTTTCGGCTATGAAGCTGGGACATCCCGTATCGGTCGTGGCCTCGTCGTCGGCCTTCAATACCGAAAGCGCACCGATGGCCTCAACGATCCATTATGAATTTCCGGCCCGTCCGAAAGTAGATAAAATAAACATGCCGGCTGTGACAGTTACCTGGTATGATGGCGGACTGCTTCCCAAACGCCCTGTTGAGTTACCTGACGGTATCGAGTTGGGCGAAGGTCGCAACGGAATCCTCTTCCACGGCACAAAAGGCAAGTTAATTTGTGGAAACTACGGAGGCAAATATAAACTGTTGCCTGAAAGCAAATTCAAAGACATGAAAAAACCTCCTGCCATTCTGCGTCGTGTCGGGATGAACCACGAAATGGACTTTGTACGCGCCTGCAAAGAATCGGCTGATAACCGTACCATGCCGCTTTCCAATTTCGAATATTCCGGCCCGCTCAACGAGATGGTGGTCATGGGCAACCTGGCGGTAAGGCTCAAAAACCTGAACAAAAAATTAGCATGGGACGGCGACAATATGCAAATCACCAACCTGTCGGACAGCGATGAGATAAAGGTAACCAACGGCATCCCCAAACAGGAACCCCGCCAAATCACGCTGAACGCCAAGCAGGCCGCCGAAGAATATATTCGCCACACCTACCGCGAAGGCTGGTCATTAGGCGTCTGACTAAAACCGGTTACACGTCCGTCCATTCGCATTTGCAATGTCCGTCCATTCGCATTTGCAATGCGAATGTCTTGAATATAAGGATTTATAATCCATATTAAATAAAATTTGCTTAATTGCAAATTTTATGTTGTGTAGTCATTTATTATGTTGGCTTGAAGAATTAACATTTTATATATCAATAAATTAATCATATCTATCACATCATAAATTCCGCTTAAAAGCCTCATGCATGGGATGTCAAAAATCAAAAATGATTTATTAATGCAAAAAATGTTCGTTCCTTTTTAAATCCCGTTAGGGATATAATATCGGTAGAAACTGGATTTAAGTCCTATTTAGCGTGCCGTCAGGTACGCGATTGTCGGACATAATTGCGTACCTGACGGCACGCTAAACAGGAGCATCTATTATTTCTACCAATATCATGTCCCTACGGGACAAACGCTATTTTGTTCTTCTATACGAGTACTCATAATTTATGTTGTGTAGAAAATGAAAAATATACTGACAAAGAGAGAGTTGATAGAGTAAGCCAACATAAATGACTACACAACATAGAATTCCCAATGAACGTATAATCCATGAACGGCCATCGGAAATAACGTCCTGTAAACCAATTTCCTTTTTCACTCTTTTTAGTAACCGGCATGACGGGTATAGGTTGTAATTTTGCGTCGTTAAGTGATCGTCTCGCAAGAGGCATCATTTCTTAATTATTAATTATAAACAAAATAGCTATGGGAAATTTGAATCTGTGCCATAGCCGCAGTAAATAAAATGGAATTAATTGATCTTAATTTGGAATTGTTAGGTCGACGACTTAGAAACGGTGTTGAATACGGTTTTCGTACATCGGATGGAAATGATTACTGGTGTAAAAAACATGAACTCTATATGATGATGGGGCGTGTTACACGAATCCGTCTATGGATTTTCCTCAAAAACAGGGAAAAAGAGCAGGGAAAAACTGAAGACGAACTAACCGAATATGAGGACTTCAAACAAATGCTGGCAACCAAAAACTGGCCGGCAGGCTTTGATCCGGGATATGTCCCCTATCAGAATTAATAGTTAATGATTGGGACAAAGCTCGATACATGCGTAATTAACAGGCATAATGGAAAATTTTCCTGAAAATATGGGCTATAATGGAAAATTTTCCTAATTTTGCGGCTGAATTCAGTTTTTAAAAGAAAAAAATCCAATGGAAGGTAACTTAGATTTCAGGCAGGAAGTTATTTTTTCTTCTTCTGATAAAAGCATATCGTATCAGATTAGCAAAGCGGAAAAGGAAGGGAAAATACGAAAAATTGCCCCGCGAATTTACACTACCAATTTGCGGGATTCGGCAGAAACTATCATCCGACGCCATTTGTTTGATATACTCAAATGGCGATTTCCCGAGGCTGTAATCAGTCATCGAAGCGCTACGGAATTACGGCCAACCGAAACCGGCGATTTTTTCCTGACAGGCAGTTATACCAAAAAAATAACTGATTTAAAGGGTATTACACTACATGTAATGAAGGGAAAACCCGCATTGGAATCGGATGTGAAGCTGGATGGCATATATGCCTCATCGGAATGGCGACGGGTTCTTGAAAATATGCAAGGTTCAAGGAAAAAAGGCGGCGAATCGAAATCCTTTCCTGTTGAATATATGGAAGATAAATTGGAAAAAATCATCCTCCGCGAGGGTGAAGACGGAATGAATAAATTCAGGGATAAAGCGCGTGAAATTGCTAAACAATTGGATTTCGACGACGAGTTTAGCAAGTTAAATCTCCTTATTTCCGCCTTGTTGAAAACACATGATGCAAGCGTTTTACGTTCGGATTCCGCCAGGGCGAGAGCCGTAGGGATGCCTTATGACACCGGGCGGTTAGAACTGTTTGACATGCTTTACGGTAAACTGAAAGATTACTATTTCCCCGAACGTACAGATAAAAACACTTCGGACGAATCTTTCCGTCTATTCGCTTTCTTTGAGGCTTATTTTTCAAACTATATCGAAGGAACAAAATTCGTTGTTGACGAGGCTAAGAAGATTGTCGACACCGGTATCACCCTTCCTAAAAGGATACGGGATTCGCATGATATTTTGGGAACTTTCCAAATTGTATCCAACAGTCACGAAATGAGTAAAACGCCTTTTACGCCGGACGACTTGATTGAAATGCTAAAAAGCAGACACCTGACAATGATGTCGGGCAGGGCGGAAGAGGTCAATGCAGGAGCATTCAAGTCGCAAAACAACCGGGCGGGAAACACTGAATTTGTAGATTTTTCTTTGGTTGAAGGTACATTGAGGCAGGGATTCAAATACTATGCCGTATTGACCGACCCCATGGCAAAAGCCATTTTCATGATGTTTATGATTTCGGAAGTACATCCGTTCACCGACGGGAACGGCCGGATTTCACGGATAATGGGCAATGCCGAACTGTTCAAAAGCGGGCTGTCACGCATCATTGTACCGACCGTTTACCGCGAAGACTACATTTTGTCGTTGAAAAAACTTACGAACCGGAAAGAACCGGATACCTTTATCCGGGTAATGGACAAGTTACAGTATTTTTCAAACAATATTTTCGGGGAAAACTATGACGAACTCAATGATTATCTCAAAGCTACAAATGCCTATCTGGAGCCATCGGAAGGTAAATTGAATATTATTGACCGTTCCGTGAAGGATTTACACAATAACGAATATGGAAAACGATGAAAAGTCAACGGTGAACGAAAGCGCTTCATCACAATCAAACGCTTCTGAATGGGAGAAAGGATGTACCTTACTTGATTTATATACAATCGAATCGTATGTAAATATCGGAGGTATGGGGCATGTGTACTGTGTTCGTCACAGGGACTGGAAGGTGCAAATGGCCATGAAAATGTACCGCGACATAAAGCATAAAGAGGCTTTTGAAAGCGAATGTGAACACTGGATCAAGCTGGGCCTGCATCCGAATATCGTGTCGTGTTATTATGTGCGCGATATAAACGGCAATCCGGCCATCTTTGCCGAATGGATGGAGGGCGGCAGCCTGAGAGACTGGATTTATCACGATCCCGACAAAAAATATGGCCGGCTGTATGAAGAGCTTGAAGATGTGACTGATGATGATGAAGTCGCAAAAAAAGAAGCCATGCAACACATCCTGGAACGTATCCTTACTATCTGCATCCAGACAGTGCGCGGACTGCATTACGCACACGAACAGGGCCTTGTTCACCAGGATGTAAAACCTGAAAACCTGTTGCTGACAGCCGACGGAAAAGCCAAAGTACTCACCGCCAAGATTGCCGACTTCGGCATAGCCGACGCCAAGGCGAAGATAGCGGGCGATAACGATACAAATATGTTCGGCAGCGGAACGATCATCGTGAAAGGCCACGCCTGCACGCCGCAATATTGTTCGCCCGAACAAAAGTCGCCTGAAAGACCGTTCGTCCTGACCCGCCGCACCGACATCTGGAGCTGGGCGTTAACGGCGCTGGAAATGTTTTTGGGCGATCGTCCATGGACAGATGGCTCTGTTGCAGGGCGTTTTTGTGATGCGTATTGCAAAGCATCCATGATTCCTGTTCCCGAAGCCATGGAAACGTTGTTGAGTCGGGAACAGCAGTTGGATCAATATGGTTCAGTCATGATGGAAAGATGACTTTTGCAGGCTTTTGGCAAAACAAAGTGAAATTATGGGACATAGAAACAAATAAATGTATCCTGACCATGGATGGACATACGGAATATATCAATGCTGTATGTTTCAGTCCGGATGGCAAGCTGGTTCTTTCAGGAAGTATAGACAAAACGATCAAACTATGGGATATTGAAACAGGTCAATGTATCCGGACGCTGGAAGGACATACAGACAGGATCAACATGGTGTGTTTTAGTACGGATGGCAGGCTGCTTTCAACAAGTAAGGACAAAACAATAAAACTGTGGGATATACAAACCGGTCAATGTATTCGTACCATGGAAGGTCCGAGTGTCAAAGTCGACTGTTTCAGTCCGGATGGAAGGCTGGCGCTTTCGAGGGATAATATGGTGGTGAGGTTATGGGATGTCGAAACAGGTGAATGTATCCGCACATTATCGGGACATACATCCCCGTTGAATTCATCGGCTATTGCTTCCGTATGTTTTAGCCCCAATGGACAAATGGCGCTTACCGGAGGAAATCTTGACAGTACAGTAAGGTTATGGGACCTTGCAACGGGCGAATGTATTCGAACAATGAAATGGCATGTAAGCAGTATCAATGCAGTATGTTTCAGCCCGGATGGTAATTTGGCTCTTTCAGGTACGGGGAGTGGTTTTTCTTATGATCCGGGCCAGGTAAAGTTATGGGATCTAAAAACAGGCAGGTGTATCAGTACATTAGAAAAGCGTGTAGTCAACGTTCGTTCTGTATTCTTTAGCCCCGATGGCAGGCTGGCCCTTTGGAAAGAAGGAAGTGTTGTAGGCGATTATTGGCCAAATGGAAATTTCAATATGAAGACATGGAATATTCCTTTTGAAGCAAAGTTTGATTGGATGTTGAGCCTGGCCCATTCTTCAGATGCGATCATGATGGAGTTGGAAAAATTTCATTCCATTATTTCAGAAATAAACCGGTTAATCGCTCAAAGAGAGATAGCTGTTGCTTTGGAAAAACTGAAAGAACTTAGGGAATTCAAGTCTCTTATTTCAGGGAAAGCGTATTTTGAGGTGTACAGGACGTTAGCTTTATATTGTATTACCCGTAAACTGAATCATTATGCTTTGCATATTATTCCAATCACAAACTGGAATGGCGTAAATATCCGGGAGTTTTTGCAGAAACCGGAATGGAACGTCGATACATGTTGTTCTCTGCCGGAAAGCTGGAGCGGTAATTCAGGAAGAGGTCATGAAAAGATAAATGTTCATGACAATATAATGGACAAATGCTTTACATTTGAATGTCATCCAAACGATGCTTTATCCGTTTGCATCAGCCCGGGCAGAAAAATTGCGCTTTCAATAACTGATGAGAGATTATTGAGATTATGGGATCTCGAAACAGGCAAATGTTTCAAAAGATTGAATGAACACACACAATTAATTTATTCAGCATGTTTCAGTCCGGATGGCAGAAAGGTTATTTCAGGAAGCGCTGACAAAACTTTAAAATTATGGTATCTTGGCGCTGTTGGTGTCCATACATTTAGCGGGTTCGATAATTTTGTAAACGATGTTTGTTTTAGCGCTGACGGCCAACAGATTGCAGCCCGATCGGGAACGGAACTCCATATTTACGATCTCGATTTCGAACTTGAATTTCCCGGCTGGCGCGATTGGCATGAAGATGCACGTCCCTATTTGGAATTTTTCTACCGCAATCATCCCGACTGGACAGACGACGATTTCAACAACATCCTCATTCCCGACCTGCAAAACCTTGGTTACGGCTGGTTGCGACCGGATGGAGTACGGAAGGAACTGGAAAAAATGAGCGCACTCATTCAAAAATAAAAAAATCACCCCTTTTAGTAACAATATCAAAATGAAATTCCATAATTTTGCCGTCAAATATAAACTTTGTACCCCATAGAAATGATTTATAATCAAAAGGAGGTAAACATGAACATTCTATTTGTATGTCACGCAAATTTAGACCGTAGCCCGACTGCCGAGCAGATCTACGCCAACCGACCCGGGTTGGAAGTAAAATCGGCAGGAGTGGGATGGTATGCGCAACAGCCGGTAACCGCAGCGCTTTTACAGTGGGCGGATGCGGTACTCTGCATGGAAGAAGAACACAAAAAGTATATTGTGGAAGATTTCGAAAGCGTTATTTCCGGTAAAGTGATCGATTCTCTTGATGTTGAGGACATACACCCCTGTATGCATCCAAAGTTGGTAAAAATCATCACAGAAAAAGTGGATGCGTGGTTGAGTAAGCATCGGCCTGAAAACAAATCCCGGCCAACCATCGTTTTTGGCGATATTCACGGATCGACGTACTGGAAGAAAGTAGTCAACGAAAATCCAGATTGTCGGTACATTTTTCTGGGCGATTATCTCGACCCTTACGAAAACATTGACGGCAAACAATTGATAAATAATCTGGAAGAGATCATCCAACTGAAAAAAGACCGCCACGATGACACGGTTCTTCTGTTGGGCAATCACGATTTGCATTATTTTTGTCGGGA
>Ga0099364_10010336_pt1 | contig 12839 bp, 10 predicted proteins | sample TergutTh196P3_FD_73070 | JGI IMG/M metagenome (GOLD analysis project Ga0099364, IMG submission 73070) | Microcerotermes parvus P3 segment gut microbial communities from Pointe-Noire, Republic of the Congo - Th196 P3 | ecosystem: Host-associated > Arthropoda: Insects > Digestive system > Gut ... | reverse complement strand
ATATCTGGAACAAAAGCAACACAACTGTCGTCAAACAAACAAGAAGATCACTCAATAGTCGTCTTCCAGCCTGTAAGTGGACAGTAAGGAGCTACTCAAGTGGTATTCCTAATGAAAATAGCGGCGGGATATAAAAACACGATAACAAAATAACTGAAGCAACTTGGGGAAACCAGCGGAAATACAATAATACCAGCACTTCAATTGTATTATAGGTGTGTTGTGTTATCACCCTTCGTTAAAGTAGGAGTCACTGAAGCTGAAAGTAGCCACAACTGTAAAGCAACAGAAACCGTTCTACAAATTCTAAAACGAAGCAGAATGCTACCCTTTATTTCAAATATTCTGAAGATTAAACTGGGGAAATATTCCTTAAAATATAACAATACGGCCTCATATGATGTCCGTCCAACGTGTTTTATTATTACAGAAACAATTTTAACATTAAAATCCCTTGCATTGCATTAAACGACAGACCACTTCGTTGTTAATTCCGGCAATTTTTTTATCACCTAACTCCAAAGACTACACTGAGATCATGTACACGGTGGGGGTAGCGGCGCTTTATCAAAGTCCTTTCACCTACTGTCATGCTCCACTCCAGTCCCCTCTGGCCTATGTTAACCAGACCACAACACTGGTCCACGGCGAAGGTGACCAAGTGGTCATCACACGCAACACTCTTGTGCGTAATACGACAACACGCCTAAGGACATATATAAGTATGGGGGGGGGGGGGGGGTAAAACCGGCAATTCGGGCAGTTTAGGAAAACCAGTCCGTAGAGAAAAATTTTTACGCCTTCTTTGTTGCTTTCATTTCCTTTTTTGCCTATTTCTTGTTCTTCCGGGAAAATCATCCCCTCTTTTCTCGCAGGAACCGTCTTTTCAGGAGTCCTGCGATTCTGTTTTTTTGAACACCTCACTCGGTTTTTCCCGATTGATGGATACGGCATTGGAAAATGACCGCATGGGGAATTCCTTGGAGAATTGCCTGATTCTCTCGCAAAATTCACAAACAAGGAGCTCTTCAAAAACGTACTATACGCCCTGGCGCGATCCGGCGTTTGCCAGATGTCCTTCCGGCCTTTACGGAAAACGATATTCTCCTCCCTCAACGGTATTCGGGAAAATCTACGAACCCTTTCGGGAGGAAACCCGGCTTTATTTGCACGGCTTACCTTCGTTTTACAGTTGGGATACGGCGTTGTACTTTGGAATCACGTTGGCCATTGCCGCACCGATTGCCAACACCGCCGCCGACGAAAATGTTCATCATTGGTACCAAGACAAAGTCCGTAGCCGCAGTTCGGATCGTTTCGCGTCCACTTGCAAAACATTCGGTGAGGGCGCACAAGTGATTCCCGCTTACCTCTTGGCCGGGCTGATTTACCGTTATATGAAAGTCGATTGCGGCTGGGAACAAAAGCATTTCGATATTGCCGGAGAATGGAGTTCTCGTTGCGGCCGCGCGATTTTTGTTGGATTTCCGACCTTACTGATCGGCCAATCCGTTTTAGGTGCCGCCCGGCCCGATAAGGAGGGACCGCGTTCTTCTTACTGGCGTCCGCTCAATGCGGCAAACGGAATCAGCGGCCACGCTTTTTTGGGGGCCGTCCCCTTTATTACGGCGGCTCAAATGACCAACCAACTTTGGCTCAAAACTTTTTTTTACGCAGGGTCAATGCTGACCGGTTGGAGCCGAATCAACGATGACGCTCATTTTCTTTCTCAAGTGATCCTCGGCTGGCATCTGGCCTATTTATCATGCCGAGCGATTTGTAAGTCGGAAAATCCCCGCTTGGGACCGTATTGGACACTTTATCCCGTTATCAACGAAGAAATGAACGGTATTGGTTTACTCTATCGCTGGTGAACGAAAAACATGGATACATTTGTGAAATATCGGCTTGCTTTTCACATAATTTTGGGTTAGAATGACGCAATGGACACCGGAAGGGCTTGAAATTCCGCCTCTATCGGTTCGGTGAGATTTCTCCCTGCGGTCGAAATGACGGAATGGTCCACTTAACAAGAACGAACCATGAAAACCGGTTACGTCTACATCATGTCGAGCCAATCGCAGGTTTTGTACATCGGCGTAACCAGTAAGTCACTTGACGAATTGTGCAATGTTCCCTCGCAGGGCGGGGGACAATATGTCATCTGTTGTTTATCACTTGCCGCTTATTGCCATGCCTCTCGAAAACGAATGGATTGACCGTGCCAAGCAAATCCGTGAACGCCTGACTCAGCTCAGGGACTCTCTTTGACTACGCCGCAAAAACCGAAATGGTTGCCGAAATCGACAGAGAAATGCTCGCTGTCGATTTCTGGAGTCACCAGGAGTCTGCCCAGAAAACCGTTGGGAAGCTCAAATCGCTCAAGTCGGTCCTCAGACCAATCGACGAACTTCAGGCTGACTCGGAAGAGCTTGCGGTTCTTCTGGAATTGGGAGCCGAGGATGAGGAAATGTGCGCCGAAATTCCCGGTAAACTGCGGGAAACCGAAAAACGCATGGAACAACTCGAAACGCAATCGCTTTTGAGTGGTCCCTTCGATTCCTGCGACGCAATCCTCTCGATCAATGCACGAGACGGCGGAACCGATGCCAACGATTGGGCCGAAATGATGCTTCGCATGTACACGCTCTGGGCAAAATCGAACGAGTATTCCTTCGAGCTGCTTGACCAGCAGGAGAACGAAGAGGCAGGTATCAACAGCGCAAGTATCATCATTCGTGGACCTTATGCTTACGGGTTCCTCAAAGGGGAAACCGGGATTCACCGCCTGGTCCGCATCAGCCCGTTCAACTCGGAAGGGAAGCGGCAAACGAGTTTCGCGGCGGTCGATGTTTCACCGGAAACGGACGAATCGATTGACATTGAACTCCGCGATGAGGATATTCGCGAAGACACCTACCGGGCAAGCGGTGCCGGAGGTCAGCATGTCAATAAAACCTCCAGTGCGATACGCCTGACGCATCTCCCGACGAATACGGTGGTTCAGTGTCAAAACGAGCGGAGTCAGCACAAAAACCGGGCACTTGCGTTAAAAATGCTCCGGGCAAAACTCATGCGAATCGAAGAGGAAAAACGGGAAGCCGCAATGGTCGAAAAGTATAAAAATATGGCCAAAGTTGGGTTCGGTTCGCAGATTCGCAATTATTTCCTGCATCCCGACCAACGGGTCAAGGATGCGAGAACCGGTTACATGATGGGAAGTTTCCATCAGGTTCTCGACGGAGACCTCCAGGGATTTTTCGACGCCTATTTGCGATGGAGAGTGGAATAAAATGAAAAATGAAAAATGAGATGCTGACTACCGACCGCCGACTGCTGACCGCTGTGTCACACGGATTTACATTGATGGAACTTCTGATTGCCATGACGATCCTTTTGCTGGGGTTGTCGGCGATTTACCACTTGAACAATGCTTCCCGGACCGCATCGGTTGCGGCGGAGGAGTTGGCTTTTGTCCAATTGGCCTGTCAAACGAAAATGAACGAGTTGCTTGCGTCGAACACCCGTCCGATTCAAACCGGTTCGGTTGAAATGGTCCCCAACACGAATGGCTGGAGCATGAGTGTTGCGACATTTTCATTAAACCGCCAGGGAATTTACGGTGTCCGCATCACGGCAGGAAAGCGAGGTGCCGCAACAGCGGACACCTACGGTTCTTACGAGCTTGTGCGTTGGGTTTTGGAATAGTCTTGGGTTAATTTTACCGTTACTTTTTATATTATTGCACGGAATTTTGTGCCGCCCTCTACTCCCACCAATGGAAAGCCGTCTGGAAAAACTCCAACTAAATTTTTACACACCCCACAGTCATCCATTAACTACTTACTCCATTGACCATTCGGTTGTATGGGATATACTGAAATTTCGGTGTTTTGCGATTTTTTTCCAATTTTCCTCCACTGCGTTCCATGCAACTCCACGAACGTATTTTCGATGTTCTCGGCGACTCGTTCAATAGTTTTACCCGATGGATCGAAACGAAAATCACCTCCCTGTTCGGTTCCTCCAACGCCCGGTATATCAAAAAACTCGGTCCCAAAGTCGCCGCAATTAACGAACTGGAGCCGAAATTCAAGGCGATGTCCGACGAGGAACTTCGCCAGCAAACCGAAATTTTTCGGGAACGGCTTCAAAAAGGGGAAACGCTGGACGATCTTCTTGTCGAAGCGTTCGCCGCCTGTCGGGAATCGGGACGGCGCGTGATCGGGCTTCGGCATTACGACGTCCAACTCATGGGAGGTATGGTGCTTCACAGCGGTGCAATCGCCGAAATGGTAACAGGTGAAGGAAAAACGCTTGTCGCCTCACTTCCCGCTTACCTGAACGCCCTGGAGGGAAAAGGGGTACACATCGTTACCGTCAACGATTACCTTGCCCGGCGCGATATGGAATGGATCGGACCGCTTTACATGGCTCTCGGCCTGACCGTCGGCGTGATTCAAGGTAATATGCCGAACGAAAAACGGCAACAAGCCTATCGCTGCGACATCACCTACGGTACGAACAACGAATTCGGGTTCGATTATCTCCGCGATAACATGCGATACGCCGCTCAGGGGGACGACCGGTATGATCCGCATCACCAGCAGGTTCAAGGGCGGCTCAATTACGCGATTATCGACGAAGTAGACAATATTCTGATCGACGAAGCGCGAACACCGCTCATTATCGCTGGACCTGCACACGATGATGTGTCCCGATACCGTGTCGCCGACTCCATTGCCCGGCAATTGGTCAAAGGGACCGATTTTGAGGTCAATGAAAAAGAGCATTCCGCCCATTTGACCGACACCGGAATCCGACATGCGGAGCAAATTGCCGGGGTCGAGTCGTTTTACACGGCGGGAAATATGGAATGGCCGCATTTGATCGACAATGCTTTGCGAGCTCACCATTTGTACAAGCTCGATGTGAACTACATGATTCAGGGGGACGAAATCGTGATTGTCGATGAGTTCACCGGTCGCCCGATGCCGGGGCGAAGCTGGAGCGACGGCCTGCATCAGGCGGTCGAGGCGAAAGAAAAGGTTCGCGTCAAAGAGGAAAATCAAACCCTGGCGACGATTACACTTCAAAATTTCTTCAAGCTATACAATAAAATCGCCGGGATGACCGGGACCGCGATGACCGAGGCATCGGAGTTTTGGAAAATCTACAAACTCGACGTGATCGCCATGCCGACCAACCGGGATATGCAGCGTATCAACTATCCTGACTCAATTTACCGTAGCGAGAGGGAAAAGTACAACGCGATTGTCGAAGATATTGAGCGAACCAATAAGTGGGACATTCTTGATTTCGGAAAGGGGAAGGAGGTCTGGGGAACCATTGAGAAAGACCGGGAGGATTCCATTGATTTCATTCCCAAAGGGGGCGGAAAGCACGGCTTGGAAACGGTTCAGAAAAAGGACATCAAATCCATTTCCCGGAAAGGCCGCCCGATTCTCGTCGGAACCGTGTCGATTGAGCGGAGCGAACTGATTTCCAACATGCTTGAACGCAAGGGGATTCCTCATGAGGTTCTCAACGCCAAGCACCACCAGCGGGAAGCGGAGATCATCGCCCAAGCGGGACGCAAGGGAGCGGTTACTATCGCGACGAACATGGCGGGACGCGGTACGGACATTATTCTCGGCGGTAATCCCGACACGATGGCGTGGGCGATTTTGCAATCGAAGTACCCGACCCGGCTCGATGTCCCCCAGGACGAATGGGTTACGCTGGTCAACGAAATCGAGCAACGGGAACAAATGAAAGCGGAGGGGGAAGTCGTCCGAAAAATGGGGGGACTGCATATTATCGGGACAGAGCGGCACGAAGCACGGCGGATCGACCTTCAGCTTCGCGGACGTTGCGGACGGCAGGGAGATCCGGGAAGCAGCCGGTTTTTTCTGTCGCTTGAGGACGACCTGATGCGGATTTTCGCCGGGGACTGGGTGAAGAAAATCATGACGATGCTCGGTATGGAGGAAGGTCAGGCGATTGAAAGCAAGATGGTGTCGCGCCGAATCGAAGGGGCACAAAAAAAGGTCGAGGAACGCAACTTCGATGTCCGCAAAAACCTGCTTGAGTACGACGAGGTGATGGATTTTCAGCGGAAAAGCGTTTACGGATACCGGCAGCGGATTCTCAATGGAGCGAACTGCAAACAGCTGATCCTGTCGATGATTGATTCGCAGATCGACCGGAATCTTGGGACGTTTTTGGACAAGGATTACGGCACGGCGGCGTTTGCAGGCTGGGCGGCGTCGCAATTGGGGATCGAATTTGAAGCGAAAATGTTCCGCTCAAGCTCGTTTGAGCAAGCACAGGAATACGCCATCGATTATGCTCAAAGAGTTTCGGAATCGCACGTCCTTGATGCCATCGACGAAAATCTGCCGGAGGATGCCGAACAGTCCGAATGGAACTGGCAGGCACTCGCCAAAGCGGCGAATACACAGTGGAAGGCGGCGATTCGGGACAATGACCTGAAAAAAATCGGCCGGGACAACATTGCGGAATTCCTGATTGAAAAAGCGCACAAATTCATTGGGCATGTCGATTTGAGCGACGGCAGGCAATACCTTGAACCGGATTACGGTGTCAAGACGGCGATCAAGTGGATCAAGGCGAAATTTGACATCACGCTGGAATATGACAAGGTGAAAGCCCTCGATTTACCGAAATTCGATGCGCATTTGAGGGGAATGACGCATAAAAAATATTACGAAAAGGAGGTTCAATTCCCGGTGCTCGGCGGTTTGATGCACTACACCGTCCGTGATCAACACGGCAAGCGGTACGACCGGGAATCGCTCGTCGAATGGGCAAAGCAACGGTTCAATATCGATCTTTCCCTGGATGACCTGAAAAACAAGCAACGGAGCGAAATCGAGGAAACGATGTTCGCCGAATGCCGTAAGGGGCTTGAGGTTGTTCCCGAAAAATACCAAAAACTGCACAAGGAGCTCGACCGGTTGTTGCAGGGACAGGATTTTGTCGAACTGGAGGAGATTCAGCAGAAGCATGAAACGGTCCCCCACCCGGCATCCCCAGAGGCGGTCGAGGAAAATCAACAGCGCACGAAGTACGACCAGATGATTCGGCTGGACACCTCCAAACTCGGCATCGGGGAGTTCTGCAAGTTCATGGCGTCGGAGTTCGATATTGAATTGACTCTGGAAAAACTCGGTCAATGGGACGTGCGCGACCTGGAAGACCGCCTGACTTCGCTCATTGAGGACAAATTCAACCCGGAAATGCGCCGGATGGAACGCTCGCTGGTGTTACAGGTTCTTGACACCGCCTGGAAGGAGCATCTCTTGTCGATGGATCACCTGCGATCCAGCGTTGGTTTGCGGTCTTACGCTCAGGAAGACCCGAAAGTCGTTTTCAAACGGGAGGGGATGAGCATTTTCGAGCGGATGTGGGACTCGATTTTCCAACAGGTCACCGATTTGATTTTCCGCATGGAGCAGCTGGACCCGAATTTCGTCCGTTCAACCTGGAATGAAGCGGAGGCGGTTCACGAAGAGGTTGCGACCAATTCGTCAATCAGCGATATTGCCTCGCAGCAGGAAGCGGCGATTGAAGGGACTCAAAACACCGACCGGAAGCGGGAACCGATCCGCAACGTCGGTCCGAAGGTCGGACGCAACGATTTGTGCCCCTGCGGAAGCGGGAAAAAGTATAAAAACTGTCACATGAAGAAGTCGTGAGCTTGGGAGGCCGGAATTGGTGTTTTTGGACACTCCTTTGTGAAAAACAACACCTCTGTACGGTACTGCCCTCTACCCTCTATCCTCTAATATCATCGTCTGTTTCCGATCCGGTCCGACGCAAACCATTGCGACAGGCTTAGCGAGCAGTTCGGAGAGACGCCGGACGTATTTTTTCGCGTTTTCCGGCAAATCGGCGTAATCCGTGATCTCTGTGATTTCTTCTTCCCAGCCGGGCAGGGTTTCGTAAACGCATTTCACGTTTCGCAAATCGTCCACATGGGCCGGGAAATCGGTCGTTTGTCGGCCATTGATTTCGTAAGCGGTGCAGATTTGCAATTCCCTGAACCCGCTGAGAACATCCAAAAGCATCACACTCAAACAGGTAACGCCGCTCAACCGGGCGGTGTACCGTGCGGCGACGGCGTCGAAATAGCCGCAACGCCGGGGACGCTTTGTAACCGTGCCGTATTCGTTTCCCCGGTCGCGAATTCGCTGACCGATTTCGTTGTCCTGCTCCGTCGGAAATGGTCCGCCGCCGACACGAGTGGTGTACGCCTTGATGATTCCGACCACGCGGTTGATAAAACTGCTCGGAATACCGCTCCCGCTTGAAACGCCGGTTCCGCTGCTGTTGCTGCTTGTTACATAGGGGAATGTCCCGTGATCGACGTCCAAAAGTGCCCCCTGTGCCCCCTCGAACAGGATTTTCCTGTCGGCATCGACCGCATTGAGCAAATACGCCGTCGTATCGCAAACGTATGGTTTTAACTGTTTTGCGTAGTTTGTGTAATCGCCAAAAACCTTTGCCGGATCGAGATCGTCGAAAGCCGATTCGTCTTGAACCAAGCCGCGAAGCTGCTTCTTTTTCAGCTCAGCGACGGCGGCGATGCGGTCTTGGAAGCCTTCCCGGTACAAGTCGCCGACCCGAAACGCGAGTGAACGTCCGATTTTGTCCCGGTAACAGGGACCGATTCCGCGCATGGTCGAACCAATCGCCTCTTTTCCGGCGAGCGAGTCGAAAATCCGGTCCTCAAGCGTATGCCATGGAAAAATGACGTGGGCACGTTCGCTAACCATAAGATTATCGCTGATCTTGACACCTTGCCCGGTAAGCGTTTCGATTTCACCGAGCAATAACGCAGGATTGATAACGACTCCTCCGGCGATCACGCTTTTGACATTCGGGTTAAAAATTCCGCTTGGAATCAGGGAAAGTTTATACTTTTTTCCGTCCAGAACGACGGTATGTCCGGCGTTGGCTCCCCCCTGATAGCGAACGACGAGTTCATGATTCTGGGTCAGAAAATCGACGATTTTTCCCTTGGCTTCGTCTCCCCATTGAAGACCGATTACGCAAGTTGCCGGCACAGGATTCTCTCTTTTCTTTAAGGTTTTTTCAAAAAAGTCACCAAAAATACAAACGCCCTGATTCTATCGGGATTCGGGTCCGTAACAAGTGGTGTAGAAGACTATTGAGGTTTTACAATAATGCTTATTTTCTAGGGGTTTATTAACATTTTACAGGTTTTCCCGCCAGTTTTCCCGCCTCTTGCGTTTTCCTACAATCGCTACAACCGGAAAAGCCAAAAAGACTTTTTACCGGGAACAGCTTTTTTGACAAACTTCGTGAAAATTCGCCGCAAAACTCCCAAAACGCCTGTTTTCCCGTGTCTGCCTATTTGCTGGCTACTTGCTTCCTCTAGCTAACTTGACTATATTAGAATGGTAGCTGGATTTGCTCGTTTTGTAAAGAAGGGAAACCATGACCGTCCGCGAAATTACCGAAAACACGCCGAAAATCCATGAACGAGACGCCGCGACGCTGGCCTGCGACTTGGTGCGGCAGTTTATCACCATCGCCATCGGCGGAATCGCGTTTGCTGTAGGAACCTTCATCACAGCAACCGTTTCTACAGGATTGTTTTGGTTGATTCTCCTGGCCTTCGGCCTGTCCGTGTGTTGCGGTTTCCTTTTTTTGATGCACGTCATCCACCGAATTAGCCGTTCCGACTACAACATTACCGCCCCGTCCGTTCGCTGGCCGGTGATTTGGCAAATCGCATTAACCGCCTTCGGGATATTTTTGCTCTGCCTTTCTTTCCGTTAAGCCCGTGAACGCCGGTCGTTACAACCGTTAAATTCGGACTCCCCCAAAGCGTAAATTGGGCAGATGCTCAAAATTGCTCTTGCCAAAATCGCCAAAAATTGCTATTTTGAACATTGTTGAACTTTCACTGCCCACTGTCCCGAAAAGGAGAGAAGCAATGTCCGAACAAATCATGCCGCTGACTTACGAAGGAATACTTGAACTATTTAGGAAAACGGATCAGCGGTTAAACCAACGGTTTGAGGAAACGGATCGACAGATAAACCAACGGTTTGAAAAAACAGACAAACAGATCGAGGCAACCGCCGAGCAGATTAAGGCCACCAATAAAGCAGTCGGTGCCCTTACCGGCAAGGTGGGGGATATGGTCGAAAAGCTGGTTGGAGAGGGAAATCTTGTCGATCAGTTCCGGGAGTTGGGGCACAAGGTCAAAACCCATAGCCGCAAAAAGGTTTTTGGGAAAAAAGGGACCGCCGAAAGCGGAGAAATCGACCTGTTTCTGGAGGACGGCGATGTTGCCATCTTGGTCGAAGCGAAAACCACTTTGAGTAGGGATGATGTGATTGAACATATCGAACGCATTGAGAAATACCGACGCTTTGTGGACGCCGATGGCAAAAATGGGAAACGTTTCATCGGCGCGGTCGCCGGAACCGTGATCGCGGAAAATGTCATCGATTTTGCCCACGCAAGCGGACTGTATGTCATTATTCAATCCGCAAGAGCCGTTGAAATTCTCTCGCAGCCGGAAGGATTCACCGCAAAAAAATGGTAAACCATGATGTCTGTTTTGCCTTGATTGAACCATGAGACATGGCGATACTTCTTGGAATAATTTGTATTGGTTTATTGATACCTCTTGGGGTGCTGATTTTTGACCATTACGAACAAAAACGGAATCTTATAGATATTCAGGTAAAAAATCGGAACAGTCGGTCTTCTTTTACGTACTGCTGGTATTATGAGTACCACCAAGCGCAGTATGCAGGAGGCAACACGTTTGATCGGCGGCCAGATGCTTCTGGACGGATTCGAAGTCTCGGAAGTCGTTGATGCCCTCAAAGCCGTTCCCTCGACCGTTTATTCATGGAAACAACGGCAGGAAACAGACGGCCTGGCCGGACTTCACCGTCAGGGAGGGGCCGGACGCACTTCCCAACTGACCGACCTGGAAAAGTCTCAACTTGTGGATATCCTTCAAAAAGGGGCCGCCGCCTACGGTTTTCCCAATGAACAATGGACCAGTAACCCGGTATCGCTAGCGGCGGAAGCAAGACTTCAAGACCTGCCGCTTATGGAAATCGCTATTACTTCCCAACACACCATAAATGTTGACTTGTGCGGATCAAGAGGCGGTTTTCGGCAACGGCCATGGATGCCAATGCGTCTTCCTCCAGACGGTTTTTGGCAATGATCTCCGCCGGTTGTGTCGGGTCGTCCGCCGGTTTTAGCACCGTTGTCTCTCCCGGCTCGGTAAGGACGTAAATTTTCCCATCGGCATAGAGCGGGGATGCGGTTAATGCGCCGCCCATTCGCAATTGCCAAAGAAATTCACCAGTCGTTGCATCCAGACAAGAGAATGTACCGCCGTCCGTCGCCGAGTAAACGCATGGCTCCACATACAAAAACGAGGCGATCATGGGAGAATTCCGGCGTTGTTCCCAGACGATATGGGTTTCCGTACAGTCCCCTTTGCCTCCCAGCCGGATAGCCCGAATCGGGTCCCTGCTCGCCGGGGTGGAATAGATCACGCCATCGCCGATGGCCGGGGTTGGTACGCAGGGTTCGCCGGAACTTTTGACGGTCCAAATCAGTTCGCCATTGTCAGGGTTGAATCCCTGGATCACATCGCCGGCAGGGCTGAGAATCTGATCTTTGCCTTCAACCTGGATGATGACTGGCGTCGCGTGGCTGATTCGGGACATTCCCCGATGCCCCCGCCAGCGTTCTTTGCCGGTTTCCTTATCCAGGGCGAGAAGAAAAGATTTGTCCCAAGGCTCGAGCCAGCCGAGTTCTTTCGGCTCTTCCTGATTACTCGGATTTACGGGAAAGATCAGAAGGTCTTTATACAGAATCGGCGAAACTCCCAAGCCGTGATGCGAAAAATAATTGAGTTCCCTGTTGGTCCACCGGATGTTTCCCTCGAAATCCAACGCAACGAAACTGCCGTCACTGAAAACGGCGTATACGGTTTCGCCGTCGGTCACAGGAGTGGAGGATGCATAGGAGTTTTTGCCATGTTTCTGTTGCGGCACCTGATCGAACACATGCTTGTTCCAAAGGATTTTTCCCGACGTGAGGTCAACGGCGTAAACCCGGCACTGTTTACTGTCGTCGGTTGCCGAGATTAAAAAGACATGGTTCTCCCAGACAATCGGGGACGACCAGCCTTCACCGGGAATCGCCGTTTTCCAGGCGATATTTTCATCCTTGCTCCACTCGGTCGGAAGGTTGGTTGCCGAAGAAATCCCCTGCCCGTTCGGACCGCGAAATTGCGACCAGTTTTCAGCGAGTAACGCTGAGTTTGGCGGAACGGAGGCCAAAAGAAATCCCAAAAATATCAAAATTGCGTTTTGTTTGATTGCCATGATTCTCTCCAATGGATTCAGAAACGACTTTTCAGCACGAGAATGAAACGATTTCCTCCCAAAATAGCATGTTTTGATCGAAAAACAAGCTGTTGGTTTCTGGAGAAGGATTGTAGCCGTGAACAACATGAGAACGGCAGAGAGCATTTTTTGTGTCGCGCTTGTTGGCAGAAACCCGTTCACTGGCGCGCTCTCGGTTTTGTGCGCCCGGACCGCCTGACCGGGCGAAAAGGACAAAACCAAGAAAACCAGGCGTTCCTTCGTAAGTCCCTGAAAAACCAAAGGTTTACGCAAAACACGCAACGGAGAATTCCAATGTGTGAGGAACCTGTAAACTGCGCCCTGTAGGGTGAAATTGATCGATTCTATACAAACTTTGCCCCACCCAAGGAAAAGTGAAAAAAGAAATTGCACCGTCTG
>Ga0099364_10010335_pt1 | contig 12839 bp, 7 predicted proteins | sample TergutTh196P3_FD_73070 | JGI IMG/M metagenome (GOLD analysis project Ga0099364, IMG submission 73070) | Microcerotermes parvus P3 segment gut microbial communities from Pointe-Noire, Republic of the Congo - Th196 P3 | ecosystem: Host-associated > Arthropoda: Insects > Digestive system > Gut ... | reverse complement strand
TTGAAAAAAAGAGACGTGTTGTACGCTATCGACTAAGTTTTTGGGACATCCGAGTGAAACAAGCGAAAAGGTTCGGGATTGGATCGGCATGGTTCATCAGAGTCTAATCCCGATTCCGTGCTTGTCAAGTTGCACACTGGCAGAATGGGAAATCCTTGTGGTCTTGCGTCGCGATTCCGGCTTTCCCCGCAATCCATAATAATTGTTATAATCACTGGGCATTCCTATTTTTGATTCCCTCAACTTGATGGCACCGCACTTTATTTTTGAAATGAACCGCGTCTCCAAGCGGTACGGCGAAACAACGGTTCTTTCCAATATCGGACTCTCGTTCTACTACGGGGCAAAGATCGGTATCGTCGGAGAAAACGGTTCCGGTAAGTCCACCCTTCTCAAAATTATGGCGGGAATCGATACCGATATTGACGGGGAAACCAAACTCACCAAAGGAATGACCGTCAAATACGTTGCCCAAGAGCCCGAATTGATGCTCGATGCAACCGTTCGGGAAAATCTTTTGACGGCGGTACAACCGACCCTCGATCTTATCGTTGCCTACGACAAAGTTGCTGCGGAAATGGGCAATCCTGATAATGCCGACCAGTTCGATCAACTCATGGAAAAAATGGGGAAACTCCAAGAAGAAATCGAAGCGGTAAACGGCTGGGAACTAAGCCGCACCATCGACTTGGCAGCGGATGCGCTAGTGTTGCCGCCCGATTGTGCCATTGTCCGAAAACTCTCCGGCGGAGAACGCCGCCGAGTCGCCCTCTGTATGGCACTGCTCGAAAAACCTGACCTGCTCCTGCTCGACGAACCGACGAACCATCTCGATGCCGAAACCGTCCACTGGCTCGAAGGAACGCTGCGTGATTATCCCGGCACCGTCATTATCGTTACACACGACCGGTACTTTTTAGACAACATTACAAAGTGGATTCTCGAACTGGAAAACACGCGGGGGATCCCCTTTGAAGGAAATTACTCTTCGTGGCTGGCACAGAAGGCGGAACTGCTCCGCATTGCCGAAAAACAGGAATCGCAACGGCAAAAGACGCTCCGCCGCGAACTCGAATGGATTCAAATGGCACACAAAGGTCGCTTGCAAAAGAATCAAGCACGAGTGGACGCTTACGAAAAATTGGCATCACAGCAAACGTTGGACGACAAGAGCGACACGATTATTCAAATCGCACCGGGTCCCCGGCTCGGCGATAAAGTCTTGACGTTCAAGGGCATTACGAAAGGATTCGACATTGCGGGGCAGCGTACCGTGCTGATTGACGATTGCTCGTTCAATGTTCCGCGAGGAGCGATAGTCGGTGTCATTGGTCCCAATGGAACCGGCAAGACGACGATGTTCCGAATGATTACCGGTGAAGAAAACCCCGACGCAGGAACATTGACTTTGGGGGAGACGGTACAGTTAGCACATGTCGATCAACATCGGGATGCGCTCAATGACGAGAACACGGTCTTTCAGGAAATCACGGACGGCAAAGATATGGTGGAACTCGGTTCAATTCGTATGAATAGCCGGGCGTATGTTTCCCGATTTAACTTTCGGGGTACTCAGCAACAAAAGTTAGTGGGGCAGTGCAGCGGCGGTGAGCGGAATCGGGTACACTTGGCGAAGTTGCTCAAACGCGGCGGTAATTTGTTGCTGTTGGATGAACCGACGAATGATTTAGATGTCAACACGTTGCGTGTCTTGGAGCAGGCGTTGATCGACTTTGCTGGTTGTGCGTTGGTCATTTCGCACGACCGGTTTTTCCTCGACCGGATTTGTACGCATCTTCTCGTCTTTGAAGGGGACGGCAAGGTTGCGTGGTTTGAGGGAAACTTCTCTGCTTATGAAGAAATGATGAGGGCAAAAGATCCGAATCGTTATGGACATCGGCGAGGGAAGTATAAGAAGATTGTATGAAAAGGCTAACAATTTAATCAATGTTCTCTGTGAGTGATGTATAGTGCTTTGTTAAACTCAAAAAAAGGGTTCCAAAAAACTTGCTGTCACCCTGAATCGCCCTCCAGATGTATCCTTTATACCCTCTTTTCCGTGCAAACGTTTCCCCCTTATTGTACCCAATAAGCAGGTTTTATCGATTATTCTCAATTTTTGTTAATGGATTCACAGGAAATCTGCCGATTACCGTAGAGACAGAACCCTTATTTTCCTTCCATGGATAGGTCGGTTGGGAAAATAGGCGAAATAGATAAGGAGAATAGCATTGAAACCAACATTGAGACTTCATCGGGGCTTTGTAGCCGCCACTCTGGGGTTGACGTTAAGTTTGACTCTGGCAGTTGTGTTTTCCGGGAGTATTCTTCTTGCGCAGACTTTCCCGCCGCCCAATGCGTCCGTCCGAGATACCGCAATTCCCCCCGTTACCCCGCAAACCGCTACGCAACCGGCACCTCAAACTGCCCCGCCGCATATTCGGCAACTAGCATCACAAAAACTGCACGAAGCCCGAAAAGCTGTCGCTACAAAAGACATCGCCACCGCCGAGCGGCTTCTCAATGAAGTCGCCGCTATGCAGTTAACCTATCAGGAAAATGAAGATAGTCCCACCCGCGTCCAAAGCCTCGTTCAAGGATACCGGCAACTCGCAGAACATCAAAGGACACAAGGAAATACCGAACAGTTCCGCCGAGAGTATGCCAGATTCAACCTGATGCAGGCGGACACGATGGTCATGCGCGGCGAACTAGAATTAGCGACGCAACTCACGCAGGAAGCGGCAAAAATGGATGTCCCATTCTATAGCGTCGAAGACAGAAATAGAGGCTTGGAACCCATGGCAATGGTTCAGAAAATCAACGATGCCCGGCGCGTACAAAGTATGAATGCCCCCGCCGCCGCCGTTCCGGTACCGCAACACCCCTTGTCGGGTGCCTCGCAAACCAACTTGGAGCAAGCCCTGCAACTGCTACAGCAAGCCCGAATGACTCTCGACGCAGGATACATCGAGCAAGCGGAACAATTCGCCCGGCGAGCCGCCGCTTATGAATTACCAGAATATGCGTTTCCGCAAGGCAATACGCCGAACCGGTTCCTCACCGAAGTCGCCGCACGGCGGCAGGGAGTGAGTATGCCTCCCGCGGCAAATCCGCAGTTGGCGGTTGCGAACCCCTCGCAAACCCCGTCGCAGATAGTCCAAGCCGGTGCCAGTCAAACGCTTGCTCCGCAGGTTCCCGTACCAGTGCCGCCGGGAAGACCCACCGCACACGTTGACGAAACCATCCAAAGGCAACGAATGATGGAACAGCAGGAGCGGCAATTTTCCTCGGATGTCATGCAGAAACTCTCGGATGCCCAACGGAAAACTCAAGTGGAACGCCGACCAGATGAGGCATTGGAGATTCTGCACAATCTCAAACGAAGTATCGAACAATCCCCACAAATTGACGCAGCCCGAAAGGAAGCCTTCGTCCAAATTGTTGACAGGGCGATTGCAGAAACACAGAGTTTTCAAGATCGTTACAGGTCGCTGGAAGCACAAAATCAAATCAACGAAGCCGTTTGGGCGGAACTTCGGCAGAATCAACAGCAGTTCCAAGACCGGGAAGAGCAACTGGCGGCGATGTTCAAAGAACACAAAAAATTGGTCGATGAGGGACGTTTTGAAGAAGCATTGATTCTCGCCAAGAAAGCCCGAGAGTTCGCGCCTGATGATCCGGCAACAGAACTCATGGCGACGATGGCGCGGCTGGTCTATAATAACGACCGCAGCCGCAGTATCCAACGAGAGAAGTGGGATGCCAATGTCGCCGCTTTTATTCACGTCGATGAAACATCGATTATTCCTCGTTTTGACCAGAGCGACATGCATTTTCATCCCGATTGGGCAACCATGAAGGAGCGTCGGCAAGCGACGACTCGAAACTTCCAATACCAGAGACCGGCAATGGAACAGCGGATTCTCCGACAGTTGGAAATGCCCATCACGTTCAATAACAATCAACCGATTCCGCTGGAACAAGCACTGCATTTGCTTTGCAATATGGTGGACCTTAACCACTTTATAGATCAGGCGGCACTTCGGGAGGCGGACGTTCCCACTGGTCAGATGGTGGTGATCCCCAACGCTAACGGAATTAAACTGAAGAGCGTACTTAATATAATCCTTGGGCAACTCGGTCTCGCTTATGTCGTGAAAGACGAGATGCTCAACATTACGAGTCAACGCCAGGCAAAAGGAGATTTGACTACGAAATTGTACTATGTCGGGGATATTGCGGATAGTGATCGGTCTGCGGTAAGTGCAAACATTATGGAGGAAGCCTTCAGGCGGTCGTTTGACCACCAGGATAGGCGACCGCCTAGCGGCAACATGAATTTGCCGCTTGACGCACCGATGCCGGGTGCGCCAATGCCGAATGGAGTACCGGTTACCCGCAATGGGATGCCGGTGGAAGGTGATCCGAATGTTCTGGCTCAAAACTGGGGCGGCGGCGGCGGTCAATGGGGCGGCGGCGGCGGTCAATGGGGCGGCGGCGGCGGTCAATGGGGCGGCGGTGGAATGGGCTTCGGCGATATTTTCAGTATCATCACAACGGTCATCGAGCCGGAGTCGTGGGATCCCCAAGTGAGCATGAATGGAATGGGGATGGGCGAGGGAATGATTTCGATGCACCCCGCCACTCAGAGTTTAGCCATTCGGCAAACCGAAGAAGTTCACTCTCAAATTGAAGATTTGCTCGTTCAGATTCGGAAAATGATGGATCTTCAAATTGCCGTTGAAGTTCGGTACATTACCTTGTCCGACCAGTTCTACGAGAGAATGGGAACCGCCTTTGATATGTCCTTCCGCAACGACAATGCAATAGGACGTATTACGCAGGTCGAAAATATATTTCCCGATGCCGAAGGCAATCCAACGTCTACGTTAACCCCCAGAGGCAACAACGTTGTGGTGGGGTTATCGGCACCGAGGGTATTCACGGCAACGGCGGAAATTCCTTTGATGCAGGATAGTTTTAGCATTACCACACCGGCGTTTGGCGGTTACAATCCGGTGGCGGGAATCAGTACCGGTTTTGCTCTGTTGAGTAACTTGGAGACTTATTTCTTCATTCAGGCGGCACAGGGAGACCGGCGCAGCAGTGTGATGGAAGCCCCCAAAGTGATGCTTCAAAATGGACAGCCGGGAATGGTCAACGACACGACGCAGATTCCCTTTGTAACAAGCGTGACTCCTGTTGTTGCGGACTTTGCTGTTTCGTATCAGCCGATTATTACGATGTTGAATCAGGGACAAGTCCTTCATGTGCAGGCGAATGTTTCAAATGACCGGCAGAATGTCCGGTTGACGTTGAATCCGACGTTTACCACTCTCGTCAGGGTGGAGACGTTTCGATATTTCGGCGAAGACGATGTCAGTGAGGAAACGGCGACGACGGGCAGTGATGACACTGCCACGACTTCGACTGATCCGCGAAGTGCTTCTCGGACTACGAGGATTCTTCGTTCAGGTATCACAATTCAGCAGCCGATCATGGCAACTTTTTCGGTGAGTACGACGGTGAGTTGTCCTGACGGCGGAACGGTCTTGCTCGGCGGTATGAAGCGTTTGAGCGAAGCACGTAACGAGGCTGGGGTGCCGATTTTGAACAAGATTCCTTACATTCAACGTTTGTTTTCGAACGTAGGTATCGGTAGGGACACGCAGAGCGTCATGATTATGGTAACGCCGAGAATCATCATTCAGGAAGAGGAAGAGAACTTCATCATGGGACTCAATATGCCGTAGCCTCGTACCATAATCTCGGAGTTCTATCGATACATTGTGGTTAAAAGTGCGTGAGGCGTGAGAACCCAGTCCGTCGGCACGTTTGTCGATTCGGTAACATGTATGGCGGCTTATCGAAATGCAACCTCATTTACCTCATTCTCCTTATTTTACCGGTACTCCGTGTCGATGAGGTAAATGAGGTTAGTTTTTCGGGGGCGCATCGGCTACTGAGGTAGTTTTGTTATGGGGAATGAGGTAGAAATGAGGTTTTTGACTCTCGATACGCTACAATATTACGGTGTTGTGCAAACTTGTCGACGGACTGATCTGTGTCAAATGCAAATTTTATTGTGTTGGCGCAAGTCATTATAAGATATTGACTTACAATGTCAATTTGAAATTTGGAAGTGAGACTCAGTCCTGATATAAAGTGTCAAAGACACACTTTATTAAGGAGTTTCACAATGACTTATGCTAGAAAGCAGCTTCCAAAGTACTGCCACCACAAGTCCACCGACCGAGCCTTCGTCCGAATCGAGGGGAAAACGTATTATCTCGGCAAGCACGGTACCGCCGCCAGCCGCCGAGAGTACGACCGGGTAATCGCCGAATTTATCGCCAATGGGCGACAAGGGTTTCGCGATCCCGACGAAATCCTCGTCGAGCAACTCATCATCCGGTTCATCGATTCAGCGGAAGCCGAACGCAACTACAGTGCCGACAGAATGGCAAAGATTGCAAGAATACTTAGCCACCTCGATTCCCTCTATCCGGCGAGGTATGGAAGTACGCTCCGTACATCCACAAAACCAAACACCGTGGAAAGGCCAGACTGCTGGCGATTGGGCCAAAGGCTCAACTGATACTTCAGCCGTATTTTGACCAGTGCACAGACGCTGAACAATTTGTGTTTCCTCGACCAAAGGCAAAAGGTATCAACCAATGGTACGGAAGTGCTATCGCCAGTGCCTGTAAGAAAGCCGGTGTTTCGAGATGGGCACCAAACCAGTTGCGACATGCCGCCGGAACAGAAATCAGGGACAAGTTTGGGCTGGAATATGCCCAAGCCGCTTTGGGGCATTCCACTGCAAAAATCACAGAGATTTACGCAAAGGCTTCTTTCGACAAGGCAGCGAAAGTAGCAAAAGAGATTGGATGATCGTGGAGATAATTCCTCGCCGAGGAATCAGCGGCTCCCATGAGAAGATTACCGGGTGGCACCGGGACTTACGCCTCCGGTGCTCCCTCAGATCCGTACGTGCGGTATTGCCGCATACGGCTCCTCAAAATTTCGCTTCGCCACGTGATTCAAGTTGCCATCATTTTCCCTTGAAAACGCTATGAACAATCTTCGGAATAGGCAAAGGAAACCTCGCAAGGAGAATCTCAAACTTCTCCCAAAAGAGTTTGCGTTTGTTGTTCCGGCGATTCAGCCATCGTTTCCAACCACGGCGCACTTGATACAGGAACTTGCCGAGAGATCGGCTGTTTCCTGTAATACCGTAGTAAGCATAATGACCACGCACCTTTACACAAAGTTTCTTCCATTGCTCTCGAACCGGACTATGCCGATTCTCACGACACCATTGGTCAATGCGTTGGATACTGCGGGCAAGCCGAGACTTCATTGTCTTACGCCGTACCGCCCAGTTCCCCTTTTGGGTTTTGCCCCAATAATGAGTGAAACCAAGCAAGTCGAACGTTTGAGGCTTCCTTTCATTTTTCCCGTTACCATTAGACTTGTCTTTACGGCAACGTTCGGCGTGGTAGGGTGCCCTGAAATCAATCAACTTCGTCTTTTCAGGATGTACTGTCAAGCCGTATTTCTCAAATCGCTTCGAGAGAACGTTCATCACTCGATCCGCATCGTACTTCAACTGGAATACAATGACGAAATCATCAGCATATCGAATCAGACGACATTTACCCCGCATCACTGGTTTGACTTGTTTCTCAAACCATTCATCCAAAACATAGTGCAAGTAGATGTTCGCCAGTAGCGGCGAAATCACTCCACCTTGCGGCGTACCAGATTCCGAAAACGATAAGTTTCCTTCTTCCATCACGCCCGATTTCAACCATTTACCGATTAAGCGTCGCAACACTCCATCACGTACCCTTCGCAGCACAAACTCTCGAAGATGCTTATGGTCAAGGGTATCGAAAAACTGCTGTATATCGACCTCCAAGACATAGCCGCCAGCTACTGACATCGTCGCTTCCCAAACCGTCTGGAGTGCTTGATGAGCACTGCGCTTCGGTCGGAAACCAAAGGAACTGTCGTAAAAGTCTTGCTCGTAGATCGGTTCCAAAAGCATAACAACAGCCCGTTGTGCAATTTTATCTTCAAAGGTCGGAATACCAATCGGTCGTGTTTCCCCCTTCGTATCTTTCGGAATGTGTTTCCGTTTGACTGGTGGGGCTTTATACGTGCCCGATTGAAGACGCTCCAGAAGGTTTTGCAGATTGTCGTGAAGATTTTCCGCATATTCCTTCGCCGTTACGTCGTCGATTCCGGCGGCACCATCTTTTCGTGTTCGATGATACGCCTCTGCGAGCCATTGAAGGTCGATGTGATAAGCCAGCGAGGTAAAAGCAAGTTCTGGCAAGCGTTGTGCCAACTCTGCTATCCTCTGTTGTACCGTTAACACTTTCTCTAAATTACTTAGCATTTAAGGTGTTTCCCAACAGGGGTTCAAAATTCCGATGCCTCACTTCCCTCCCTCGACTCCTCCGGGTGATAAAGTTCGCCGATTTCACAGGTACTATTAAGGCACTCTGACTTCCTACGATTCTTCTCGCCGCGCTTCGTTTTCCTTCGCTTGGCGATACCTCGTGTTTGCACGACTTGTTCTTAACATCGTTCTCTCGTGCAGAAAAACGATTGGAGTTGTTCACCCGGCTCCTACCGGGACTTCACAAGGAAATCGCAGGATCTCCCAAGTTCTTGGGGAACCTCCATTGTCCGTTTGCTCCTGTTCTTAGACCACGGTCGAATCGACTCTCCAGACCATTACGAAGTGTCGATGCTGTTCCCAGGGCGAGGAAACTGAAAACTTCGACGGTGATTTCCATTTCGTGGCTCAATCGCAGTGCTTTCGGGCTTGCTGTGTACGCTTCGCAGTGATGATTACTCAATCCCCACGCAACACTCGCTTCCGGTGGTGGGTCAGACCTTACCGGGCAGGCTCGTCCTGCAAGGTTCTCTATAAAGGTTTTCAATGATTTGACTTACTTCATCTTGTCTCCTTTCTCCAAGCTTCTTGGCGCAACCTCGCCGAGGAATCTTCTCGGGGGGCTCCACTCATTCCTCGCCGAGGAATCTTCTCAGGGGTCTCGCTCATTCCTTGCCGAGGAATCTTCTCAATGAGTCCCGTTAATTCCTCGCCGAGGAATGAGTGGTGAAAACCATCATTGGCGGTTCAGCCATTTTGTTATTATTGACTGTAAGAAAACTCACTTCAAAGAGAAAAATGCCAAATTACACTACTGAGGGGAACGAGGACATGTATCAGAAATACATCAGGGTCTTTCAAAAGATTTTACCCATTGGACTTCTTTGGGTCATGGGGGAAACACTCAATCGCCTTCACGCGATCAGCGAGACGGCGGTGATCTATTTCATCGTCGGAGGATTCGCAACGACCATCGTCTGGATGCTGCTGGAAATGGCATCCACGAATGCCGACAGCGATGTGATGATGGACCTCAATGACAAGCAGGACACCATTGACCGCACCGTACAGGCGAAAATCTACGCGGGATTGCAGCAAATTCGATTCGTCAACGAGCATGTTCCCAACCACGAAGAGATACAGCAGCGGGTGGTGATCAATGGAATTGCGGCAAGGGCACTCTTTCCCTCCGTTCTTCAGAATCACTATTCCCGGAAACTCGGCTGCCCCGTCACCAATATGGATTTCCTGCAAGAGAAGTACAACGATGTCGATAACGCTTTTTCCAACAACCGCTACCATCTGGAATATCGGCAACTGATCATCAATCGGCTGCCGGAGGGAGTTTCTTTCACCGATGCGGTTGCCTCATATGTGAATAGCCTACTGCTCAAGATTATCATTCCCGCCTTGCTCGATTCCTGCAAGAAGAAGATTGACTATTATGAATCGCTTCTCCGGCGTGGAAGCATCAGTCGAAAACTACGGAAGGAGATAAAGAGCTGGCAGTCGAAAAATAGGGGGTACATTGCCGTTCTGACAGATTTACGGACTTCGCATCACGTCCTCTCGTATTCGGAAATCGTGCGTGAAGCAGAAAACATCAATACGCCCGCGTGATCACCTCTGGGAAAACACTATGAGCACGAATTTGCTAGAGCAGATCGATTTTGTCCCTTTTTTTTCATGCCGAGGCACCTGACCCACTTCTTCCGGCAACACCGGGCGAACTCATCTTTACCGAAGATGGGCGTATTTACGTGGGCATGGAGGATGGTACTTGGGCGCACTATGGTTTGTTCATCGTCGTTCCATCGATGAACCGGCTCACTACGATGCCCAAGGAGACCTCTAAATTGTATTGCGTGGGCAATGTGCTTTACCGTTGGGACGGCACGAAATTGATTCCAGTGTCGGGATCGCTGCAATGCGACATCACCGGTACCGGCACACTTGCCGAAGAACTCAAAGCAACAGCACTTGCCAATCCGACCGTGAGGGTACTCTCTGGAATCATCCGATCCGACGTGACCGATACCCCGGAAGGTTTTAATGCGCCGTGCTTTTACCTTTTCAGTCATTTGGCAGAAAGCCCTGACATGAGTGCGGGAACTTGCCTGTTAGTCAGCTGCAGTCGGCGAATATGGTCGGGCTACACGGAAAACATTTGTGCGGCTCTTCCCCTATTTGAGTGGACAGAGATCACGATGCCTTCAGGAGAACACTTGCTTCTGCAAGCACCCAAGACGGCAGGCGATGCTCCCACGACTCTTCCGTTGAATTCCTTTTTACGAACGAATGTCTCTCCGCCACCCACAGAAGATTTTCATGCAGGCGGTCGCAAGGTTACGAATGTTGCCAAGCCCGTTGATGAGAGTGATGCTACGACGAAAAAGTATGTCGATGATGCTGACTCGGCCATCATTGATTCTGTTGACGCTCTTTCGGGCAGAGTGGACGACCTCAAGACCGATTTCGACGAACACCTTGTTGATGATGAGGCGCATAAACCGCTCTTTGACGCAAAACAGGACAATCTTACCGCAACGGGTACATCAAATTTACTGACCGCCCCTTCTGCCGTCGGCGGTCAGCCTGGCACGATGGCTGTGAGTGACTTGATCGCATCACCACCAGCACAGATAGCGGATACTCAGCTTCTGGTCGCCCCGGCAACCAAAGGAGCGGCACCGGCATTGAAGCCGATCAGTGATTTTGCCACAGCGGCACAAGGGGAAAAGGCGGACACCGCCGTCCAGCCCGCCGACCTTGCGCCCTATGCCAAAGACGCCGATGTGGTGAAACTGGCTGGGGATCAAACGATTGCCGGGACAAAAACCTTTTCGACCTCTCCGGTGGTGCCGAATAAAACCAGTGCTGCGGGAACTTCGGGAACGGAAATCGCCACCGAAGCGCAGGTTGCCCTCAAAGCAAATATCGCCAGCCCCACGTTCACCGGCACCGTCAAAGTGCCGGGTAAAACGAGTGCCGCCGCCAATGATGGGACACTTGTCGCAACGGAGGCACAGGTCTTTGCGGTCAATTCTCTCGTCGATAATCTTGAATTCGTAAAAGATGTTGCCTACGACGACACCAACGGTGCGGTCACTTTCACCTTCAGAGACAATTCCACTCTGACCGTCAATGTTTTCGTGGAGAATCTGGCACAGGACATCGGCTATGACGTGCTCACCAAAGAACAGATCATCACGAAGCGGGATGGCACAACACAACGAATCAGCGTGTCCGACTTGGTGGACATTTACACGGGGCACAATGGGACGCACATTCAGGTAACAGTTGGAGCGAACAATGTTATCACTGCCGTTTTGAAAGCGGGGACGGTGAGCGAAACAGAACTGGCCGCCGATTTGCTTGCCAAGATCAACGGCAAACTCGACGTGTCAGCGCAAGCCGCCGACAGTGCAAAACTCGGAGGAAAATTGCCAGGCGAGTATGAGCCGGCATTTGCCAAAAACACCGCTTTCAACAAAAAGCTGGGCAGTATTACGGTACAAACAGTCGCGTCGGCGTCGGCATCGGCAACGGCAAGCCGGACGTATCCTGTTCAAATCAATGCGGCTGAAGAGTTGGTGGTGAACGTCCCCTGGACGGATAGCAACACCAATACGACTTATTCCGCCATATCGCAGGCAAACATTGAAAATACCGCCGGGACGACGGCAGGGTTGATTACCGGTCAGAGATTCAAGCAGGCGTTTGATGCCAATGTCATTGTGGCCGATCTGATTACCGCAAGCGATATACCCACAGCAACCGCGACGGCTTTTGGTAGTGTCAAACTGGGCAGTGATGCCGTTCAAACAGCCACGGCAGCCGCAATCGGCACGACTGCCAGCAGAACCTATTTGGTGCAGAGGAATAGTAGCGATCAACTGGTCGTGAACGTTCCTTGGACGGACACCAACACCAATACGAGCTACACAACAATTACCCAGGCGGAAATCGATGCCGGAACAGGTACATCTGTCAGGGTTGTCACTCCGAAACTGCTCGTCGATAACTTTTCCAAAATAGGGCACACCCATACCGAGTATGCATCTGCGGGACATACCCACGCCGCGGCAACCAGGGATGATTTTGGGATGGTCAAAACCACGTCGCCTGATGGTGCAGGAACATCGACGCTGGGAACATCGGGAACCAACAACAATTTGGCACTCTCCTTCAACATGATGGGGAACACTGCCAGAAACTTCAATGACTACCGCACTCCCGGCGAATGGTATTTTTACAGCGCATCCAACACCAAACAACCGCCGTTTCTAACGGGTGGTACAGTGCGTCGACACGTTTTTCTTTGTTGCTCTGTGATTTTTGAGAAAATCGGGGCTTTTGACCAAAAAGTTCCGCACACGTCTGCCTTTTTTACGTAGTATACGTACTGCAATCCCTTTTCCTCACA
>Ga0099364_10010334_pt1 | contig 12840 bp, 16 predicted proteins | sample TergutTh196P3_FD_73070 | JGI IMG/M metagenome (GOLD analysis project Ga0099364, IMG submission 73070) | Microcerotermes parvus P3 segment gut microbial communities from Pointe-Noire, Republic of the Congo - Th196 P3 | ecosystem: Host-associated > Arthropoda: Insects > Digestive system > Gut ... | reverse complement strand
TTTAAAAAAATCAATAAAAAACAATATGAAACCTTTAAGAAGGTATTTAGACAAAGTCAAGCCGCATTTCAAGAAGGGCGGCAAGTTCGAAAAGTTTCACGCGACTTTCGACGCATTTGAAACGTTTCTGTTCGTGCCCGACACGGTAACGCGGAAAGGCTCTCACATACGCGATGCGTCCGACCTCAAGCGCACGATGAGCGTTGTGTTGATAGCGCTGTCGCCTGCCTTGCTGTTCGGAATGTGGAACACGGGATTTCAGAACGCCGAAGCGCTCGGAATAACGCGAACTATACTAGAAAACTTTTGGGTAGGCTTGTTGCAAACGCTCCCGATTATTGTAGTGTCCTACGCCGTCGGGTTAGGAATTGAGTTTGCAGTGGCGCAGGTGCGCGGACACGAGGTAAACGAAGGTTTTTTAGTGTCGGGAATGTTGATACCGCTGATTATGCCTGTTACCGTACCGTTGTGGATGGTGGCGCTGGCTACGGCGTTTTCGGTGGTGTTCGTCAAAGAAATTTTTGGCGGTACAGGTATGAACATCTGGAATCCGGCATTAGTAGCGCGGGCGTTCCTGTTCTTTGCCTATCCAACAAAGATGTCGGGCGACCAGGTTTGGGTAGCGGGCGTCGATGGTTTTAGCGGAGCCACGCCGCTGGCGGAGGCTGCGGCAGGACAACCAGTAACGGCGTCAATGCTCGAAATGTTTATCGGACTTATTCCCGGAAGCATCGGCGAAACATCAACATTAGCGCTGCTGATTGGAGCGGTAATACTGCTTTACGCGGGAGTAGCAAGTTTCCGAATTATGCTGTCGGTCTTTGCCGGAGGAGCGGTGATGGGACTGCTGTTCAACCTCTGGGGCGCAAATCCTTTCATGGAACAGCCGTTCTATTTTCATTTCGTTGCCGGCGGTTTTGCCTTCGGAGCAATATTCATGGCTACCGACCCCGTTTCAGGCTCGCGTACAGCAACAGGAAAGTGGATATACGGATTTCTAATCGGATTCATCGCTGTCTTGATTCGCGTATTGAATCCCAGTTATCCCGAAGGCATGATGCTCGCAATATTGCTGATGAACACATTTGCGCCGCTGATAGATTATTACGTGATAAACGCTAATATTAATCGGAGGTTGAATCGGGTACCGGTAAAAGAAGTTGTGCAATAACATATAATGTAATAGTAATGATGACAAAAGAGCAACATATTGATTATTGGATAAATACGGCAGCAGAGGATTGGATAACAGTTGAGACTTTGTTTGAAAGCGGGCGTTATATACACTCTTTGTTTTGGGCGCATTTGGTTCTTGAAAAATTGGCAAAAGCGTTGTGGGTAAAGAACAATACTGATGATATTCCGCCTAAAATACATAATATTGTGTTTTTGTTGCAAGACTCCAATATAGATTTGGGAAATGATAAGACGGCTTTTTTAGCCAAATTCAATCGATATCAGGCTTCGAGCCGTTATCCCGACTATTCAGACAAGATATATCAGTCTTGTACAAAGGAGGTTACGGAACAGGAATTAGAAAAAGTAAAGGAGGTTAGAACATGCTTACTAAAGATGCTGCCATAGAAACAGTTGAGAACTATGCACGCGATATAGAGGCGCAGGGTATTCACTTGAACACGGTGATTATGTACGGTTCGTTTGCCAAAGGTACACAGCACAAGTGGTCAGACATTGACGTTGCTTTGGTTGCCGATGAATTTACAGGTTTGCCCAATGATTATGACTTATTTCCAAGCGTCAGTATTAAAAAATCTTACGTCCGTATTGAGGCTAAAACGTATCCGACTGATTATTTTCACGTTGGCGACCCTTTTATCAGAGAGATAAAAAAAGATGGCATATTGATTTATGCAAAGAAAGTTAGTAATATCTTAAATAAAAATAAATATGAAACAGTTCAGTAATTTGTACATATTTTGCTTTTCATCGGCGTTGGTGCTGGTGGTAGCGGCTGCCTTGTCGTTTACGGCGCTTTCGCTGGAAGGCAAGCAGAAAGAGAACATCGAAATAGAGCGTCAGCAAAATATTTTGGCAGCCTTGGGCGTGGAAACAACAAAGGCTGAAGCGCTGACAAAATACGAGCAATATATTCGTAAAGGTATAGTTATCAGAGCCGATGGAAGCGTAGAAGGCGAGATAACAAAAGATATTGAAATGAATTTGCTCGGCTTTTTGAAAAAGCAGAACGACGCGCCTTTGAACGAGCGTTTGTTGTTGCTCTATCTTGCCGAAGAAGACGGCGTTGTAGTAATTCCTTTGCGGGGAGCGGGCTTGTGGGGTCCCATCTGGGGCAACGTGGCGTTGGAGCGCGACCTGAATACCATTCGCGGAGCCACTTTCGACCATGCCAGCGAAACCCCCGGATTAGGCGCCGAAATCAACACGCGCGAATTTCGGAGCCATTTCGCAAAAAAGCGACTTTTTGACGCTTCCAATAGATTCGTTTCCATCGGAGTAGAAAAACCCGGAACGTATGCGCCCAACAACCATACGGTAGACGGTATTTCGGGCGGAACAATCACCAGCAAAGCCCTCGAAGCGATGATTCGAAATGGCATTGACCCGTATCAAAAATATTTTTCACAACATAAAAATAATTAAAAATGAGCGTATTCTCATCAAAAAGACTAAAACCGTTATTTGAACCCATCTTAACGAACAATCCGGTAACGATTCAGGTGCTGGGCATTTGTTCGGCGCTTGCCGTAACGGTCAAACTCGAACCGGCGTTGGTAATGGCGCTGTCGGTGACTGCCGTAGCGGGGTTCTCAAATCTGATAATTTCGAGTATTCGCAACTTCATTCCCAACAGCATACGTATAATCGTGCAGTTGGTAGTGATAGCAACGTTAGTAATCATCGTAGACCAGATTTTGAAGGCTTATGCCTATGAAGTTAGCAAGCAACTTTCGGTATTTGTGGGGTTGATAATCTCCAACTGTATCATAATGGGACGTTTAGAGGCATTTGCGATGGCAAACAAGCCGTTGCCCTCGTTTCTCGACGGGATAGGAAGCGGCGCCGGCTACGGACTGTTATTAGTTTTAGTAGCATTTATCCGCGAACTGTTCGGCTCGGGAACGCTGATGAACTATCATGTCATCCCGCAGTCGTTCTACGAATTTGGATACCAGAATAACAACATGATGATACTTCCGCCTATGGCGTTGATAATCACGGGGGTTATAATTTGGGTGCAAAAGGCGCATACTAAAGAAGTAAAAAAATAAAGGAAAGAAAAATGGAAAATATATTCAATATCTTTATCAAGTCGATTTTTATCGACAACATGATTTTCGCCTATTTCTTGGGTATGTGCTCCTATTTAGCAGTATCCAAAACGGTGAAGACATCGATGGGACTTGGTTTAGCGGTAATTTTCGTACTGCTGATAACCGTTCCTATCAACTATCTGTTGGAAAATTTTGTGTTGAAAGCCGGAGCGCTGTCATGGTTAGGCTCCACTTTCACGGAAGTAGACTTAAGTTTTCTGTCTTTTATCATGTTCATAGCAGTAATTGCCGCTATCGTACAATTGGTTGAGATGATAGTTGAAAAAGTTTCGCCTCCGCTTTATTCGGCGTTAGGGATTTTTCTTCCGTTGATAGCGGTAAACTGCGCTATCATGGGAGCCGCGTTGTTTATGCAGGAGCGCGAGTTCAGCAATATCGGCGAGGCAACGTCGTTTGCGCTTGGCTCTGGCATCGGATGGTGGTTAGCGGTCATTGGAATCGCTGCCATACGCGAAAAAATGAGTTATTCGCAAATACCGGAGCCGCTCAAAGGTCTGGGAATAACGTTCATAGCGTGCGGGCTGATGGCTATTGCGTTTATGAGTTTTATGGGAATACAGTTGTAGTTTGACATGCGCATCGCCAATCCCATATACGACGTGGTCTTCAAGTACATGATGGAAGACCTGAAAGTAGCAAAGACTTTTATTTCTGCCATTATTGGTGAAGAAGTTGTTGAATTGGACTTTTGTCCTCAAGAACTTGCGGTAAAATACAAGGATGATTCAATGACTGTAATTCGTATGGATTTTTTGGCGCGAGTGAAGGTATCAAAAGGGGTATACAAGGCAATAATTATAGAGATGCAAAAGGCAAAACTGGCAACAGATATTGCGCGTTTCAGGCGTTATGTCGGTTCGCAGTATCGCAGTGAACACAATTATTATAGCGACGAAAAGAAGAAAAAACACGCCATGCAGATTTATTGTATCTTTTTTCTGGGAACAGGTCTTGGCGTACCCAAAATTCCGGTACTGACGGTAACAAACCTTGTTAAAGACCGTGCAACCGGCAAGGAACTGCAAATACGCAATGAATTTATTGACAGTCTGCATCATCAATCATGGGTAGTGCAGATTGCCAACCTAAAAAAACATCGTCGCAACGACCTTGAGAAACTTTTGAACATCTTTGACCAAAGCAATAAAACCGACAGCAGCCATATACTCAATGTAAACGAAGAGGATTTTCCCGAAGAGTACCGGCATATTATTCGTCGTTTAAGGCAAGCCGCCGAAAACAAAGAAATAGAAGACCAGATGATAGCGGAAGATGATTTGATAAGTGAATTTCAAGAAATGGAAAGGCAAATTGCCGAAATGGATGATATAATTGAAGAAAAGGATAAAAAATTGGAGGAAAAGGATAAGAAATTAGAGGAAAAGGATAAATTAATTGAAGAATTGCTTCGTCAATTAGATAAAAAAGAATAATATAATAACACCGTAAATATCAAATATAAAATACTAAAAAACAATGATTATAGCCTCACAAATGATGACCACAATTTTAGCCAGCATGGTAGTATTTCTGATAACCATACTGTCTTTGGTAATGCTATTGTTGTATGCCAAAAAGAAGTTAGTTCCGCAGGGGAACGTCGTTATTGACATCAACGATGGAGTAGAAAACTTTGAAACATCGCCCGGCTCAACGCTGTTGAGCGCCCTTGCAGAACGGAAAATATTCATTCCGTCGGCTTGTGGCGGCGGAGGAACATGCGGCATGTGCAAATGTCAGGTAATAGAAGGCGGAGGAACGATACTCCCTACCGAAGTGGGCTTCTTTACCCGCAAACAGGTACAGCAGGACTGGCGTCTGGGCTGTCAGGTGAAAGTGCGCAACGACCTGAAAATCCACGTTCACGAAGAAGTTCTTGGCGTCAAGAAATGGGAGTGCGAAGTGGTGTCGAACCATAACGTGGCATCGTTCATCAAAGAGTTCGTAGTGAAACTGCCCGAAGGCGAAAAACTGAACTTCCATTCTGGCGGTTATATCCAGATTGACGTGCCGAAATACAATATGTCGTTCAAGGACGTAGACATCGAAAAACGTTTCCGCTCCGAGTGGGACAAGTACAGCATGTGGGATTTGAAAATAGACAACACCGAAGAGACCTATCGCGCCTATTCGATGGCTAACCACCCCGCCGAAGGAAATATCGTGATGCTGAACATCCGTATTTGCACTCCTCCGTGGGACAGGGCAAAAAACACGTGGACAAACATCCCTCCGGGAGTCTGCTCGTCGTATATCTTCTCGCTCAAGCCGGGCGACAAGGTGGTGGTTTCGGGTCCCTACGGCGAATTTTTCATTAAGGATACCAAAAACGAGATGCTCTACATCGGCGGCGGCGCGGGAATGGCTCCGTTGCGTTCGCATCTGTTCCACTTGTTTCACACTCTGAAAACAACCGACCGAAAAGTATCCTACTGGTATGGAGCGCGCTCGAAAAACGAAATTTTCTACGAGGAAGATTTTCGCGCTATCGAAAAGAAATTTCCTAATTTCAAGTTCCATATAGCGTTGAGCGAACCGCAACCGGAAGACAAATGGAAAGGCTACACGGGCTTTATTCATCAGGTGATTTACGACAATTACTTGAACAAGCACGAAGCGCCCGAAGATATTGAATACTACATGTGCGGTCCAGGTCCGATGGCTGCCGCAGTTATCAAGATGTTGGATAATCTTGGCGTGCCGAAGGAAATGTTGGCGTTTGATGATTTTGGAGTATAATGCGATTTTTTGATTTTCGATTGATTATTTAAAATTTTAATATCATGGATAAGAATGAACTTGAGCAGATTAGGATAAACAAGGAGCGAGAGGCAGAAGAATTTTACCGGCAGATTGGTATTGATTATAAACGCCGGGTAGTTCCGACTTGTCCTGTTGAACCCTTTTGGGAAGATTCTCCTTTCAAAGGTCCTCAATATGTAGACCCTTTTAGGTGGGTTGAACCGCTGAAACGTCGATGGCGTGATTTGGAGGACATACAGAAAAAAATATTAAGGAGGGGAATATCATACCGTACCACTCCTTATGATGAGTGTTCGTGCGAAAAGAAAGTAGTTAGAAGAGGGATTTCTCGCTACACCACTCCTTATACTGATTAGTTATGCCGACATCGGACATTATTGTAGAAGAGATTGCTGCCCAGCCTCGCAGGCATGACCGTATTAGGTGGAAATACATGACCGAACTTGTTCAAAAAACTGGTCGAAATCTTATAGTATACTATTCAGGTTGGATACAAAAAGGGAATTTTGGTCTCAAAGGCGTTCACTTTGGCATTGATGACGATGACAAAATAGGGTTCATGACCACCATTAAAGGTTTGGACAGGAGCAAAGGGCTTGATTTGATGCTCCATACTCCCGGAGGTTCGCTGGGAGCAACCGAATCAATTGTTGATTACCTCAAGGCAATGTTTGGAAACGACATCAGAGCGATAGTTCCGCAAATAGCAATGTCTGCGGGTACAATGATTGCTTGCGCATGTAAAGAGATTGTGATGGGAAAACATTCTAATTCATTAACTCAAACAACGGCTTATAAAATAATGGAAAACCATTTAGGAAAAGCCTATATTCAAACTGCAGAATGATATGGAAGCATTAATCATTGCCATAGACGGATTTTCATCGTGCGGCAAAAGCACATTCGCTAAAGCCATTGCCCAAAAATTGGGCTATGCCTATATTGACACCGGCGCCATGTATCGCGCTGTTACTCTGTTTGCCCTGCAAAATGGGCTTATTCAAAACGATATAATTGATATTCCCGCATTGAACAGCCGTTTAGACGATATTCATATCAGTTTCCACAGAAATAGCGAAACAGGCGAAAACGAAACATTTCTAAACGACGTATGCGTTGAGCGCGAAATACGTACTATTGCCGTATCTGAAGCGGTAAGCCCAATAAGCGCCATCAAGGAAGTGCGCAGCAAGTTGATTTCTTTGCAGCAAGAGATGGGCAAAGCGAAAGCCGTAGTGTTGGACGGGCGCGACATCGGCACCAACGTTTTTCCCAACGCCGACATAAAAATATTTATGACGGCAAGTACTCAAATACGCGCACAGCGTCGTTATGACGAGTTGATACAGAAAGGTATGCCCGCAAGTTTGGACGAAATTTCCCAAAACATTGCCAAGCGCGACCACATAGATCAAACGCGCGAAGAAAATCCACTTCGCCAGGCTCCCGACGCTATTGTTTTCGACAACAGCGCCATGACGCCTGACGAGCAAATGCTTTGGTTCGAAAAAAAATTCATAATTCATAATTCATAATTCCAAAAAGATGCCTTTACAAATAGACAATACCGATTTTAAAAATTTTATCATTGTAGGCGACCGTGTGCTTATCAAGCCCAAATCGCCTATGGAGAAGACCAAGGGAGGCTTGTTGCTTCCGCCAAGCGTGCAGGAAAATGAACGCCTGCAAAGCGGTTATGTAATCAAAGTAGGTCCGGGCTATCCTATTCCGGCTATTGCCGAAATGGACCAGCCATGGAAAGACAAAAGCGACGAGGTCAAATACGTGCCAATACAGCCGCGCGAGGGCGATTTGGCTGTGTATATGCAAAGCAGCGCTTACGAAATAATTTTCAACAACGAAAAATATGTTATTGTAGCGCAATCTGCTATTTTACTGTTGGTTAGAGATGAAGATTTGTTTACATAAATAATAAAATAAAATAAAATATAGTAAAGAATAAAGAATATGACTTCAAAGATAAGAGTAGCCGTTGTTGGCTACGGAAATATAGGCAGATATGCTGTTGAAACGGTTTGCGAAACGTCCGATATGGAATTGGCTGGCGTTATAGAATTGGCTGACATTGTACAACGTAACAATTTGAAAGCTAAATTACCGAACATAATTGTTTCAAGCGATATTAAGGAACTCGGAAAAGTAGATGTGGCGTTGCTTTGCTGCCCAACGCGCAATGTTCCGGAAACAGCGGAAAAATATCTCTCGATGGGTATAAATACCGTTGATGGCTTCGATATTCACGGCGACACACTGTTGAATCTGCGCGAACAATTAGATAAAGCCGGAAAGAAAAACAATGCGGTTGCTGTTATTTCGGCAGGCTGGGACCCGGGAAGCGATTCGATAGTACGTATGTTGTTGGAAATCATGGCTCCAAAAGGCGTCAGTTATACCAACTTTGGTCCGGGCATGAGCATGGGACACACGGTAGCGGCAAAGTCCAAGCCGGGCGTCCGAAATGCGCTTTCGATGACAATACCTGCAGGTACCGGCGTTCACCGCAGGATGGTTTATGTGGAACTTGAGCCCGATGCAAATTTTGCCAACGTGGAAAAAGCAATCAAAAGCGACGACTATTTCGTAAACGACCATACAGTAGTAACGCAGGTGGACGATGTAGACGCCCTGATAGATATGGGACATGCTACACATATCGAACGAAAAGGCGTTTCGGGTGCAACTCATAACCAACTTTTCGAATTTCGTATGAAGATTAACAATCCGGCGCTTACAGCACAAATTATGACAGCATGTGCACGGGCAACAATGCGACAACAACCCGGAGCATACACAATGCCGGAAATTCCGCTTATAGATTTACTGACGGGAGAAAGAGAAAGATGGATTAAAAAATTGGTGTAAACCGATTATTTTTCAAAACGGAAAGTCGTCTAACGGAGCGTTTTCCAAATCATCTTCTTCGGGGGGCGGTTGAGCCGCTTTATGTTCCGTATGACCATCAACTACAATAGCCTTGTATGGCGTGACGGGGCAAATATATTCGCAGGCGCCGCACCCAACGCAAATTTCGGGAGTTATTTCGGGAATGGTCAGCAAACCCTTGTAGGGAACCATTCTGACCGCCTTTGTGGGGCAATGCTCGGAACATGCGCCGCAGGAATTTTCGTCAACGTAAACAACGCAATTCCGTTTTTCGAATCGTACAACGCCTGTTTGCGTGGTCAGTTTTTCTGCAACCGTCAATGGCAATATAGCGCCGTTAGGACATATTTCGGTGCATCGGGTACATTCGTAATTACAGAAACTTGTGTCGTAGTCCATAAATGGCTGCATCATACCTAAAAATCCGTATTCGATAACCGACGGCTGCAATACGTTCTTTGGACAGGCGCTGACGCACAAATGACAAGCGGTACACGCCTTCGTAAAATGGTTCACGCTGACAGAACCCGGAGGCGTTACAGCATGAGAAGCAAAAAATTCTACCTGACCTTTTCCGCTGCCCAATTCATGCAGTTCATCGTTTTTACGATTGCGAAGGCGACGACGTATGCGATAATTTTGAGCATACAGTTTGGCGGAAGTAAGTCCGCTTATAGCAGTTACCAAAAGGGCGCTGTTGATAATAAAACTGCGCTTGGAACTGTCGGTTTCACTGTTTTGAGGCGAAGAAGACGATTGAACTGTCGCCGGTTTGAGCGCATAGCGTATCGCGTTTTTGTCGCACGTTTTAATGCAATTTCCGCATCCTACGCACCGGCTGAAATCAACTTCTCTGTTTTTGATGTTGATACATTGCGATTTGCATACGAACATGCAATCTCCACACTGGTTACATTCCGAAGCATCGAAACGGATTTTGTACAAAGACACGTTAGAAACAAGCCCTAACAGCGTTCCCACCGGACAAACCGTATTGCAAAACAAGCGTCCCCTCCAGACCGAAAGCCAGATAACTAAGCCAAACACAAGAACGGGAACGATTAAGGCAAACGGGTCGGCGTTGACGACAGTTACAGGATACAAAGCATACGAGCCAAAGGATTCAAATATGCTGACCAATATATTGTTGCACGTTTTATATATCGGACGTAAAAAGTTAGAAACGAATCGCCCGAAGTTGCTGTACGGGTCTAACAGGGTAACTAAAAAGATACTGCCCGTAAACAGCGACAAACAAGTGATTGCAAGTATTGAATAGCGCAATTTCGTTTGAGGTTTTGCAAATCGCAGGCGGAACTTTTTTTTCCGAAGTTTACGTAATTTTATTGAACACCAATTAGTTACGTCTTGAAAAATTCCTAACGGACAAATATACGAGCAATACACGCGCCCGAAAAGCGCCGTAAGTATCAATACAACGATGAATCCGTAGGCTGTAATTGCCAATCCATGCCCAATCGTTTGTATGAATTTTATTAGCGAGGGCGTGAACTGCAGCCACGTAAGCCCCCGATACCACGATGAAGACATCGAATCTCTGAAATCAACGAACAGAAACCCTACTGCCAGCAACATGGCTATCGAAATAGCCAATCGAGAAGTTTTAAGATATTTTTGCATCTAAACTCTTATTCTATTGATATTCAATCTCGAAAGGTCCATCACGCCAAGTCCCATATCGTTTGCAATTTTGATATGTCTGATAGTTTCGGGTTCTGCGCCAAAAATTCTGGCAGATGCAGCATCGGCGGCAACTATATCGGCAGAAATTATTTGCGCCTTTTCGAGCGAAACGTCATTGACCGATATGCCTCTGGGACCATTTCTTTTCATCACGCGGTAGCCGTCAATAATGTTCAGGTCAGGCTTGCGATACGTTACCATATCGGCGATACACTGGTCAAGATTGTTATTGTGCCACCATCTGCGGTCCCACACTATTCCCATCAGGTTTTTCATGGCAATCGAAATCTGTGCGCCGTCATGGTGTTTCAGAATAGGTACATTTATTAATACGTCACATTCGAGTATTTTTTCGTGTACTTTTGCGGCTCTCAACGACCTGCCTCTGGGGATAGTTACATCTTTGTAGTTTCCTTCGCTGTTGCCGGTTATCACTGTTGCGCCCGCGTCTCTTGCGGCTCTTTCTATGCCGCTTGTGGCGTATGCTCTGCGCCAGTTGTCGCAAGTATTGTCGAACACAAATACTTCTCTTGCGCCTGCCGCAACGCAATCCTTAACTATATTGGCTACTAATCCGGGATGGGTGTTGGCGCCAAATTCGGGCGCGCGGTCCCAGCCAATATTAGGTTTTACGACAACCACCTGACCGGTTCTTACAAAATTTCTAATACCGCCTAACTGGGCAATCCCTTTTTCGTACATCTCTTCAGGTTCGCCGCCCATGACGGCAACTAAATTGTAAGGCGTCTGTGCGTTGGAAGCATAGTTTCCAAACGCTTCTTCAAGCGACAGGAACGCGCCCGCTGCAACGCCCGCTACGCCAATGCTTTTCGATATAAAATCTCGTCTTTTCATTTTGATATTATTTGCTTTATATGATATGGATTTTTTAATTAAATCATAATCGCAAAGAAACGAAAAATTTTTCATAATAAAAAATATTTGTGAAAAGTTTAAGAATTTTTATGATTTTTGCGTCCATGCGCGGAGCGTCAATTCGGGGACATTGGCAAAGAATAAACCTTATAACTGCCCTCTTTTACTAAATCCCGATTACAATGCCTTTTACTTCTGATTTTTTCATTGCATGCACTCTTCGAGCAGATTAGAAACGTTGTTGATACGTGTAACCCTACCGTGTTTTATGTCTTCTAATGCCTTTTCAAAAGGCGTGACTTCTTGTTGAAAATTTTCCCTGCTTTCAACAATCCTAAAACCCGCTAAAACTGCCGTCTTTAAATAACTCTGCATAAATGCGCTTTCAGGCTCATGTTCTAATGTTACTTTCAACTTTCAACTTTCAATTCGGGGACATTGCCGACGGGGACGACAGAGACGACCTTATATGTCGCTGTTACAGTTATGCTATGCTCGGTTATAATTTGCGTTATCAAATAGTTGAAAATTTAATGTTAATAGACTATCCATTTCTTTTTTATTCTCGCCTTGTGAAACCTTTAATAATGATTTATTTATTCCCACTTTAAATTCGATAAAATGCTCGTAATACTTGCAATTTAGACAATCTTTTTTGGTCCATTTCCATAACCTTTCAATCAAATTTAAATTGGGGCTGTATGACGGCAAAAATAGCAGTTCGATGTTGAGTTTTTCCGCAAGTTCTTTTACTAATGCACATCTTTGATATCGTGCGTTGTCCATAACCAAGGTGATTAATTTTTCACTGCCGAGTGCATCCCGTATCTTTTCCAATAATTCACATACAGAGAGGGCATTGATATAGGTGTCGTTACATACTGTTGTCAATTCATGCGTAATTGCGTCAATAGCACCCAATACGTTATAACGTTTCCTTCCTGAAGAACTGGGTATGAATATTCTTGTTATGCACCAGATATAAGCAAGAAATGAGCCCATTACGAAATGCGCAGCATCAACAAAAAAAACTGTTCGCTTATTTGCTTTTGCTTCTTCTAATCGGGGTTCAAGCTCTTTTTCCAAAAACTCACGTTGTTCGTTTTTTTTTCCTCCGTCAATGCTTTTGCTGGCACTGAACAAGCCTTAATGTATTTAAATTTCAGAGATTTAAGGAAATTTCTTGTCTGGGTTTTTCCTCTCTTAATCCCTGTTACCATCTCTATCATTGCTGATGCCTGCGAAATGGAGGTTGGTGGATTTTCAGTCAAATATTTCT
>Ga0099364_10010333_pt1 | contig 12841 bp, 9 predicted proteins | sample TergutTh196P3_FD_73070 | JGI IMG/M metagenome (GOLD analysis project Ga0099364, IMG submission 73070) | Microcerotermes parvus P3 segment gut microbial communities from Pointe-Noire, Republic of the Congo - Th196 P3 | ecosystem: Host-associated > Arthropoda: Insects > Digestive system > Gut ... | reverse complement strand
CTCAAAGACGCTCTCCTCAGGACTGCCGGGTTTGGGGGTGACTTCTCAACAGATTCTTAACTCTCTCGCCTGTTACACTTTTATCTTTATATTTGTTACACTTTTTTATTGACAAACACACTCTTTTAGAAGCAAATGTAGTTCGTCTATATAGAACCACGTTGTTTTATGCTGCGCGCGGTTGACGGTGACGCGGTTCCATACCTGATCCTGCAAAATCAACATTCCGATTTTCTTTAACTGCTTGCCAAGCTCCTTGATGTCATACGCTACAAGCCTGTTCTCGATATCCACGTTGGTGCGGTGGTTGAACACATTGAGAGAGCCGGTGACATAGATCTCCAACGCCGTGGCGATCCGCTGCGCCTCCGGCTCCGCCTGCTGCCGGAGCAGCTCGTACAGATCGCCCAGGATCGGCATATTCTCAGGGTGCGGGTCTTGCAGATAATCCCTGTAAACCAGCCGGACACAGCGGTCTATGATGGTTTTTTCCACAGGCTGAAGCCCATCCTTGCCGCCGATGATAAGCTCGCACAGCGAGAGGATAAAATCACTTTTGAGGGTGAGGGGGTCCTCGTCGTCGGCATAGTCGGGGTTGACGTCCATCGGGTTTAGGTACTGCGTGGAAACCGGCGACAGCTTTACCACCTGACCGCCGAGCCGCTGGACGAGCGGAAAATACTCCGCTTCGGGATCCGCAATAATGATATCGTCCTGCGTGAGCAGGAACACGTTGAGTATTTCGCGCTTTGCGGAGAAGCTTTTGCCGGAACCGGGCGTACCCAAAAACAGGGCGTTCGGATTTTTCAAATTCTTGCGGTTTGCCATGATGAGATTACCGGAAAGCGCGTTGCGGCCGTAATAAAGCGCCTCACCTTTCTGGAACAGCTCACAGGTCGTAAATGGAACGAAAATAGCCGTGCTGCTTGTCGTAAGCCCCCGCTGGATTTCAATCTGATTGATCCCCAGCGGCAGCGAGGACATCAGCCCCTGCTCCTGCTGCCAATCCAAACGCTTCAATGAGCAGTTAAACTTCTGCGCCACGCCGGAAGCGGCGAAGATATCGTTCTCCAGCTTGCGCTTGTTCGCGGCGGTGTTCATCACAAGGATGGTGACGAGGAACATCCGCTCGTTGCGGCTCTGCAAATCCTCCAGCAGCCCCGCCGCTTCCTTGCCATAGGTGACAAGGTCGCTTGGGAGCAAATCCATATCGTAGCCGGACCGGACTGCCTTCTTCTGTTCGGCGATTTTCATAGCGTCCAGATCGGATAATTTCCGCTTCACCGCCTTAATGGCATCGTTCTGGTCAAGGCTCTTTATATGGATATTGACCGTGACCGCGCTGTCAAGGTCGAGGAAGTCGGCCAGCATCCGGTCTGTGAGTTCGGGCGCGATAATCTGCACGAAGCTGACCGCGCCGTGGCTGGCGCCCATGCGGAACGTCCTGCCGTCACGGAAATCGAAGCCGGAGGGCGCGATGTAATCCTTGGTTGATAGCCCGGTGTTGGGGATATCCTTCCAAGAGAAGGAAAGCTTCTCCGACATTAGGCCATTGCCTGACATTGCCGTCGCCGGATGGAACTGGCCGTGCAGGATCTCCAGCCGCTCCAGCCCGTTCAGCGACCAGGCGCGCACGCCCATCGTCTTGAAGTTGGCAAGCACATCGGCCTCGATGCGCTCCAACCTTGGCCGTGCGGCTCTCAGGTTGTCGGCCTCGATGCCGAAGGTGATATATTTCTGCTTGATAAGCCCGTTATTTCCCTTGTTAAGCTGGGCTTTGAGCATCTCGGCGTACTCCTGCCGGACGTCGTCGAAGCCGTCCCCGCGTGTGGGTATGTCGATGGATTCCCGAAACTCTTTGCTATCCACGCGGCGGTTGATAAAGGAAAGCTGGACGGAAATGGACGAGTCAAAAAAGTTGAGGAAATCGCAGTACGACTCGAAAATCTGCGTCTTGTCGTCGTTTTGCGCGAGTTGGTAATTAATATCGCTGAACTGGATGGTCTTTGTATACAGCCGGTCATTGACGCGGCAGGTGCCGTCCCGGTACATTTCACGGTAGGGTACGGACTGCTGGGCTGTGCGCGGCGGGTCGGCGCTGCCGAAGATTTTACTCATAAGGGATGTAAAAATGCCGCCTTTTTTTGGCGGCGGTGGCTGGTGCTTCTTTTTACAGGGTATCGAGCGAAGCTCCGTCTTACTTTCCTTTGCCTGACGGATATTGGCTTGCAAGCGCTGTGCCTGCTGTTTGCTCTTCTTTTGCAATGTTAACCCCCTCCTAGGTTCGCGTCACCACTGCGGTGGTGACATGGCTCACTTTGTTTATGGTTTTTCTCGCGGGTGGGACTGGCTAAACAGTCCAGTGGACTGTTTTGGCCGCGTGCCCCCCTGCTCTCCGAGGGGGCAGGAGCGCCGTCCTCGGAAGATACTTTTTCTAAATACGCATACAAGTTTTCTGTCTTATATGGCCTTACCGGCGGGTAAAACCAGCGGGCGCGGATGATGTTCCGCAGGATTTTCTCGGCGGGCTGGCCGTCCCGCTCGAACATGGCGATAAAGAAAAAAGGCAGCATCAGGCCGATCATGAGCAGGACGGCGGCTGTGCTGCCAATGGCAGTGCGGCAAAACAGGTATACGGGCACGCCCACGGCGGCAGCGCAGGAAAAGCAGATAAGCTGGCGCTTGGTGAGGTTCAGCGCAATTTTTGTCTTGACCTTCGTCAAGTCCTTGGGTACCGGCACGAATGGCAAAATAATCGGAAAAAACTGAAAATCATTGATTATGATCAGCTTTTTCCTTCCCTCCCTCCATATTTAACTGCTCCGCTATCCCCATGAGGATGTAAGCGACGCAGGGAACCGCGACCGAATTACCGAGCAGCATATATCTCGCGGAATCGCTGATCGGTTTGCCGTCATGGCCGAACTCAGTCCAGCCGTCGGGATAACCCTGTAAACGCTCGCATTCAGTCGGCGTAAGGCGGCGAACGGTGTATCCGGCGCGCACTGGGTTTTGGCTGTTCAAGGAATAGCCGCCGGAGTCCTTTGCCTGAAGTGTCCCGCTGAGTTCCGCAGTTTCGTTGTAGTTTCGGCAATCGACCGTGGCAGCACCGGTGTGTTCTTCGCAAATCAAGTCCGTTGCGTTCTTGCCTTGCCGGGCGGTCTGCGTACCGGCGATATTTCCATCGCTAAACACATCATTGCTTTGCCGGTTAAACGCAACGGCGTGGCGGTCTATGGTGTTTATAGTAAAAGAAATGTCTTTGTTGACGCCATTTCCACCCGGCCCGTTACAGTCCTCCCGCCCGATCATGTTGCCCTGTAAGCAATATGAAGCCACGGCATGGCGGTCCCCGGAGGTGATTGTTGGCGCGGGATCACCGCTCTTGCCGACGCCAAGCCCGTTACCGCAGCCATCACCGTTGCGGGAAGAACCGCCGCCATTGCACCTTGTAGCCCTGTCATGGATGGGGATTGGCTCAGAATCAGGTACAACAACACACAAATCCGTCTCGCTTGCAAGCCCGGCGGGGCGTGACAACCCCGCGCCGGAAGCGCAGAGCGTCCCGGTTACATCGGGATGGGCAAGCAAAACGGCGGGATACCCCTGCCCCGGCATCCCGCCGCCACTCGTAAGCGTATAATGGCACTCGTCATTTATGAAACACTCGCCGTTGCCCTTCGCTGTAATGCCAAACGCATTGGCGGTTGGATGCGCCACAAGCGGTGCGTTGCGCGCGCTGGCGGTATATGCAGTGGTAAGGGTATATGAGGTAGGAGCGGTATTGATGCTCCCATCTTGACCTTGATGCACTGCAACGATATTCTCGCCCCTGTCGGCGCAGGGGCTTCCGTGGTCGGCGGTCAGCGTCCGGGCAAGCTCCGGTTCGCAGACAATCGGCTGCTCATGCTGACAATTCAGCGTGGGGGAAAGGTTTTCGATAATCTCGGCGTTCGGTTGCCCGGTTGCTGCGCACAGGCATGGCGCAATGAAGCCGCAAGCCCCAGCCTTTAGGGTGGGCGATACCTTCTCGCTGTACCCAATGCTTCGCGCCGCCGAACCCGCGCCGCCGAGGAACGCGGCGACATTGGCTTCCTCCGGCGTGAATACAAGCCCCGCGGGGTTTCGCCCACCGCCGCCATCCGCACCGGCGAGCGTAGCAGACACGCCGTCCGCTGTATATACCCTCGACTGCTGCGTGTCCCAGGGGGTAAGGCAGTTGGGGGAGTCTGCGATGAACGTCTGCGCTTTCATTCCGGGCTGGGCGCAGAGGGCAGCGGAAACATCATGTAAATCCCTGACCTCGTCTCTTTGGTTGCAGGCGAAGCTAGTGATTTCACGCCCTGCAAAAACGGCATGACTGTGCGAAGCCTGTATGGTGTAGGCATTGTCCCCGTCTTTGCCAAGCCCGAAGCCCGTACCATCGCCAAGGCTTTCATGACGGGTAATGGTCTGCATATTGATAGGGATTGCCATCTCAACGATTGCGATCCCGCCCTGATTTTTGCTGGGGCAGGGATTTGTAGTGTCAATCGTCCTCGCTGTTTCCACAGCCCTGCACCCGGAGTGGGGATTGCCGGATTTCATGCTGTTGCTGCCATCGCTGTCAAGGCTGAATGCCGTGTTTACCGCATCCCGCCCCGCGCCGTCAGCGCTTCGTACAGCATAGGCGGCAGAGCCTTGCCGCGGCGCTGGGCCCGCCGCAAAATACCCGCGCAGGCTTTTGGGGACAAAGAGTATTTCTCCGGCACGTTTTCCTGCAAAATCCACGATAAGAAAGACGCGCCTGCGTCGCTGTGCGACTCCGAAATGTTGGGCGTCGTACACGCACCAAGCGAGGTCAATTCTATCGCTTCGCACCATCCCGGCGTTTGCCCACTTTCCAGATCGAGGAACAGGAACCTCGGTTTCTGTGAACGCTTCAAGCACGGCTTTAAAGTCAGCCCCTCCAGCGGTTGACATTGCTCCCGGCACATTTTCCCACAGTGCGAATGTTGGGTATTTTCCATTTGTCGCTTCCCTCATTTCACGAATTATTCTGATTGCTTCCATGAACAGGCCCGAACGCGGGTCGGCAAGGCCGCCCCTTTTCCCGGCCAGTGACAGCCCCTGGCACGGGCTGCCGAATGTAATAATGTCGGCAGGTGCGAGCTTCGCACCGTCAAGTTTTGTGATATCGCCCACATGCTCCATCATGGGCAAATGCCGCTTTGTCACCGATATAGCGGCGGGCAGTATATCGCTGCCCCACACAGGCTCAATCCCGAAAAACAGGCCGGCGTAGGGGAATCCCCCAATTCCGTCAAAGAGTGAGCCGAGCTTCCAGGTTTTAGTTTGATTCAAATGTTTTTGCACCTCCATAGAAAAAAACGCGCCGCGGTTCGGCTGAACACACGGCGCGCTTAACTCTTACTTGACGTTAAGATAATATTCTGATAAAATTACGATAAAGAAATTACGCGAGGTGATAGCTGTGATCCAAATCAGGCCGGTATCTGACCTTAGAAATAAGTTCCCTGAAATCGAAAACGTGGTAAGCGGCGGCGAGCCTGTTTACCTTACCAAGAACGGCTACGGCGCGATGGTCGTCATGAGCCTTGAGAAGTACGCAGAGCTGACGGATGATATCGAACTCAAGCTGGACGAGGCCGACCGCGCCGCCGCCCTCTCAGACGTCCGATATACGCATGAGGAAGTGTTCTCCCGGCTGAAAGAGGGCCTCAATGGATAGGAAATTCACGCTTGAGTATCTCCCGCTGTTTGAGCGTGACTTGGCGTCCGCGCGGGATTACATCGCAAATAACCTAAATAACCCCACAGCCGCACTCCGTCTTGTCGAGGATACGGAAAAAGCGATCCTGAAACGCTTGGAAAATCCGCTTGGGTATCAGCCGTACCATTCTGTCAAAGACCGCAAGCATCCGTATTACCGTATCAACATCAGAAATTATACGGTGTTTTACGTTGTGATCGGCGATGTGATGGAAGTGCGGCGCTTTGTGTACAGCAGGCGCAATCTGCCCGATATTGTTTAAGCCGATTTTATGTGCTACAATTAGGGCGACTATAAATGCTGGAGTGAATACGATGGCGATTTACATCTGCGGCAAGTGCAAGTTTTGTTTTGAACGCAAGGGCGAGGTTTCGGCTTGCGAGGACTGCGGGCATATAAATGTCAGGCTGGCAAATGCTGAAGAAACTGATGAGTATGAGCGGAACAAGGCTGAAAACCGAATGGATAAGGGGATAACCGATGCAAGCTCTTGAAACAATGTCAATTGAAGTGACTGATAACAGCATAAATTTCCCCTTTGAGTGGATTGCACACCTCGACTTCGATAGCAGGTTTGTGCAGATTACGCTTGTTGACGACAGGATTGCAATCCATAAGCCAACCGCCGCCGATGTAGAGTATACGAAGCCCTGCAAGGCGGGTGATAACAGCTACATCCGCTCGGTTTCATTGTTCAGCATCCGGGTGCCAAAGCAGTTCCTCGAAGCCCTTGGAATTAATATGGGCGATAAGGCAGACCTTACGCTCGAAGAAAACTGCATCTCAATCCGCAATCGCCCGGATGAGCCGGAAGCTGCAAAGCCCGAACCCCCTGAACCGGTTATGGCGTTCTGCTGCGTCTGCGGCAATCTGCGCTACACCGGCCAGGGGATCGTCAAGGTGCTATCCAAGTACATTTGCCATGAATGTGTAGGGATTGTGAAAGCGTTATGATTTCAAAGGGGAATAAAATGAACACACAAGACTTGGCAAAGTTGCTTGTAAACACGTTATCATCGGACAGCAAAATCTCGATGGCCGGCAGTACACAGGCGGGGTTTGGCGATACCCACGAGGTTATTGTAGATACCAACACCGGCGAGCGGTTTCAGATCACCATAACCCAGTTACGATAACCGCTGCCGCAAAATAAAAAACCGGGGGCGTCACATTTTAGTGACGCCCCCGATACGTTCCGTGGCTAATTCAGCCCCGTCTTGGGCAATTTCCCGCGCGGCTTTGAGATCGCAATCGTCACCCAGGAATCCGTTTGGTAAACAATCTCCTTTCCGACCTTGCCGCCTACATCGGTCTTGTTCACAATCCGGTGCTCATGCGCCAAGCCCTCCGGCACCCGCGTCATGATGTACGGCGCGTCCTTCTCGCGGAACCCCGGCTGCACCGTCCCGAACTCGACACGGAATTCCGTGACAAACTCGCCGGCGCCCAGCCGCAGATCGGCGACGTCAAGCTCATGGCTCACCGTGGACAGCAGATTGCCCTGCCAGACCCGGTAATCTGATTTCAGGTTGGTACGGTAGACCACCCTGTAGGTCAGCCGCTCGCTCCATGTCCCTGTGACCAGCTTTTCAAGCCGCAACGCATCGGACGGCAGGGTATCGCGCCAGTAAAACCCGTCAAGCGGGATATTTCCGGCGTTGGAGATGTTGCTGAAATCGTACCGGATCAAGTCGCCTGTGAGCGCCTGTTCATTGCCGCGCTTATCGATCGTCACGGCGATATCGGCGGGTTCGTTTAGAACCTCGAACCGCACAACATCCCCATGAAGTTTAATGTCGGCATAGAACACGCCGCCGTCAAGAAGATAGAAGTCGGGGGCTTTAATTTCCCGGATGGCGTACTTGCCGAGCGGCAAATCCTTTGTGGTCGCAATGCCGCGGCTATCGGTGGTAATAGTGTTCGCCACCTCCAGCTTCTCATTGACAACCTCGAACACCGCCCCGGCGAGTGCCGCCCCGGCCTTGTGCTTCGTGATATCGTTATTACTACCGGCCTTTTTCACGATTTGGATTGTGCCGCGCATGGGGTCGTTGGGGATGCTGATTTCAGTAGTCGCCCCGGCCTTTAACTCAACCGCTACCGGCTGATCCGGCAGCACATAGCCATCCGGCGCTTTGACTTCCTTTAGGCTGTAGCGCCCGGCGGGCAGGGAACCCCCGAACACAATCATGCCGTTGGCGTCGGAAACATACTCGCCGATGACATTATTCTTCGCATCATAGAGGATGAAGCCCGCGCCGGAGAGCGGCTCGCCTGTCACGCTGTCCGCCTTTCGGATTTTCAGCGACGCCATCGGGGTATTTTTGACTTCGATAGTCGTGGTTTTGCCCCAATAGGCCGTGACTTCCTTTAGAGCGTCGTCAAGCTGATACCCTTCGGCGGCTTTGGTCTCGCGGATATAGTAGGTCCCCGCCTCCATGCCGGTAAGCCTGATAAACCCAAGCTCGTTTGTGGTAAATTCGCCAAGCTCGCGGGTGTTCTGGTCGTACACCTTAAACTTGACGCCCGCGATTGCCGCCCCGCTCTGCGCGTCAACCTTCTTAATTTGCAGGAACGGATAGGCATAGTTGCGGTACTCCAGAATATTCAGCGCGCCGGATTTTACCTGAATAACCCGCGGCGCGCTGTCCGGCTTGTAACCAGGCAGGGCTTTGGTTTCGGCGACAATCAAATAGCCCTCATGGAGATTCGGCACGAAAATCAGGCCGTTCGCGTCCGTGGTGAAGTTGCCGATACGTCTACCGTCAAGCTCGGTGATGGAAAACTCGACGCCCGCAAGCGGCAGGCCGGTCACATCGTCCACCTTTCGGATTTGAAGCCCCGCAAGCGGCCTGTTCTCAAATTCCAGAACCGCCGTACCGTTTGCCTTTAGCTCCACGCTTTGCGGCGTGGCGTCGGCGATGTAGCCTTCCGGCGCCTTCGTCTCGTAGACCGTGTACCAGCCTACAGGCAAATCGGTGACGACGAAGAACCCCGCAGCGTTGGTGGTGAAATCACCCACACGCTCCCCGTTATGGCGCTCCACACGGAAAGCAGCACCCGCAAGCGGGTTATTCGTGATTGCGTCCACCTTTTTCACCTGTAATCCGGGCAGGCGGTCATTCATAAAGTCCATATTCGCGGTCTGCCCCCAGCGAAGCTCAACGTCCCTGGGCGTCCGGTCAAGCACATAGCCGTCCGGCGCGGCGGTTTCCTCAATGGTGTACCAGCCCGGCTCAAGGCCATCGATGATAATGCCGCCCTGGGCGTCGGTGAAATACTCGCCAATCAAAGCCCCGCCCTTATGTGACACACGGAACTTAGCCCTGCCGAGGGGCTCAAGGGTCTGGCCGTCAAGCTTCCTGATACTCAATGACGCCAGCGGCTTGTTTAGAAACTCAACAACCGCCGTGCCGTTCACTTTTAGCTCAACGCTCTGCGGCGTAGAATCCTTAATATATCCCGCCGGGGCCTGTGTTTCATAGACCAGGTACCAGCCGGGCGTGAGGTTAAGGGCGGCGAAGAACCCCGCGCTGTTTGTGACGTAATCGCCGATGATGCTGCTGCCAGACAGGCTCTGTCCGCTTGTGCGTTCAACACGGAACCTCGCGCCGGAAATCGGGGCGCCGGTCACGGCGTCTGCCTTTTGGACTTGCAGGCCCGGAAGCCTGTTATTCACAAGCTCCACGCTCACGGTCTGGCCCAGCCGCAGGTCAACATCACGCGGCGCGGCTTCAATCTGATAACCGTCCGGGGCGGCGGTTTCCAAAACGGTGTACCATCCCGGCTCAAGGTTTTCAATGGCGATATTTCCCTGCGCGTCGGTCGTATACTCGCCGACTATCCCTCCGTTACGATATGACACCCGGAACTTAGCGCCGGAAAGCGGCTGATGTGTCTGGTTGTCGACTTTCCTGATAAACAGCCCCGCCAGCGGCCTGTTCTCAAACTCCACGACTGCTGTGGAGCCATTTTCCTTAATCTCCACATTTTGAGGCGTGGAGTCTTTGACATACCCTGCCGGGGCCTGAATCTCATAGACCGTGTACCAGCCCGCTGTGAGATCGGTGAGAACGAAGAAGCCCGCGGTGTTTGTGGTGAAATCGCCCAAGCGCTCACCGTTCATCTTCTCCACGCGAAACTTTGCGCCGGGGAGCGGCGCGCCCGTATTGGTATCGGTTTTCCGCACCTGAAGGCCGGAAAGCTTCCGGTTTTGAAACTCCAGGACCGCCGTGCCGTTTGGCTTTAACTCCACGTTTTGCAGCGTCGCGTCCTTGATATATCCCTCAATCGTCTGTAATTCATAGACGGTATACCAGCCCGCCGCGAGGTTCGTCGCATTGAACAGCCCCGCGCTGTTGGTGGTGTAATCGCCCACGCGCTCACCGTTCATTTTGTCCACGCGAAAGCGCACGCCGGGAAGCGGCTCGCCTGTGGCGGCGTCGGTTTTCCGCACCTGCAGGCCCGGAAGCCGCCTGTTCGTAAACTCCACATTGGCGGTCTGCCCCCAGCGCACCTCAACATCCTTTGGCATAACGTCCGCCTGATAACCCTCCGGCGGGTCGGTTTCCTCCACGACGTACCAGCCGGGCTCAAGGCCGCTGATTACAATGCCGCCGGTTGTGTCGGTCATATAGCTGCCGACGACCTCTCCGCTCCTGTGGGAAACCCTGAACCGCGCGCCGGAAAGCTGCTCAAAGGTCTGCTCCGCCACTTTCCGTATGCGCAGGCTGCCAAGCGGCTTGTTTTGGAACTCCACAAACGCTGTGCTGTTCGCCCGAAGCTGGATATTCTGCGGCGTCGCGTCCTTAACATACCCGGCGGGCGCCTGTAATTCGTACGCCGTGTACCAGCCGGCGGGCAGATCGGTGATAACAAAGAACCCGGCGGCGTTGGTGGTAAAGTCTCCGACGCGCTCCCCGCCGATGGTCTCCACGCGGAAGCGGGCGCCGGAGAGCGGCGCGCCTGTAACCGCGTCAACCTTCCGCACCTGTAAGCCCGGCAGCTTTTTATTCCTGAACTCCAAAACCGCCGTGCTATTGGCTTTTAGTTCCACGCTCTGCGGCGTGGAATCCAGTATATACCCCTCAATGCTCTGTGTCTCGTAGACGGTATACCAGCCCGCCGCCAAATCGGAAACATTGAACAGCCCCGCGCTGTTGGTGGTGTAGTCGCCCACGCGCTCGCCGTTCATCTTTTCCACGCGAAAGCGCACGCCGGGTATGGGCTCACCTGTGTCGGCGTCAGTTTTTCGGACATGCAGGCCGGGCAAACGGTGGTTTACGAAATCCACAACCGCCGTGCCGTTTACATTTAACTCCACATTCCGCGGCGTTGGGTCTTTGATATATCCGTCAATGCTTTGGGTCTCGTAGACGATGTACCATCCCGCGGGAAGATCGGGGATGACGAAGTAGCCCGCGCTGTTGGTGGTGAAATCGCCCACGCGCTCGCCGTTCATCTTCTCCACCCGAAAGCGTACCCCGGCAAGCGGCGCGCCGGTGGCGGTATCGGCCTTCCGCACTTGCAGGCCGGGGAGCCTGTCATTGACGAACTCCACCACGGTATACTGCCCCCATGTTAGCTCCACATCCCGCGGCGGTTCGATCTGATAACCGCCGGGGGCGGCAATCTCTTCAATCGTGTACCAGCCCGGCTGCAGGCTGCCGATAGTGACATTCCCCTGCATGTCGGTCATGTATTCTCCGACCAGCAGGCCGTTTTTGTGGGAAACCCGGAACCTTGCCCCTGCGAGCGGCTCAAGGTTCTGGCTGTCAATCTTTCTAATACGAAGCCCGGCAAGCGGCTTGTTTTGGAATTCCAGTACCGCCGTGCTATTTGGCTTTAACTCCACATTTTGCGGCGTAGGGTCATGGATATATCCCGCGGGGGCCTGTAATTCATAGGCCGAGTACCAGCCCGCCGCAAGGCCGGGGATGACGAAGAAGCCCGCGGAGTTTGTAGTATAATCGCCCACAAGCTCGCCGTTCATCTTCTCCACCCGGAACCTGGCACCGGGGAGCGGCTCGGCGCTTGCGGCGTCCACCTTCCGCACGTGTAGGCCGGGAAGCTTGTTGTTGCGAAACTCCACATAAGCCGTGCTGTCCGCGTGCAGGACGACGGTTCTCGGCACGCTGTCAATCTGATAGCCGTCCGGGGCGATAATCTCCGTCACGATGTAGCTGCCCGGCGAAAGCCCCGGAATGTTGATAAACCCGTCAAACCCGGTAACGTACTCGCCAATCAGCGTACCCTCCGTGGTGGTCACGCGGAACGATGCGCCCGCAAGCGGCGTCCCTGTATCCGCGTCCCGCTTTTGGATTTGGAGAACCGACAGCCTGCTGTTCACAAACTCAATGAAGGCGGGGATGTTTGCCCGGACTTCAATATTGCGCGGGGCCGTGTCGATGACATACCCCTCCGGCGCCTGCGTTTCGGTCACGACGTACCAGCCGGGGTCAAGGTTTTCGGCCGCGGCAAACCCGAAGCGGTCTGTCGTAAGCTCCGTGACAAAGGCGCCGTTTACGGCGGTAACGCGGAATTTTGCGCCGGAAAGCGGCTCACCTGTCCGTGCGTCAACCTTTATGATCTGCAATGGGGATTTACGGCTGTTGGAAAACTCCACAATCGTAAACTGGCCCTGCTTAAACTCCACATCGCGCACAGGGTCGTCGTTGATATACCCATGCGGCGCGGAGATTTCGGTTATGGTGTACCATCCCGGCTCCAGCCCCTCAATGGCAATTTCGCCTGACTCATCGGTGGTGTACTCATCAATCAGGCTACCGCCCTTGACATCCACCCGGAACTTAGCGCCAGGCAGAGGCTCGTTTGTCAGGCTGTCAAATTTCCTGATCAACAGGCCGTTAAGCCGGTAATTCTCAAACCGGGCCTCGGCCGCGCTGTTCAGCTTTAACTCCACATTTTTCGGCGTGCCGTCAAGGATATATCCCGTTGGCTGTGTTTGTCAATAAAAAAGTGTAACAAATATAAAGATAAAAGTGTAACAGGCGAGAGAGTTAAGAATCTGTTGAGAAGTCACCCCCAAACCCGGCAGTCCTGAGGAGA
>Ga0099364_10010332_pt1 | contig 12841 bp, 14 predicted proteins | sample TergutTh196P3_FD_73070 | JGI IMG/M metagenome (GOLD analysis project Ga0099364, IMG submission 73070) | Microcerotermes parvus P3 segment gut microbial communities from Pointe-Noire, Republic of the Congo - Th196 P3 | ecosystem: Host-associated > Arthropoda: Insects > Digestive system > Gut ... | reverse complement strand
AAGCCCGAATATCTGAACGCGGTCATATACAAAAAAATCATATAACCCGACAAGTGCGAGTCCGGGTCTGTTTATTTCGCTTATTTTTACTTCTTTAGAAAGCCCAGACTCGCCCGCAACCAACCTTATGTAAGGATCAACTCCCAGAGTAGTATCTAAAAAAATATTGACTTGTAGCGATTTTATCATGTTAAGGCCGGCATCATTACAGCGATATCTTTTCCGTCTTTATAAACTATATTAAGATATTCTGATTCCATATTAAAAAACGGAAGGTATTCTTCAGCGCCAGCGTCAAATTCATCAATGGCCTGAATAAGAGTCATCTGTCTAACCTGATTTTTAGTTTCTTTAAAATCTATAACGGGATGAACCGGAGATTCATCCTTAACATCAAGCTCGTACTCAAGCAGGGAAAAGTCATTGGAGCCGCTATTTTTGTTCATCTCCGATAGGACCTCTGTCATTCTAAACTTAGCGCCGTTTTTATACAACACCGCATAGCGTTCACCGGAATAGTCAGCGTTTATTTCCTGTTTAAAAAGGGTAAAATCCGCTTTATCGTTCTTCATTTGAAGATAGGCTTCTATTTTGTCCTTGGGCTTGTTATCGGTCTCCGTCACTTTTATTTCGCGCTCAGGCTCATCGGGTTCGTTCCCGAACACAAACAGGGATGAAAACATTCCGTCACGAGGCCATTTGCGGGGTTGGTTCTTGTTTTTGTAACGTACAATCTGGCCGTCTATTTTTGCAACAAGCATATCTATAGCGGCAAAAAATGTTTCTCCGCTTTCTTTGCCGTAAAATTGCGCCCCATCGCCATTAATTATAATTTCAGCGGTTCGATCGATTTTCTCAAGGCTAAGAATTACGCGGACGTTGACGGTTTGGGTAAAGTAGATTTCAAGTTTATTGATCTTTTTTTCAGCATATTCCCTGATGCCGTCAGCGACAGTAATATGCCTTCCGGTTACAATAATGTTCATCTCAAAGCCTCCTCAGTTTCGTATGTTTATTCTTCTATTATTCTTCTATTCCGCTATATGGAAAAACATTCAATACTCTTATAGAGTCTTGTCAGTCTGATATGTTTCCGAAAAAATATTCACATACCGATTTATTCTGTATTTAAGGCAAGTCTACGCTTAACTTAACGTTGGAAAGAAAAATGTCAAGCAAAAATCAATTGATATCAAGTTGGATTATTTACCAAGATGTTCCAAAAGGGCAAGAAGCCCTGCCTCGTATGAGAAACCGTCAAAACCGCTTATTTGTCCTATACAGACGGGAGCTATAAACGAATGCTTTCTAAATTCTTCCCGTTTATAAATGTTTGAAAGATGAACCTCAACGGCGGGTATGGCAATTCCCGATATGGCATCCCTTATTGCAATTGAGGTATGCGTATATGCGCCCGGATTTATTACAATGCCGTCAACTCTACCAGCACATTGCTGTATATAATCTATTATGCCGCCTTCGCTGTTCGACTGAAAGGTCTCTATTTTAAAACCGTTCTTTTGGGCAACGGTCTCAAGCCTTGAATTTATATCGCTCATCGTCCCGGTCCCATAAATACCGATTTCCCTTGAACCAAGAATATTGATGTTAGGGCCATGTATAACAGCTATCAGATGTTTTAAAGCCATAACGTTAATTTTGCCTTATATCTTCCCTGATTGAATTGTATATATTTTCGGCCTGTATGGCATATATTCTTTTGGGTCTGCCCATTACTCCTTTGAGTATATCCAAGGCTTCTTCTTTTCGTGCAGTTTCATTATATATCAAAGCCAATTCAATGCACGCCTTATACCCGTAATCGCTTTCAATATCGCGACCAATCACCCTTGTAAAATATTGGACAGCCTGCTGCGGCCTTCTGTTTACCAAAAGGTTTATTTTCCCAAGATAGAACCATGCCTCTATATTATATTCATTTTCATAATCTGCTATTTTACTGAAATTGGCAAAAGACGAAGGGTAATCCCGAACCTCAAAGTAGTATTTACCGGACATATAATTCACATAAAGTTGGTCTTTAACTGCCGCCCTCAAGTGAGAAGCAAAACGGTTAAACATTGCAGTGTTTTTTAAATTATAATAATAAAGAAGGTTCAACCTGAGTATTTCTTCATAGCCGTCTTTCTTTGAAAGACGCCCTATTTCACGTCCTGTGAGTTCAGCGGCAGCCGCATTTTCTCCTGCTGAAAAATAGCTTAAAATCAAAAGGGCATTTCTATCATCATTCAAGGTTCTGTTTTTTATTTCTCTAAGCCTGTGTACGGCGGCGTTTGCATCTTTGCGATTCAAAAGTATTTTTGCGTGCTCGTAGCGCGCAAAATCGGCTCTTTCACTTTCCGGATATTTATCGATTATCATTGTATAATACTTTGCAGCATCTTCTTCTGCCGAATTTGCCTTGTAATACGAAGCAATCAGATAAATTATCTCAGAAGCATCTTTATTGTTTTTTACATGATTAAGATTGCGAAGTGCAAGTTGAATGTCTCCTAACCGCACAGCATTTTTAAGAAAAATAAAAAGAACATCATCGGGCATAATCTTGACATCCTTTTCAGAAAGTAAGGAATAGGCCATATCATGTATGCCTGTTTCGTTATAGCTTCTGGCGAGAATAAAGTGAATACCCATCCACTGGTCTTCATTCATGGGCGGTATAGCGCCCGAACGCAGCATGACGATAAGCTCATTATATTTTTTGAGATTATACAGCGATACAGCCTTGTTATAAAAAACCGCTCCTCTCAATTCGCGCTTGTTCCCCCTCAAGTACCTGTCATAATAATCAATAGCGTTTTGATACCTGCCGTTTTTGAAGGCATCATCTCCCAAAAACAGGCTAAGATTGAGCGCTTGCTCTGAGTTGGGAAATTTATCAAAAATTATGCTGATATACCACGCAGCGTTCATCTTTTTTTCGAATAAGGACATCGCAAACAGAAAAATTACGTCAACAGCGCCAATCCTGCTTGTGTAATTGTTTATGATCGTGTTCACATGCGTTCTTGCCATATTGAGGTTACCCATGGCAATATACGACTCGGCCATAAGTTTTACGCCTTCGTACCTGCTTTCAATATCGTTCTTTCTCAAATACACCGTAAGAAGGTTAACGGCCTTTTGATAGTCACCATCGTTGTAACAGCCCATTGCAGTGTACAAGTCAATCTCTTTTATGCGATCTGAAAACGGATAATTTTGCCTTAAATCTTCAAAGAGGGCTGTTGCTTTCCCGTTCTGTTTTTTCTCAATATGTATTCTTGCAGTTAAAAATTTCACCTGATCTATGTTTCTGTCATAAGGATACTTTTCTTTATATGTGTTGAGTATCTTCTCGGCGTCTGTAAATCTTTTTTCGGCTATATAAGCTTTGGCAAGCAATACCTGAATATCTCTTGCATCACTCGTTGCCGTATCGGGAGAATCTTCCAAGTATGTTCTGGCAAGAGACGGATTTTTATCCATATAATAATTGCCAAGATATTTATTCACTAAGAGTCTGAGAGCAGGGTCATCCGTTTTTTTTGCCTCGTTTAACTGTTCAAGCCCTCTTTCCGTTTCGCCTGTGCGCATATTTATAAGGCCGAGTTCATACAGCGCGTTAAAGCGCAGAGGCTCATCCCGGATTACAGCCAAAAATACCTGCAACTGAGACTTCGCATTCAGCATTTCTCCCCTGTTTATGAAAGAAAGAGCCTTATAGTACCTGGCTTCATTGTAGGGCATGGTATTCAAAAAATTTTCGGGTATGGCATTAAAGGCGGCAAGGGCCTTTGCATGGTTTCCATCCGCCTGATGTATTCTTCCGATAATAATTCTGGCTGACGCGGTTATCGGCAAATTCCTTGTCAGAGCCAAAAGCGGGGTTAATCGGCTTAGAGCCTCGTCGTTTTTGTTGCTCAAAAAAAGGGTTCTGCCTATATTGAGCGTTCTTACCGCATTCGCATTTTGGTCTGATGATCGGCTTATAGCCTTTTCCCATTCCATTATGGCTTCGTCATAGCGCTTTTGTTCATAATATATCGATGCTATTCTGTCGGTGGCAAGTTGAGCAAGAGGCTCGTTCCTGTTTTTATCTATGTATCTTCTGTATTCTTCAATAGCGTTGTTGTATTCTTTGATGTGGTAATACGATTCTCCAAGCCAATACCTTGATTCCTGACATAGCGCCATAGTTCGGCATTTATTCAGATAGCTTGTAAATTCAAATATGGAAGAACGGTAATTTTTTTGGAAAAAGATGGATTGAGCCAGATAAAACCAGGCTATATCTTTCATTTCGCTGTCACCGGAAGTAGATAGCCTTCTGAATATAAGTTCCGCCGATGAGTAATTACCGCTCTTGAGCGCCTCTATGCCCTGCTCAAGCATAGACTCTGAGGCGGGCGCCGATAAAAGAAAACCCAAGCTGCTTAAGAGACAAAGTAAAATTATTGCAGTAAATATCTTTTTCATATAAATTACTTTAAAATCCTCAAACGAACATATTGTCAATATTATTTTAGATTAAATAGCACAAAATAACATTGACGCCTGAAAAGGTTGAGTATTTAAAGTCATCGGGGGATGATATGGTAAAAACTTGCGCCACAGGGAACTGCCCATAATATCGGTTCAGCATTACCCCAAAGCAGACCTGTTCAGACAGTTTTGCAAAACAGCAACAGAGCGACTATAACGATTTGCACGTTATGCATATTTATAAAACAATGTCTGTCGGCAAACATACGCAGCCTGCAAATAGTTAAAAATACATAACAGGAGACTGCAACAATGCAAATTAAAAAAATATCCGGTCTTGTATTATTTATTTTATCAATAGTAATTTCACCCTTAATTTCGCCATCCAAAGCTGAAAGTCAATGGGAGAGAGCGAAAAGTTCCAATATGATTGAGGTATTTGTCAGACCTGTGCCCGGCTCTGCAATAAAGGAATTTAGGGCGGTAACAGAGGTACAGAGCAGCATGTCTGCAATTCTTGCTCTTTTAGACGATACAAGCTCGTACACAAAGTGGATGCACCGTTGCACCGAGGCAAAACTTCTATATGAAAAAAACATTTATGAACGAATAACATATAATGTAACTTCTTCCCCATGGCCGGTTGAGGACAGAGATATTGCCGTAAGATCTGTTATATCTCAAAATAAAAAGACATTGGCTGTGACAATAGCATTGACGGGTTTACCAGGATACGTTCCTGTAAAACCCAAAAAGGTAAGGATAGTGAAATTAAGCGGCTACTGGATGCTTGAACCGCTTGGCGCCGGCAGATTAAGGGTAACCTACAGATTACACTCCGAACCCGGAGGCTCTGTGCCGGAAACTCTTGTCAATAGCTCTCTTGTTGATATACCTTACAATACGCTGCATAATTTAAGAAGAATGGTTAATCAATCTCCCTATAAAGATGCAAAATATGATGAAATTATTGAAAAGTGACATATTGATTCAAAAACTAAGACAACAATTACGCAACATAAAATATAACAATAATAATTGCATTGACAACCAACGTTATTTCTGAAATAAGGCAAATGTTTAAGGAACAAACATGGTAGACGAAAAAAAACTTATAATATTAGTAGACGACAATCCTGCAAACCTCAGGATTGGTAAAAATGTGCTGGCAGAAAAATACGATATTGCCACAGCGCCTTCGGCGGAAAAACTTTTCAGCCTTTTGAAAAATAACTACCCTGCTCTGATACTATTAGACATTGAAATGCCGGAAATGAACGGTTATGAGGCAATAAAAGTCCTCAAATCAGAGCCGGAAAACAGGGATATTCCTGTTATATTTCTTACGGCTAAAACCGAACCGGATGATGAACTCGAAGGTCTTTCCCTCGGAGCCATTGACTATATCACTAAGCCATTCCAGCCGCATCTGCTTTTAAAACGCATTGAGATACATCTCCTCATAGAAGATCAGCGCAAAACTTTAGAAAAACAGGCTGCGGAACTGAAAAACTTCAATGACAATCTGCAAAAAATGGTCGATGAAAAAACACAAGATGTATTGGATTTACAGGATGCATTGTTGACAACTATGGCAGAAATGGTAGAATACCGTGACACCATTACCGGCGGACACATTGAACGCACCCAAAGCGGGGTAAGAATTTTGCTTGAGGAAATTGAAAAAAATGGCCTCTACCAAAAAGAGCGCGAGAGCTGGACTACCGATATGCTGCTGCGCTCCAGCCAGCTTCATGATGTCGGGAAAATATCAATTGGCGACGATATTCTCAAGAAACCCGCAAAACTCACTGCTGAAGAATTTAACGAAATGAAAAAGCACACTACTTTTGGGGAGCAAATAATTGAAAGGATTCAGTCGCTGACAAAGGAAAGCGACTTTTTAAAATACGCAAAAATATTTGCCGTAAGCCATCATGAGAGATGGGATGGCAACGGGTATCCCCGCGGACTAAAAGAAAACGATATACCGCTCTTGGGCCGCATCATGGCGATAGTCGATGTATATGACGCCCTTGTTTCCGTCAGGCCGTATAAAAAAGCCTTCCCCCACGAAGAAGCCGTAAAGATCATATCAGAAGAAAGAGGAAAACAATTCGACCCGATTTTGGTTGACCTGTTTCTTGTCGTTTCAGATAAGTTCAGTGAAATTGCAACGAGTTAAGTTCAATTTAAATTTTTTTCACTTTCTCTCATCTATATCGTGCGGTAATTCAGGAGGAATCTCTTCGGGGAACTCATATTGATCAAGCCAGCCGTACTCGCCCCTGATCGCAGGGACATCACAAAAACCATGGAACTCAAAATTACGCAGGGTCTCGCTATCCCCAATAAATGTATTTTTGTATTTAACTATCTGTTGGCGAAACACCGGACCCATTGGAAATACCGCAAATTGGTTATTTTTGAGGGAGGCCAAAATTTTAAGCGGACGCCTCGTGCACGAAGCAAAAATAATCAACCCGTCAAAGTTTGTAAGTTCGGTAACGGCCTCTGTTGCATCGCCGGCAAACAGGCGTACATTATAAAAATCGTTATCAATCAATTTTTCTTTGGCAAGGAGCGCCAATTTTTCATTGATTTCAACCGTTACAAGCTCTTTTACCAAACATGAAAGAATGGCGCTGGAATAGCCCGAACCGGTGCCTACCTCAAGCAGACGCCATGAATCTTTTGGCGACAATATATCTATCATCTGCGCAAGAAGAAGCGGGTCGTCGCTCTTCTCGCCAAAACCAACCGGTAGCGCCTGCATGCTGTAATAGTCCATTCCTACGGTTTTAGGAATAAAAACATCCTGCTTAACATATTCAAATGCATCAAGCGTCGTTTTGCTGATGCCGTTTTTCTTGAGTTCTTTTAAAAATTTTTCTTTCGCACTTTCCATAACTAATCTGCACTTAAAGGTTAAAAAATGTAAGAATATAAGTCAAAAAATAATCAGATACAAGTATTGTCATCGATGATAACACCACAGCCTTAATAGTTGATTTTCCAACGCCTTCGGCGCCGCCGCTCGTCTTGAACCCGCAGCAGCAGGATATAACCGCTATAATAACGCCGAAAAATACCGACTTTATAATGCCCGACATAAATGAAGCCAAGTCTACATACTGAATAATATTTTCAAAGTATTTTTCGGGCGTTATGCCAAGGCTCGTAAACGCTATTAAGGCCCCTCCCAAAACTCCGGTCAAGTCCGTAATTACCGTTAAAACCGGAAGCATTATAAGGCAAGCAAGAAAACGCGGCACCGATAAATACTGTATCGGATTAGCCTGCAAAGTACGTAAGGCATCAATCTGTTCCGTGACCTGCATAGTGCCTATCTCGGCGGCAATTGACGAGCCCACCCTTCCGGCAAGAAGCAGCGCCGTCATAACAGGGCAGAGCTCCCTGAACATTGCAATTGTCACGGCGCTGCCTATAAACTGCGACGAACCCGACATGAGCGAATCCATTGCCTTGCCTATTTGAAGGGCCATAACCATGCCGGTAAAAAACAGAGTTATTGTCGTAAGCGGTATCGACTTAACGCCTATCAGGTACATCTGGTTTATGATATTTTTTCCGTCAAACGGCGGACGAAAAATCCATACGACGGTTTCCTTAAAAAAGATAATATAGGAACCAAAACTTTCCAGCACGGCGGCTGAACGCTTAATTCCGGCTGATATTATCATATAGGACTCGCAGATTCATACGATTCATTGCCAGGGTAATAATCATCAAACTTTTGAAATTGCGGAAAAAATTTAAGAGCAACCGTGCCAATGGGGCCGTTTCTCTGTTTGGCTATCATCAGTTCAACAAGTCCTTTTTTTTCAGTATCGGGCTTAACTTTCTCTTCATTGTAAATGAAAACTACGACATCTGCGTCCTGTTCTATCGCGCCCGATTCCCTCAGGTCGGCAAGCGTGGGGCGCTGATCTTTCCTCTGCTCGACGGCGCGCGAAAGCTGGGCAAGGGTTAATACGGGAACATTGAGTTCGCGCGCTAATTGTTTGAGAAAACGGGATATTTCACCGACCTGCAAATGGCGGTCAAGGCGAGGCGACACTGAAGCTATGAGCTGCAAATAGTCTACGATTATAACGCTTATGGGCATCTTCTGGGCAAGTTTTCTCGCCTTCGCCCTTATCTCCATAACATTGACATAGGGAGTATCATCTATGAATATCTTTTTCTTTGAGAGTTCATCTTTGGCTCTAAAAAGTCTTACAAGCTCATCACGCTTGATTCTGCCGGTTCTGACATTCTGCGAATCAACGGATGCCTGAATGCAAAGAAGCCTTACCGCAAGCTGCTGCGACGGCATTTCAAGCGAGAAAAAAAGTACTGCTTTATCGGGCTCCTGTTCGGCAATATTTTTCATTATATTGACGCCAAGCGCAGTTTTGCCCATGCCGGGACGCGCCGCTATGACTATCAGCTCTGCACCGTGAAGACCGGTAAGCAAACCGTCAAGATCGGCAAATCCGGTAGGCGTGCCTGTTACAGTCCTCTTTGTATCGTACCACAGTTGGATGCCATGCATCGTAGTCTCTAAAATACTGTCGAGCGGCGCATATGAAGAAGTTATGCGCCCTTCGGTAACGGCAAAAACATCGCGCTCTATTTCGTCAATAAGTTCAAAGGTCTCCCTTGATTGATCATGGCATTTTTCAATTGAGCCGACAGAGACATCTATAAGGTTTCTGCGTATGCTGAGTTCTTTTATGCGTCTTGCATAAGAGGCGGCATGAGCGGATGTCGATATGGATTGATAAATAGAAACAAGCGCGTTGTCAGCGCCGATTTTTTCAAAGAGGTTTTGGTCAGAAAGCCGCTGTTTGAGCGTGGTCAAATCTATAGGTATATTCTTAGCGTCTAATTCAAGGATCGCGTTAAAAATAATACGATGCTTATCAAGGTAGAAATCATCCGGGCGGATGATTTCTATTACCTTGTATAACGCATCCCTGCTTAACAATACCGAAGCAATGCAAGCTGTTTCGGTATCAATATCCTGCGGGGGAAGCCGGTCAATATTCATTTTTGCCGATTAGGTTTTTTCCACAAAAACTTTTATAGTAGAAGTTATGCCGTCATCAAGTTTGATGGCTATATCGTATTCGCCCAGTTCCTTTATAGGCAAATCCAAGAGTATTTTGCGTTTATCTATTTCAAAGCCTTCTTCGTGCAGTTTTTTGGCAATATCGATTGAGGTAACAGAGCCGAAAAGTTTATCTTCTTCGCCGACACGAACCGCAATACGGAGTTCTTTTCCCGTTATTTGCGATGCAACCTGTTCGCTTGCTTTTCTGCGTTTTTCTTTTTTTAGTTTTATGATTTTTTTCTGGTGTTCAATAACACGCCGCCCTGTATCGCTTGCAACGATAACCAATTTCTTGGGAATCAGGTAGTTGCGAGCATAACCGTCTGCAACTTCTTTTATGTCCCCCGCATCTCCAAGATTTGCAACATCTTTTTGCAATATAACTTTCATATAGAGTCTCCTTTTTAGCGGGGCTTAAGCGCCCGCACTTTTATTATTTTCAGTAGTATGTATTTTTCTAAAATCTGCCCAAAAATCAAGAAGGCCAAACCCTGCAAGCAGAATAGCCATAAAAAAACCGGCGCCCATGCTCAGAATAAAAAGCAGTACTCCAAGCATAACTATTAAGTAATTCGGCATATTGTTTTTCTTTAAAAAAAAACTTATTACCCCAAACGCCTGTACAAGATAGAACGCCGATATTATAAGCGCCGCATTTAAAGCCAAAGAAAAAAGCGCCTTATTTTCATTCCCGGCCAGCAAAACTACAGCCCATGCTCCAATAAGGCCGAATACGACATACCCATTGAGTTCAAAAGCAGAGAGACCGTCTACCGGCGAGTCTTTTCGGGAAGCAAACAGACAAAATTTAACTGCAATATAACCTATTGCGGCAAACCCCAACGCATTTATAAATATAGCAAACGGCACAATATTTCTCAAAACATCCATGGTGGCATTAATATTCCCGATTATCTTTTCTTTATCTTCATTTGAGACATCCGCCCTTTTGAGAAAAATCTCGGTTACTTGTTTTTGAGAATCAGCGAGCATGTCAACGCCGTTCATCAGCTTATAATAATAACCGCCGGAAAACAACATCGTTACCAACAGCGGCGCAATAAGCACATAACGCGCCAAGGGTATTTTTTTCTTTATGATAAATCCTCCCATGCCGCCTATAATCATCATGCTTGCAAAAAGAATAACCGTACCCAAATCAACGCCGATTGCAAACATCAGGACGTTAAGCAAAGCCATGCCGGCAAACGCCGGATACCCCCAATTGTAAGCACAATAAGCCGACCCCAAAAGAAGAGCAGGCAGCAATAAAACAGGCACTAACAATAGCAGCAGGAGAGACATAAGACCGTTATCCTATTTTTCAACAAACGGGAGCAAAGCTATGATTCTGGCTTTTTTGATTTCCTTAGCCACATGTCTTTGATGTTTGGCGCATGTTCCCGTAATACGACGCGGAAGTATTTTGCCGCGGTCTGTTATGAAATTTTCAAGAATATCAGCTCTTTTATAATCGATCACATACGATTTATCGTGACAAAAACGACACACCTTTTTCTTAAAACGCGAAAACCTTTGGCCATCCTTGACCATTATATCTCTTCTTGGGCGGGCTGCTTTTTTTTGCCCGTCATCGCTCATCGCATAGTCTTCAGGCATTTGCGTATATTCCGAAGCAGGCGCTTCGCTAATTTCTGATTTTATTTCGTCTGACATTATAGTCTCCTTATTTTCTAAAATGGAATATCATCGTCAGAGAAAGGATTATTATCCATCTCAGACGTCAGAGGAACATCCTGGTAAGATGTATTCAAATCAATCTGCGGATCTCCCGAAGAGGACTCGCGCGGAGATAAAAATTGAATATTATCGGTTACAACCTCTACAACCGAACGCTTGTTGCCGCTTTGATCATCCCAGGAACGTTGCTGCAGCCTGCCTTCAACGCCTATGCGATGCCCTTTCTTGCAATATTGGACTATAAGCTCCCCAAGCTTTCCCCAGGCAACACAGTTAAAAAAACTTGCTTGTTCTCTTCTTTCATTATTGGAAGTATAACTCTTGTTGTTTGCTATGGAAAAGCTGGCAACCGCCGTGCCATTTGCAGTATAGCGTAATTCAGGATCGCGCACAAGCCGGCCAATCAAAAGCACTCTATTAAGATCGCTGGGCATGGTAATCCTCCTATACGGTTTTTTGATCGGGAAGCTTTACGAAAAAACTTCTCAAAAAACCGGTATTAAGCCCAAACTCTGTGGTTATCTTTTTGACTGTTTCAGGCATGGACTGCACTATGGCAAAGAAATAATAGCCTTCTCTTTCGCCGTCGATCTCGTAGGCAAGCCTTTTAGTCCCCCAGGGATCATCTTTCTCAATAACGGCTTTGTGCTTTTCAAGGATCTCTTTGGTCTTGTCGATTAGAGTATCCTTTTCCTGATTCCGCAAAATAACGGTAAGTTCGTATCTGTTCATAGTTTCTCCTTTCTATGGTATAACTGCCAAAAGCTCAAGGCCTCAGGCAGAAAGGTAGAGCCATATTTACTACAGACTCATATTTTGCAAGAAAAATTCAACGAATAAAATTGGTATAAACCTTAGTTCCTGCCTGCGGTTTATCCTGATTTGACGAAGCCTTCATTTTAAGCATCCAGGCAATATTCTTGCCAAGCGTTCTCATTGTCTGAACTCCCTCGTGGTCTTGGGCGGCTTCTCCGGCTTTGCGGCCATGAATGACATTCCAATACGACGAACCGGCGACAATCATTTCTGAAATCAAAAAATAATGGTTAAGGGCGTTAAAGGTCGTCATGCCGCCTGAGCGCCTCACGGCAGCCACAGATGCTCCAATCTTGTGACGAAAATGCCCTCCGTTGGCAGAAGCGACAAAAAAGGCTCTGTCCAAAAAGCATTTCATCGTACCGGCTATACTCGAATAGTATACCGGAGAACCCAGCAAAAGAATATCCGCGTCGCGCATCAATGGGAAAATCTCGTTTACCGCATCGTCAAACGATGAACATTTATCGTCTTTGCTGCGGGCGCATTTGCCGCAATCGATACATCCATGAACAGCCATGTGGCCGATGTGCGCCATTTCAAAATCGATTCCTTCCTCTTTTAAAGAGTTCCCGATTTGCTGTAATGCAAAAGCCGTATTGCCCTCCTTGTGCGGGCTCCCGTTTATTGCCAATGCTTTCATTTTTTGTCTCCTTTTGTGACTATGGTTTTTGTGATACTTCGACTACGCTCAGTATAAATTTTTGTGATTTCGTTTAT